>JAEEGL014412893.1_pt1 | contig 17128 bp, 13 predicted proteins | sample 9134231 | NCBI WGS metagenome assembly JAEEGL01 (sample SAMN16246548, study PRJNA631951) | gut metagenome | biome: gut microbiome; feature: rumen; material: fiber-attached | host: Bos | place: Iran: Karaj | collected 2018-10
AAGCCGCGTTTGCAAACAGAATACTGATTGCAAACGCAAATATTGTTAATAAAAATTTTTTCATTAAAAGCTTACCTTTACGTTTTCTCTTTCCTGTTCATTTATTTCAAACATTTTTTCATGTTTGAAGCCGAAAACAGCGGCAATAATATTTGTCGGGAAGTATTCCGTATAGTTATTATAATCTCTTACACAGCCGTTATAATATTTTCTTGAATTAGCTATATCTGTTTCAATAGCGGATAAATCCTGCATTAACATCTGGAAACTTTCATTAGCTTTTAAATCCGGATAGTTTTCCGCAACAGCTATCAAATGAGCAAGTCCTAAACCTATCTGCTGGTTTATTTCCATTTTTTGTTCATTTGTTAAGCCTGTATAATTTTTATTTCTTAATTCAGTTATCTTTTCGAAAACATCTTTTTCATGAGTTGCATAGCCTTTAACAGTTTCAATAAGGTTAGGAATTAAGTCCCATCTTTTTTTTAAATACACGTCCATTGTTGAAAAAGCTTCTCGGACATAATTTCTTAACTTTACTCCGTTATTATATGCGGCTATTACTGCACCGAAAACAATAACAACTATTGCAACGATTAACATTGTATTCATGATATACCCTCCTTACTCTTCTTAATTTTATCCTGTTATTAAATATTTGGCAAAAATGATAAAACCCCTCGAAAAAATTTTTGCTATTTTTGTAAAAAAAATTGTAATGTTTTTTAATCAAAATAAAATAATGATTGCTGAACATCAACATTTTTTAAACCAAAACATTTACAGGCATAGGAAGTCAGCTTTCTGCCTCTTGGGGTTCTCTGAAGAAAACCTTTCTGAACCAGATATGGTTCATATACATCTTCTATTGTTTTTGAATCTTCTCCGAGTGCGGTAGCCAGGGTTTCTATCCCGACAGGCCCCCCGTTATATTTTTCGGCAATAATATTTAATAGTGCTCTGTCTGTATTATCAAGCCCGAATTTATCTATCTGTAATATGTCAAGAGCGTTATTTGCGGTTTTTTCGTTAATTTCTCCGTTTGCTTTAACTATTGCATAATCTCTGACTCTTTTAACAAGTCTGTTTGCAATTCTTGGTGTTCCTCTTGAACGTCTTGCAATAGCCTGTGCACCTTTTTCATCAATATCAATTTCCAAAATACGTGCGGTTCTTTGAATAACCTGCTTTAATTCTTCATCGGTATAAAATTCCAGCCTGTGTATTATACCAAACCTGTCCCTTAACGGTCCGGAGAGAGAGCCTGCCTTTGTTGTTGCACCTATTAAAGTAAATTTCGGTATAGGTATTCTCATTGATTTTAAGGTCTGACCTTTTCCCGTTGTCATATCGAGGTAAAAATCTTCCATTGCCGGATATAAGATTTCTTCCGATATCTTGTTTAATCTGTGAATTTCATCAATAAATAATACATCACCGGCTTTTAATGACATTAAAAGTCCGATAATATCTCTCGGGCGTTCTAATGAGGGTGCCGAGGTTATTTTTATATTGGTATTCATTTCAGTTGCAATAACTGCAGCCAATGTTGTTTTACCGAGTCCGGGAGGCCCGTAGAAGAGTATATGGTCTAACGGAAGCTCTCTTTTTTTTGCAGCTTCAATTGAAATCTTTAATGTCGATTTTAAAGCGGTTTGACCTATATATTCATCAAAATGTTTCGGTCTTATATTGGATTCAAAAGACATATCAAACGAAGTTTCTTCAGCAGTTGTATCTTCGTTTTTCTTTTTATCAAATTTTATATTATCATCATCTGAAATAATAGCCATACAGATATAATAACATCAGCACCGTAAAAATGAAAATTGTGTAGTAATTTTACGTCTTTAATTTATAATATTAACAGGAGAGCATGAAAGGTAATTAAATTGGAAATTCGTGAATTAATTACAAAGTCTTCTAAAGAACAGAGAAAGGCTTTATTAAATAAAGAGGTTAGTGCAGTCGAATTAACGGAAGCAGTCTACAAAAAGGTTGCGGAAGTTGATGAAAAAATAGGAGCATATAACTCTTTAACAAAGGATTATGCAATTGAAACAGCTAAAAAGGTTGATGAAAAAATCAGAAACGGAGAGGAACTTGCTCCTTTAGCAGGTATTCCTTTGGCATTAAAGGACAACATTAATTTAAAGACATATCCGACAACCGCATCAAGCAAAATATTAGCGAATTTTGTTTCTCCTTATGATGCAACGGTTACAAAGAAATTGAAATCCGATTTAATACCTATTATCGGTAAAGCAAACATGGACGAATTTGCAATGGGTTCAAGTAATGAGAACTCCGCAACCAAAATAGTAAGAAATCCGTGGAACACAAATAAAGTACCGGGAGGAAGCTCGGGAGGAAGCGCTGCTGCCGTTGCAGCAGGCGAAGCCACTGTTGCTTTAGGTTCAGATACAGGCGGAAGTATCAGACTTCCTGCAAGTTATTGCGGATTGGTCGGTTTGAAACCAACTTACGGCAGAGTATCAAGATACGGTTTAATCGCTTTTGCTTCATCTCTTGACCAGATAGGGCCAATCACAAGAACGGTTGAAGATGCGGCATTACTTTTAAATGTTATAGCAGGTCATGATGAAAAGGATTCAACCTCTTTAAATCAGACTCCGCCGGACTTTACAAAAGATTTAAGAAACGACTTAAAAGGCGTAAAAATAGGATATATAAAAGAGCTTTGTTCTGAAGGTTTGGCTCCTGATGTTGCAAATGCTATTCAAAAAACACTTGAAACCTATAAATCAATGGGAGCTGAAATTATTGAAATTTCTCTGCCTTTAATTAAATATTCAATAGCAGTATATTACATAGTTGCGACTGCAGAAGCAAGCTCTAATCTGGCAAGGTTTGACGGTGTAAAATACGGTTTCAGGGCAAAAGATACGGAATCTCTATACGATATGTATGTTAAAACAAGAGCTCAGGGTTTCGGAGATGAAGTAAAGAGAAGAATTATGCTCGGAACTTACGCTTTAAGTTCAGGGTACTATGATGCATATTACAAAAAAGCACAGCAGTTAAGAAGACTGGTTAAAAACGACTTTGACAATGCCTTTAAGAAAGTTGATGTACTTGTATCACCGACATGCCCGCATACTGCCTTTGATATAGGTTCAAAAGTTGAAGATCCGTTAAGTATGTATTTAACTGATATTGCAACAATTACGGCAAATCTTGCAGGTATTCCCGCTATGAATATACCCGTAGGGCTGGATAAAACAGGTATGCCTATCGGCTTGCAGCTTCAGGCTGATTGCTTGAATGAAACGAAATTATTAAATGTTGCCTTTAAGATGGAAGAGGCTGTACAATTTAATTATAGTACTCCATCAGTAGCGTTGGTGTAATGAGAAATAAAATATTATCTTTATTAATATTATTGGGTTTAGTTTTCTTTGGCGTCAATTATTGCGCTGCCGAAGAAGATGAAATATCCGAAGAAAATATGGCACGTGCGGTAATCGCATATAAAAAGGGTGTTGATTTTGCAAATGCCAAGGCTTATGATACAGCAATCTCTCATTTTCAGGAGGCTTTAAAATATAATCCAAAAATGACAGATGCCTATTATAATATTGCCTCTATATATGTTGCGCAGCAAAGATATGATGAAGCATATAACACTTATGTCAAAATAATAGCACTCGATCCTTATGATTACGACTCAATTCTGCAGGCTGCAAAGATTTCATATAACAGAAAGAATTACTCACTTGCAATGAAGTATCTGAAATACATTCCTGACGATTATGTTCACTATTATATGGCACAGCAAATGTATGAGGATGCAAAAGCACAGTTTGAAGCGCAAAAAAATAAGATTGAGCGTGCAAAAATCACAACCGCAACAAAAACCAAAAGAGTATTAATTGATAATTTTAATTCACCCGCAGGTATGGCTGTTGACTCTGAAGGCAATATTTTTGTGGCGAGCTATTCGGATAATGCCATAATCAAAGTGGACAAGAATAAAAAGAAAACAAATTTTGTAAAGGATAATCTGCTGGAAGGTCCTGTCGGGCTTGCTATTGATGCTTATGATAATTTATATGTCGCCAATTATGATGCGGATAACATAATAAAAGTAACGAAGAGCGGACATGTCAGCAAATTTATGGATAATGTATCAAGACCTTACTTTTTGTACATAAAAAATGATATTCTGTACATATCCGAACAGGGAAATGATGTGGTTTTAACTTACAATCTTTCCACTACACGATAACGTCATTTTCAATTCTGTTAAAGCTTCCCCCTACTTCATATAAACTGGTAGCTGCTCTTAAATAATCATTAAATTTATCAATTTGCTCCTGTTTTAAGCTTTTATCCAGATTATATTTGGGAACAACGGATTCAAAAGCCAAAAGCATACCTTTGGATTCTGCCTTCTGATTTTTTATAAAATCGACTATTGAATCCATTGTATCACTTTCGTCTTCCTGTTTAAAATAATCGGTTAAATAATACGGAGCAACCAGAGCCAAGCAGGGTTTTTCCTTTTCCTTTGAAAAACTGTCAATAATTTCCCCATATAAATTCTCTGCAGAAGAAACTATTTCGCCCGTATTTTTATCAATGTGAGTGGAATATTTTGCTAATAATGCTTTTGCAACTTCTCTTGCATCGTTTTTTGTATCATACATATCCGGATCACATTTACTTTCGGCATATTCTTTAAGCCGCCAGTACAAATTTGATACATTCATATCTCTTTCATAAAAGATTTTATTTTTTTCACTGAAATTGGGAACACTGTATGAAAACTCGGGAAGCATTGTATAAATATCATCTATAAAAGATTTCATCATGTTATTTCTTTTTTCATGCTTATTATCAATAAAATCCATGATATTTTCCGAAAACGGATTTATGCCGTATACAAGCATTTCACTGTTTTCAAAACCAATGGAAGAATTGGGTGCCCTGTGTGAATAGGTCAATTTTACAGCAGGAACAAGAAGAACATGTTTATATTTTTCGGGATTTTCTCCCATTATCGCTATTGCATTTTGTATTCCGTATAACGAATCCCTATCCGCTATGGAGAATATAAAATCCTTATGTTCTCTTTCATAATATTGATCGGCAAAGCCGGCAACATTATTTAAAAGATAAAATACATTATTTTTTGTACCGGAGGTATATGCGGTCTGATTATCCAAATCAGCACAATAAATACCCTCTTTAATGTTTTTTCTGTCTGATCTGAAATTTGCTTCTTTAAATTTCGGCAAAAATTCTTTAAATTGAGAGGGAGAAAGCACATTAACCAAATGCTCGGGCGGAATATCTTTTCCTTTTACTTCTTTTATTCCTTTTGCAATATCCCTGGTAAAATCAGTAACTTTTCTGTCTGAATTAAAATCTTTTGGCGGTTCAACCGTATATTTTTCTCTGCCGAAGATCTTAAATATTATATCCATTACTCCGACAATTAATGAAAAAAAGGCATTTAATACTTTTTTGAAAACACTGTTATCATTCGTGTCATTACTGCTCTTTTCATACATATCAAAACCGTCAGTATGAGAAAAACTTAACTGAGGTATCCCCCGGTATACGGAATTTATATTCTTTGGTTGAAATAAAGATTGAGAAATTTTCATATTACATTACCGATATTTATTCTCTGTCTATAATAGTGGTTTATTTGCCTTTTTTTAAAGAGAGCAATAATGTGCCCGTAAATACAGTCAACAGGAAAGCAATTTTAGGTAATTTACTTTGCTTCTTTTTTAAGGTTTCGCGCTGATTTTCGAAGATTTGATGTCTGAATTCATCACGTTCATTAAGAACGTCATCTATTGAGTATTTGGGAAGATGATTTGGAGCTTCCACAAAAGCAGGTGATTTTTTACCCATTGAAACCGCAGATTGGGTATAAATGTTATTGATATTATAGTTTTGGGAATTTATAATATTAGACATATATTTCTCCACAAACATTTAATGTATAAAAACAGCTTTAATTGACATTCTTTTATTAAATACCTCAAAATTTTTTACATTTCTTAATTAAAAATATTGTAAATATTTGTAAACAAGCATGTATAATTAAAGCAAGAAAAACCATTCAGAGGAATTAATATAGTACGTTCTGCATGAAAAAGGAGATAGATGTGAATATTCAAAGAAGTAATTTTAACGCACTTGGTGTATCATTTTCGGGGCATAAAAAGGAACTGGATAAGACAGGATATGAAAGACATAACTTCTATTACCTCTATGATTCAAGCAAATACAAGTGTGAAGTCGAATTATACAATATAGAAAAAGACAAAAAAGGTAATATCTTCATTGTAGAACAACCTGATAACGCCGCAAAAACTATTCCGATGCCTGATGGCGGTACAACCGTAAACATGTTTGATGTTCCCGAAATAAATTCGGAGGAGGGTTTTGCATACAGATTTAAATTAACGGACAGAAATAACGAAAAGAACGTATCTTACGCTTTTGATAACGGTATTGTAACTAACATATTTGATGATAAAAATCCCAATAACAAATTTAACGTAGTATTTAAGAACGGCGCTATGATTAATAAAAACGGACCTATGCAGTTAATAATGCCGGACGGATACTATCCCGGAATAATAAATGTAGACGGCAAACCGGTATTAGATAAGGATATAAGAAATAAAGCCTTAGCAAGCGTAAGAAACCACGCAAATAAATTAGGCGGCAATTTCTACGGTATTATAGAAAGACTTCCGGAATTAAAGAAAGAAGGCATATCAAGAATAGTAGGTACTCCGTTTACAAAAGATTCTATCTCTTCACATTTATACTGGACGGAAAATGCATATCAGATTGCACCTGATTTCGGAACGGAAGAAGACTTCAAAACACTGCAGGTAGAATTGTTTAAAAACGGTATCAATTGGATATCAGATGCGGCACTTGTTAATGAAGGTCTTCAGGGCATTCATATATCGGAATATTTAAGAAAAGGCAATGATTCTTATTCAAAAAATATGTTCAGAGGCAGCGATAAAATTTCACTCGGAATATTACCGAATGAATCTGAATTTACAAGAATGAAAGTTATCAATGCTCCTTTTACTGTTGAGGGTACTACTTTAAAGAATAATTCCAAATATAATCCGTCAAAACCGACATATGTACAATTCTATGATGACAGACTTGCAAGCGACGAACAAAAAGCTTCCGATTCTCCGGAAAGATTGTACACTTATGATAATAAAAATACGGATAATATATATGATATTACAAAGCACGATGATGCCGTTTATCCTTTTGCAATAGAAGTAAATCCCGATGAGCTTAAAAGAAATGTAAAGGATATATTACAAGATAAAGAGAAAAAACCGTTAGATTTATCCAAAGTATCTGATTTGAGTATTATTAAAAAACTTACGGATTTCTCAAACTTTAATATTACAACAAAAAGCACTGCAGGCGGTATTGAAGTATGGGACGGCAACGTTGATATCCCGAAATTAAATTTCTACCGTGCATTTGCAGATGATCCGAAATTTGCAAAACTTCCTGAAGAGGAAAGAGAACAAGCCGTTAAAGATTTTGAAAGAGGTACTCTTGCGGTACAGGATTACGCAATTAATTCAGGCAGATACTGGACGAAATTAACGGCAGATACCCAGCTTGAATACGCTTCAAAAACAATTTCCGCAGGAAAAGAACAATCAGCTGCGGAATATTTAACCAAAATTAAAGAGCTTGTAAAAGAGGGTAAATTACCTGAAGCATCACTTGAAATAGATGAAGAAATCATTCAAAACGTACTGGACGGAAATTATAATTTAAAAAGACTTGATGATGCAGATATGAGAGACGATATCAATCCTGACGGATACGGTAATGATTATTCTTTAAATGATTATATATTAAGAAAATCAATGGATTTACCGTTGGAAACACTTCCTGTTTCTACAAATTTACTTGAAATATTAACCTCTCCCTACCTTGCAAAGAAAGCAAATACAGAGGAAGAGCTTGGTGTCTCAAGATATGATTTAACAAAAGCAGGAAATCCCAATCTGCCTGAAAAATATGCAAAAACATACAATAAAATGGATTCTTTATACGAAAATAAAATAGTTCCCTTTATAAAAGAAGTCCTGGGTAATGTTGAAGGAATTACGGCGGAAGACGGTTCTGTAACAGAATACGGTAAATATGTAATATCCGAAATAACCCCTGAATTAACAAAATTGATGCTTGTTAAGGCTATGATGGATAAAACTTCCGAAATATTCGAAAATAATAACGGTGATTTTGATTTTTCAAAAGTAAACAGAGAAAATATCACAATGCAATCATTAGGCATTCCTTATTCTGGAAAAACAGGCGAAGAAGAAGCAGAAATGCTTTTAGAAGTATTAAATAAAGGAATTGATAATATTCTTAATGATGAAGTAACCATTTCCGTCTTTAAAGAAAAAATAGGTAAAAGATTTGAAGGCAGAAACGCAAATGATTTTAAAGTTGCGGAAATGCTTGCAGACAGAACTGAATCAGGTTTAGGCTGGAGAATAGACGCTACAAAAGATATAACTTCAATGGATTCGGTCAGAGCAGGTACGGATAAAATGACCGAATGCTGGCTGAATGTAACAGATTTCTGGAAGAAATACAATCAAACGGTATTAGACGTTAATCCGCATGCATATACTACTGCTGAAATAACCGATTTGTATGACTTATTTAAGCCGGAAAATTCAGACATTTTTAAGAGCGACGGTGATGCAGAAAGAAAATTCTTACAGGAAACAGGTATAACATCAGTTGCAAACTATAACTATTTCTTCTCTCTATTACCGGAATTGTATGTCCACAATTCTATTGAACACGGCGGTAATTGTAAGAAAGCAATATCTGTCAATTCACTGGATCTCAGAAAAAAATTGGATGAAGGCTGGTCACACGAAATAGAAAACAACCCCGGATTCTTATTCCAAAGCCCCCAAAACGGTGTTATAAATTCATATACGTTTATAGGAAATCACGATAAACCAAGAATTCTTCATGGTTTGGCTTTAAATATGGGTTTATATCATCACGCATTTATACGACCGGAAGAAATTAAAAAGATAGAAGCCTTAAAATATAAACATCCTCGCAGCGACTATGAAAATAGACTCTTGGAAGAACTGGAAAGAGACCCGGCTTGTATAGAAGACTTTAATAATTTCTACAATTTAGACGATAATAAAATAAACCGATTTGATGCTGATTTAAGAGCTGTTGCAATGGGTATTAGAATCAGAGAAGCTATTGAAAAATGCATACCGGATAAGACAACTCAAACAACACTTATAAAATCATTATATGACCTGACAAAAGGCGAATTCAAAGGTAAAAAGTTTGATGCGGAAGCCTTTGCAACAAGACCTTTTGAAATCGCAATAAAAAGTGTTTTTGATCAGGCTGAATATAAAAACGATACAAAAATCAGTAACAGGGAAGAATATGAATCAAAAATGCTGCAAAACATATTGGAACCTGCATTTGACAGATTTTATTCCATGTACAAATTGTTAATAGCACTTCCCGGCAGTCCTACAGATTTTGCAGGTGACAGAGTTGGTCTTACCGGCTATGAAACTAAAACTAAAAACTATCATCAGCAAAACAGAAACGTCATTCATTGGGAATGGTTAAATAATGATAGTAATAATAAGTACAAATTCATAAGAGATTTTTATAATAAAATGAATAAAATTGCGAATTTAAGAAACAAAGAAGAACTAAGCGCATTAAATGACGGTGATACTGTTACTATTCCTATTGCAAAAGCCCCAAATGAAAAGAGTGAAGATACATACTTTACTCAATACTGGCAAGCTATGTTAAGGTATAACGATAAAGGTTCCGTTGTCCTTGCTATCCACCATACTTCAGGTGCCCAAGCTGAAAATACAAAAATGATGAAAAGGCAAGAAGAATATATGTCTAAGGATAAATCAAATAAATATTATAAAATAATACTTAACCTCGACGAAGCAAATTCAAAACAAGGATTAAAACACGGTCTTGAAGTAGGAACTAAATTCAAAAACGAAAGACCTGAAGATGATTCAACATACGAAATAGCAAAAATGAATCTTGACGAGAAAGATTATTACTATTTAAAGAGAACAAATAAAGACGGAAACGAAATTGCTATTTCAATGAAACCTGAAGATTTAAACACATTAATTCTTTATAAAGTATAAAATTTTTGAAAGAGGATAGAAAATATCCTCTTTCTTTTTAAAATTATAGCCAATCCATGCAGTTGCAATTATATTATAACTGTGGTAATATTTCTTACGTATAATTGTATAAAGGGGTTGCCATGATGAAAGTTCAAGCTATTAATCCGATGGTATCAGCAATTAACTGCCAGCCGATTAAGCCTGTTAAATTTGCAGGAAGAAATGCTGCTGAAGATTATATGAATGAACAAATCCTTAACAATCCCGAGGATTCTTTTTCCCAGTCAAGACCTGACATTTTGGAACAAAAATATGATATAGCATGCCGTCTTGCAGCATACTATAAACAGGAATACGAAAAACTTAAAAACGGCGAAGGCTGTATAGCTTAATAGGTTTATTGCCGAATATTTAAAACTGGACTATACCAATATTATATGGTATCAATTGTTTATGGAGAAAAATGATAAATATTGGTACGCATTTGCAAGGCTGACAAAAACCACCTCGGTTTTTGTAAATCGGCTTTATCAATATTTCGGTTCGGTTGAGCTAGCTTGGAACGCCGAAGCTTATGATTTATATAAAACAGAAGGACTTCAGCAGCGTTCAATAAAAGATTTTGTTGAAGAAAGAAAAACAATTAATCCCGATGAATGTATGGATTACATAAAAGGACGAGGTATTGATTTTATCCACCCCGAAGATGAAAGATATCCGTACTTATTGAGATATATTGATAATCCTCCGACGGGGCTTTTTATGCTCGGGGATATAAAAGCTTGCAATCCGGAAAGAACTCTTGCCGTTGTCGGTTCAAGAAAAGCAAGCGAAAATGCAAAAAATACTTTAAGAAAAATATTAGAGGAATTTCGTAATACCGATATATGTATAGTATCAGGCATGGCTGAAGGAATAGATACTGTTGGACATACAACGGCTATAAATAATAATATGAAAACAATAGCCGTAATAGGCGGAGGATTTGACAAATTATACCCAAAATCAAACATACCTCTTTTTAATAAAATCATTGAAGGAAACGGTGCGGTTTTAACGGAGTATTGGCCCGATGTTGATGCAATAAACTGGCATTTTCCTATAAGAAACAGAATAGTTTCAGGGCTTTCCAAAGGCGTACTTGTTGCGGAAGCAGCCAAAAAATCGGGGGCAATGATTACGGCAAAACTTGCACTTGAACAGGGAAGAGAACTTATGTGCATGCCGGGATTAATTTCAAACCCGAATACAGAGGGGATTTATTCTCTGTTAAAAACAGGTGCTTCTATGGTAACTTCAGCTCAGGATATTATGGACGCACTAAATTGGGAAATTATAAAGCCGAAGAGAAAGAAATCAACTGATAACGGCAATCTTTCCGAAGAAGAACAGCTTATCCTTGATTTCTTAAAAAAAGATGCATTAACAATGGACGAACTTGTTATAAAAACAAACTTGAATATTAATGATTTAATGGTAATATTAACAAAGTTAGAACTTGATGGAACTATTTCACAGACTGACGGTGAAAAATACACGGCAAAAATATAAAAATGGCAAAGAAAAAAGAACAGATATTAATTATAGTTGAGTCTCCCGCAAAATCTAAAACAATAAAAAAGATTTTAGGCAGTTCTTATGATATTGAAGCAAGCTATGGTCATATCAGAGATTTTCCGCCGAAAGTACTCGGGTTTGATGTACAAAATGAATTTATGCCGTCTTTTGAAGTAATCCCCGAGAAAAAAGCAGTAGTTAAAAAGCTGAGTGATTTAGCAAAGAAAGCCGACAAGGTATATCTTGCATCCGACCCTGACCGTGAAGGAGAAGCTATTGCCTGGCATGTTAATGAGGTCATAAATGTACCTGCAAGTAAGGTATACCGAATTGAATTTAATGAAATCACACCAAAAGCCGTAACTTATGCGGTTGAGCACCCCCGCCAGATTGATATGAGCAGAGTAAAAGCACAGCAGACAAGGCAGATACTCGACAGGCTTGTAGGTTATAAAATCAGTCCCGTTCTTTGGGAAAAAATGCGTAACTATCATCTGTCAGCAGGAAGAGTACAAAGTGTAGCACTAAAAATGATTTGTGAACGAGAGGAAGAAATTAAAGCCTTTACTCCCGTTGAATACTGGAGTATTTCAGCCGACTTATTAAAAGACAAATCAAAATTTAATGCGGAACTTTCAAAATATAAAAATGCAAAAGTTGATATTAAGAATGAAACGGAAGCTCAGGAAATTGTTGATTATTTAAAGGATAAAAAACGTACCTTCTCCGTATCAAAAATTACAACAAGAAATACCCAGAGAAAACCGACAGCACCCTTTATAACATCAACTCTTCAGCGTGAAGCAAGTAATAAACTCGGTTACGGCGTTTCAAAAACAATGCAGATTGCTCAAAAATTGTATGAAGGTATTGATATAGGTTCAGACGGTCCGGTCGGTCTTATTACTTATATGAGAACGGACTCTGTTCGTATATCCGATGATGCACAGGCTGCAGCTAAAGAATTTATAACGAAAAACTACGGTGATAATTATTACCCCAATACACCAAATAATTACGTTAAAAAATCCAAAAATGTTCAGGACGCACATGAAGCCATAAGACCTTCTTATGTGGATAAGACACCTGAAAGTATTAAGCAGTACCTTACAAACGAACAGTATCAACTGTATAAATTAATCTGGAGCAAATTTGTGGCTTCACAAATGGAAAATGCAACAGTTAAAAACACAACCGTTGACATTGAAGCCGGAGACTGTTTATTTAAAGCGGGAGTGAGCAAAATAACTTTTGACGGTTATTTAAAAGTCTATAATGAAGATGATGAAAAAGAAGAATCATCAAAAATTCCGGATTTAAAAGAGGGCGATGACCTTAAATTAAAAGAAGTATTACCCAAACAACACTTTACAAGTCCTCCGCCGAGATACACCGAAGCATCTCTTGTTAAAGCTTTAGAAGAACACGGAATAGGCAGACCAAGTACTTATGCTCCGATTATTTCAAAAATTCAGCAAAAAAATTATGTTGAGAAACAGGAGAAAGCACTTGCACCGACCTCGCTCGGTATGACACTTTGCAAGCAGCTTGTAGAACATTTTAAAGACATAATGAATTATGAATTTACGGCAAAAATGGAAAACAAGCTTGATGAAATTGCAGAGGATAAACTTGTTTGGAACAATGTTATAAAAGATTTTTATACCCCGTTTATAGAAACAGTTACCGAAGCAAAAAAGAATATGCAAAAGGTTACTATTGAATCGGATATAGTATGTCCTAACTGCGGAAGCAAAATGGTTGTGAGAACAAGCCGTTTCGGATCTCAATTCTTGGGTTGTTCAAAATACCCTGAATGTAAAACAATGCTTCCTTTAAATAAGGACGGAAGTGTCGCACCGCCGCCTTCGGAAACTGACGAAAAATGCGAGAAATGCGGTTCACCTATGATACAAAAGACAGGACCATACGGGCAATACCTTGAATGTACAAATGAAACCTGCAAACACAGAAAACGTGTTATAAAATCAACAGGTGTTCCCTGCCCCAAGTGCGGTAAAGGTGAAATTGTATTTAAAAAGTCAAAATATGGTAAAATATTCTTTGGCTGCAGCAGTTATCCGGATTGTGATTTTGTTTCCTGGAATGAACCTGTCAACGAGAAATGCCCTGAATGCGGTAATATTCTTGTAAAGAAAATAACAAAAAAGGAAAAGAAACTAATCTGCAGCAACAAAAAGTGTACATTTTCAAAAGAAATGGAAGAAGAATAGGATATGTATAAATTCGGGTTAATCGGTTATCCGCTGTCGCATTCGATGTCGAAAGTAATACAGGAGGCTGCTTTAAAATCGGCAGGACTGGAAGGTTCCTATGAAATTCTGGAAACAGAACAGGAGGATTTGGTTACAAGATTAAAATATCTTCGTGCCAACGGATTTCAGGGGTTTAATGTTACTATTCCTTTAAAAGTACCGGTTACTCTATTTCTATCGGGAGTTGATAATGTTGCGAATGTTACAGGGAGTGCTAATACAATAAAGGTTCTTCCCGATTCACAGTTATACGGATATAATACCGATGTATACGGATTTGTAGAGGCTATTCCCGAAGACTTCAGAGAAGAAATTAAGGGAAAAGATATTGCTATACTCGGTAACGGAGGAGCTGCAAGAGCAGTTGCCGTAGGTCTTTCCATTTTGAAAGTTTCAAAAATCGATTTTTATGTAAGAAATATTGTTAATGCTTCTGAAATGGTTGACTCCTTGAGGATTAATTTTCCCGATGTACAAATGGAATGTAAGCAATTAGAGAGCTTAAAAGATTTATCAAAATACAAAATGCTTGTAAATACAACTCCTATCGGTATGAGAAGTAAAGCAATGGGTTTATCTCCTGTTGATGAAGATGTCATTAAAACAATGGATAAGAGTGCCTGCGTATATGATATTGTATATAATCCTTTAAAAACGGAACTTATAAAAATAGCAAAAAAGAATGAAATCAAAACAATTCAGGGCTTGGATATGCTTATTTATCAGGGTGCAAAAGCATTTGAAATATGGACGGGCAAAAAGCCGGATATATTAAAAATGAAAATTGCGGCACTTGAAGAAATGGCGGAATAAAAATGAATAAAAAGAAAATTATTTTTATTAATTTTTTGATATTTCTTTTATTACTGATTATAAGTGAAATTTTTTCTTTTCACTATTTAAAAACAAAATATAATAATGATATTTTTAGATACAGCAAAATCCAAAATCCGACAAATGAAAAATATAATTGGTTAAGACCTGTAGAATACAGAGATAATTCAAAAGCTCCGATACTATTATTCGGCTGTTCTTATGCATACGGGTTTGAATTAGAAGAAGATAAAACATTTTCAAGAAAACTTGCCGATTATACAAATAGAACTGTTGTAAACAGAGCCTTCCAGGCTGAAGGACCTGCTTTTATGTATAAACAACTAGAAGATCCTCATGTTGTTGCCGAAATAAAAGAGAAATTGGCACACATCGAACCGACTGTTATATTATATGTTTTTATAAGTGGTCATCCCATGAGAACATTTAAATATAGATGTTTTCAAGGAGCTGAATATTTTAACGACAGATATACAATTGATAAAAATAATAAGCTAAAAAAAAATCAGCCCAATAACATTTTATCAATTTTTCATTCACTATATACCGTTATTTTAATTGAAAAAATTAAAGAGAACATTGATTTGAAAAATAAAGATAAAGTAAATAAAACCAACACTTTATTATTCTCGGAATCCTATAAGAAAGCAAAGAAATATTTTCCCAATGCAAAATTTGTAATTATTGGCTATCCTGATGGAATCGATGATAATAATATTTCTGAAAACTTTAAACAATTGCAAGATAATTTAAATAAAGAAATTCCCAATAATAATATATTTTTTATAGATATATACAAAATTTTTCCGGATATATTTAATAGACAGTATTGGTTAGCTAATGACCCAGTACATCCGTCGGCAGAAGCCTGGGAGAAATTAACACCTATTATTGCTGATAAATTGGATTTAAAATAAGAAACGGCAGAGTAAAATGAATAAAAAGAAAATAATTTTTATTAATTTAATATTTATTTTGGTTCTTTTTACAATAATTGAAACGGTTTCATATAATATTCTTGTAAACAGATACAAAGATTGCATTGAAGCATTCAACAATATAGAAGGAAATCCTGCTATAAAAATAGGTATGAAATATGAAAAAGTAACTTTACCCAATAAAAAAGATTTAAATTCGGATTTCAGACCTATAGAGAACAGAGATACAAATAAAAAACCGATAATATTGTTTGGGTGCTCTTTTACTGAAGGGTTCGGACTTAATGAAGATGAAACCTTTTCAAGAAAACTTGCGGATTATACAAACAGAACCGTTATAAACAGGGGCAAAAGCGGAACTGGTATTCCGTTTTTATATTACCAGCTCTCCGATAAAGAAATAGTTAATTCTTTACCAAAAAATGCGGAATATATTATTTTTACTTTAATTCCTGACCATTTTCCCCGGTTATTCAGATATAGGAATTTTGTTTTAACCGGCGATCATACTTTAAGATACAAAATAAAAGATAATAAACTTGTTGAAGACAGACCAATATTTCCAGCTATTCACAGTTTATTCACCAGTATCTTAATAGAAGAATACATTGCTAATAAAAAATCAGAAAACAAACAAGAAAAAGAAAAACTTTTTTACAAATTGTTTGAAGATTCATATAAAATCATTCAAAAAGAGTTTCCTGATACAAAGCTGATTATTTTGTATATAAAGAATCCGCAGGATAATGATACTCATGAATATGATGAAATAATAAACAGTCTTAAAAATCTTGGTAATAATGTGGATATAATATATATAAACGATTTTATTCCTGACATATATGAAGAAAAATACTGGCTTGAGGATAGAGATCACCCATCTGCAGCAGCTTGGGATAAAATCATTCCGATACTTACTAATAAATTCAATATAAACTAAATATCCACATCTTTCATCATTGAAATAAGAGTTGAAATGGTTGAATCCATGGTTACGCTGTCGGATATTCTTTGCTGAAGGAAGGCATTTATCTGCGGCATAAGCTCAATTGCTATATCCAATTTAGGATTAGAACCTGCATTATACATACCGACATCAATCAAATCCTTATTTTCACGATACAGAGCCATCAACTTACGCATTTTATATGCTGCCTGTTTGTGTTCTTCGGTAACAATTTCGGTAAACAAACGGCTTATACTTCCAAGTACGTCAATAGCAGGATAATGATTCATTTCGGCAATTTTTCTGGATAAGAATATATGCCCGTCTACAATACCACGAACAGTATCAACTACCGGGTCATTAATATCA
>JAEEGL013328544.1_pt1 | contig 17127 bp, 8 predicted proteins | sample 9134231 | NCBI WGS metagenome assembly JAEEGL01 (sample SAMN16246548, study PRJNA631951) | gut metagenome | biome: gut microbiome; feature: rumen; material: fiber-attached | host: Bos | place: Iran: Karaj | collected 2018-10
AAAAGAAATAGAACTGGAGGTTCGCCTTCGTGCTCCATTGCTTTCCGATAAAGGCTATAGTATTATTGTTGCAAATCATAACAACAATACCGCTATAGTCATGCAAGATTCGGCTTCTGATGAGAACAAGAAACTTTTGAGTAAATATTTAGACTAAGCAAGATGATGGAAGTTTTTACTGTTTTAGCAATAGTCGTAGTACTTGGCTTATTTGCCAACAAGTATATGAAAGAAAGGGATCAAGCACATATTTATGAGAGAGCAGGCGTAAACGCAGATTTGTATGATCGTGCCAAAGAAGAACTGGAAAAAGAGAGCAATATGAATAAAGATACAAACGAAGAGGTGAAATTAGGTACAAGAGATTTGTTCTTGGAAACGTTGACAAAGATTGGATGCCAGTATGAAATTGAAGAGGGCGAGGACATCGAAGAAGGAGATATCCGCTTCGGCTACCAAGGAGAATACTTCGTTGTAAGAGCATCTAATAAGACTCACTATATTCAAATCTATGATACCCATTGGGGACATGTAGAGTTATATGACATCGATGAGTTCGCAAGGTTAAAAAAAGCCATTAACGAGTCGAATATCAGGAATAGTGTCACTACAGTCTATACTATAGACGAAGCAGGCAGCAATGTTGATATACATTGCAAATCGGTCATCCTTTTTGTTCCAGAGATCCCAAATATATCTGACTATCTTCGACTTGAACTTAGTGAGTACTTTAGGGTACATGAAACCATCAATATAGAGATGGCCAAACAAAGGGAGTTGGAAGTCGGGAAATAAAACTCATACAACAATCCTGCTAGTTCATACAACACAGCAGGATTGTTTTTTATAGTTCGAAAAGAATTCATAACTTCGCATCGTCAATTATTAAAATAAGCGATGAAACAGTTAGTTATGATCTTGATGATTGCGCTCATGAGCGTGATGGCATCAACGCCAGTTAGTGCGAAATCTAACAAGAAAAACGTAACAAGTCAGGTTCCTACAAACATTGTGGTGAAACAGACCACCCATTTCAATGATGGGCGTACGCTGACTATCTACTACAAAAAGAGTGGAACACAGTGTGAGATTTATTCGCCGTGCAATGCTGATGACTACAGTTTAAACGATGCATCAAAGATTAAATCAACAAACTTTGAGGTTGTTGACAAGGTGGATGGGAAACTCTACAAGAAAGCTTCTATTGGCGAGGTAACAAGACTCATTAAGCGTTTGGTAAATCAATACCTGTGATGATGAAGAGAAGAAATAAATGGGGCTGTATCACTGCAATGCTACTACTGACTGTAGTAGCTGCAGTGTTCTGCCTGCATTGGGCTTGGAAATACTACGGATTGCCTGAATGGCCTGACCGCCGAGAATATAAAACCATTGAGGAACGAGCCGAGAAAGCATTGGCTTTTGCCCAGCGCCATAACATGAATGAGCAGTATGCCTTGTTCGTTGATTATGGCATTCCGTCTGGCACACCACGTTTGTTCGTATGGGACTTTCAGCAAAAGAAGATTGTTGCGAGTACATACGTGATGCATGGACCTGGTGGAGGAAGTACTGCAGAACGTCCACGTTTCAGCAATCGCCCAGGGAGCAACTGCTCTGCTTTAGGCAGATTCTTGATTACCAAAGAGAACGGAAACCGCAATAAGCATGGCTTCCGTCTTAAAGGCCTGGATCTTGACAATCAGACGGCTTACGAAAGGGCTCTGATGATCCATAGCTCCTTCTGGGTGGATCGCTATTGTTGGATGCCGTATATCCCCCTGCGCAGAAAGAGCTGTCAAGGCTGCGTAACCGTCTCTTCCAGAGGCATGAAATATCTGTGGCCACTTATCAATAAGGAGAAAAAACCGATTCTGTTATGGAATTTCAACTGAAATGAGAGGTATTTTCAAAAGCACCTTATTGCTTATAATCTTCGTTATAATATGCATATTAATCTATTATAACTTATGTATACCTGTTGTTTCCAAAACAAGCAAGAGCATGCATAGTAACCAGTTCGTACTAAAATCAAGTTAAAATTAACAAATCATGCAGTTTGATTCCGAAAAAATGCGTATATTTGCAGAATTAAACCAGTTAGTGCATGGAATGGCTCAGAATATCTACCAGCACCGAATTGGTGCGAGTCGCTACGGACGAGATTGTGTATGTCCGTGCCGACGGTAACTATTCTGACCTCGTACTGACCAATGGCAAGAGCCGCAAGATGACATTCCAACTTCACTTCTTCGACGAGGTATTCCAACAGCTTCAGAACAACATGTTCGTACGAGTAGGAAGAAGTCTCATCGTCAACAAGAGGTACATCTACGTGATTAACTTGACGGAACAGCAACTCATATTATCTGGAGGCGAATTAAAGGAACCCATCGTTTTTTATGGACAGCCTAAAGCCGAGAGTCCTCAGAACATTACCCTAGCCCGCGAAGGATTGAAGCAGTTGAAAGAATTACTTGAAAACGAGAAAGGGAACGACAATGGATGAACTGAACAAGCAGAAACCGGAAGTGCCCATCATCATCATCGAGCGTGATGAGCAGCCACAGCCCAAAGAGGTTGTGACAAAGGTCGTTGCCCCCTCCAGACAACAGAAATGGCTGAAACGGCTGCTTGGTCTCGTGACTATCGGCTGCGTGATGGTTGCAGTCCTTGTAGGTTATTACCTCTGGAACTACTATTATAACATAGGCGTGTCCGTTTCCGTCACGCCAGAGCAGAACATCGAGAAACTGCAGCGGCCAGTAAAGCAGGAAGCCCCAGAAGTTGTGATGACCAGCGATAGCATCCTTGGTGTGGCAATGGACTTCTATGCCATTCATGGTTTAAAAGCCTCTATCGAATTTGAAGAGCCTGATACTGCCGACACCTCCGTTTATCTCTATTGCCGTTCTGCAGATCATAAAGCAGATAACACATACATCGGTTCACTTGTTGTCAATGGCGAGGAACGTCAGAGCGATACCCATCGTTTGGGTTATATGGCTATGCTTGGAAACAATTTCGTCATAGGTATTTCGAGAAGCGAGAAAGTAAAAGACTATGTTCAGGAGCATGGCGGCTCATTCTTCCGCCAGTTCATCCTCGTCAGCAATGGAGAAATACCTGGTCGTTTCTTCCTGCACGGCAAGGTGGAGCGCCGTGCTATCGGTCGTATCGATGACCAACTCTATTTCATCGCCACCAGCCACAAGGAAACCCTCTGGGACTTCGCCGATGCTCTTCGCGAATATGGATTCATCGATGCCATCTACATCACCGGCGGTGCCGATTATGTATTCTATCGCGATAAAGGTGGTGTAAAGCATGACATTGGCGATTTGTCAGATTATCCACATTCGAAATGGAAAGGGATTATCCCTTGGTTGGTTTTTAGGAAGTAAAACTAATACTTCTTATGTCTTTGATGTTTTTTAGGTTTTAGAAGTAAAGAAATAATAAGATATGGCTGCAATTGAAAAAAAATACGATTATGTAGGAGGGTTTCATCAAGGTGTTGCTATTGTAGTAAAAGACGGCATGTATGGTGCCATTTTATTGGGTGGACACGAAATTATTGCCCCTTCTTATGATTACATCTCATCATTTCAGGATGGTTATGCTAATGCCATAAAAAACGGCATCTTTTTTGTTCTCAACCTATCAGGAAATATGTGTGTCAAAGATGGCTCAGATTATATAGAAATACCGAGTAGATATCAGCAAGCACGTGATTTTAAAGATGGACTTTGCTGTGTTTGTCACGATGAAAAGTGGGGAGCGATAGACAAGAATGGACATGAGGTTATTCCAACACAATACGACTATCTTTCCGATTTTACTAAAGGCATTGCAATATATCGAATATCGAGTAGAGACAATATCGGACATAAATATCTATTTGGCTTTCTAAATAAAAGTGGGGAAGTCTTTCCCGCAATATATGATTCTATATGGGTGAATGATACTACAGGATATATTCATACAGGATATATAAAGAGACCTATTGTAGATGATGAAAAACGAATCTACAACCATCCAAAACGGTTAGATTATAATGGGAGGTTTGTTGCAAAGTATGATTTTGAGTATATTACCTTAAAAGGTAAGTACGATTATGTAGAAGATTATGTTGATGAAATAGCTATAGCTAAAAAGAATGACCTATGGGGTGCAATTGATAAAAATGAGAATGTAATTATTCAGTTCAAGTATAACATTCTTAATCGTTTGGATAATGACACACTCATTGGTTATCTTAAAATAGGAGAAATGGAGTTTGACGTTAAGTTTATAAAAACCAATGGAAAACTAGCAGGTGGTAATAAAAATATAAGAAAGATAATACCTTTGGATGATGGAATATGCTTATTTTGCATCAACAAAAGAGAAGGATGGAACTCTAAAGTAAAATATGGTATCGTTAACAAAGATGGCAATGTGTTATTAAATGCAGAATATGATGAAATTCAGAGGATTAATGACATTTTGTACAAAGTTGCAAATGCAAAAAAAGAGGGCCTTTTTGACATTCAAAAGGGATGGATTCTTCCTTGCAAATTTGATAGTCTGAGTTATATAAATGATTATGTAAATGCGCATATTAAGGACTTAGGCGATTTTCGTTTCGATCTATCTGGTAATTGTTTTGTTCTAAATCAGGGGATTACTGTAGAGCTTCCTAAAAGATGTTTTGTGGGGAGAGATTTTGTTGATGGTTATGCACCTGTTTGTATGAGCGAGAAATGGGGTGTTGTTAATTCTTCTTTTAAAACCGTAGTAAAGCCACAATATGATAATATTCAGAGCTTGGGGAATAGTGTATTTAAGATTTCTCATAAGAATGGATTAGTCGATTGGGAACATGGCCTATACAAGATAGCCGAAGGTGAATTACTTGCTCCAAAGTACAAAATTGTCGAACAATTGAGTTCCTCTTTATTCCTCTTCGGAGAAAAAAGTCGTTTTGAACGCAAATATGATCAATATGGTGTTATTGATATAAAAGGTAAGATTGTTCTGTGTCAGAAGTATTATGATATAAGGTATAAGTACGGATACCTCTTGGTTAAATCTGATAAGGAATTAAGACCAAATCTTATAGTGAGTTCTGAAGGGGAGATCATTCTCGATTCCCTATTTGATTTTGACCATTTCATAGGTAATAATTGGGTTGTAACAAAAGGCAATCATTTGTATGGTTGTGCCAATTTACAGACAAAGAAAAGACATGCCCCATCTTTTGATGAAATAGAGGAATTTGGGAATGGAATGCTTTTCGCTCGTAAGGATGGACTTGTTTTTTACCTAAACAATGAGGCAAAAAAAGTAGTAAAAAAAGGAGAAAAATGGGAGGTTATTCCTGATGACATATATTGGATGGGAGAATTCCACGATGGAATTGCCAAGGTGCTCATAGACAAAAATGCCAGCGATGGCGTTTTTATAGACGAGACTAGTCGTTTGGTGCTTTTTAATAGAGAACAACAACCCATAACCCTTCCTCCTCAGACAACCTATGCTTATCCTTATGATAACGAGACGAATTGTGCTATAGTCAAATTTGGAAATGCGGAGGGCTTAATTAATTCCAATGGAGATGTTATATGTATTCCCAAATATAGTGAAATAGAAAGATTTAATGATTCTACGACCACTTATTTATGTAAAAATATTGACGGTAAATATGGAATAGTACGTTTAAATGAAGGGGAGAAAGCTACCAAAGAAATAATTGAATGCAAATACTCTTCTATTACGAGTATTAAAGAGAATGATGATTATACTAACGAGGAATACAGTGAGTTGCCAGAGCTATTCCAATTAGAAGAGAATGGTAAGATTGGAATAGCCAATACCGATGGAAAGATTATTATCCCTTGTGAGTATTCTAAAGTACTTTTGGATGAAAGAGCATGGTTAGTATTATATAAAGAGAAGCAAAACGCTTCATCTGCAAATGAAAAAAGGAGTATACAGCAATACGGATGGTATATACATAAAGATTATATGGTTGGTCTTGCTGATATTAAAGGGAATATCATTACCCCACCACAATATAGTTCAATACAACATCTCGGAGGTTCACTTTTCTCTGTTAGTATAGGTTCTGTTAGAAAATGCAAATGGGGTATTATGAAAACAGATGGTAAGATGCTAACACCATTAATGTTTGATGACATAGATGACTTTGACGGAACTTGTATTTCTGTTGAATATAAAGGCCATCAAGGATATGTTAATACAGATGGTATGTTTGCAGTTAAAGATGACGAGGGCACATTTTTACCCATAAAGACAACTTGTGATTTTGTTTTTGACTTTAACGGGAGAAAGGCAATTGCACTTTATAAAGATTACAAAGGTTATGTTAATTTAAAGGGCGAGATTCTAATAAGAAAGAGTGTTTCAGAATATAATGATTCTTTAGGAGAAGACGAAGAAACATCGATTTATATAGTATTGCCGAAACAATACGAATGGGGGTTTGATTTTGTTGGCGATTATGCTAAAGTGATGAAAGACGGAAAGTTTGGATTGGTCTATGCCGACATCGAAGAAAGGTTATCCGTTCCTGAGTTTGCTAACAGAAATGACTATATTGAGAAGTTAGGGCTTAATAGAAATTTTAAGGAAATTATACCACCGAAGTTTGATGATATTGATATTATCCAGAAGGATATAGATTGTTATTATTCTCAATATAATTTGGATTTCAGAGAAAAGTATTTGGACAAAAACCGCATCACTTTATTTGTCTGTTCCATAGGGAAATTAAAGTATCTTTATGATTCAAACGGAAACATAGTTTGTAAATCAACTCAAGACACATGTAAAGAGAAAGAATTGAAAATAGTTAAGAAGAATAATTATTTTGGAGTCGTTAGCAATCAAGACATTTCTGTTATTCCTTGTTTGTATAATAGTATCTATATTGAACAAGAATCTGGTACTATTATAACAAATTTTGGCTGCATGAATACATCAGGGGAACATATTGTATATATAAACGGCGACAACCTCCTATTAAGCTCTAAATATAGGCGTATAGATAAGTTTATTAATGGTGTAGCCATTGTGGACATGGTGATAGATAAAAAACTTAAATATGGTCTTGTCAATTCACAAGGAGAAGAGATATTGCCCCCTATCTATTCATTTATGAAAAGATTAAGTAACGGCATGTTTAAATGCAGCCTTAATGGGAAAGTTGGAATCCTAAGCAAACATGGAAGGTATATCATACCTAACCAATTCCTTTCTGTTGGAGAATATGAAAATGAACTTTCACTTGTTGTAACAAGTGTGGACGGAACATATACAAAAGATAGTTTACGGGAATATGGCTATATAGATTTGGAAGGAAATATTGTTCTTTCATCTTGTTCCTATATTAGTAAGCAATTAGAGGGGCTATCCGTTGTTTGTAGAAAAGGAGTATGGGAATTCTTCAACTTACTAGAGCGTAAGATAACAAAAGTAGAGGGGGCTTCTTATGTTGGTTTACCGCATGATGATTTAGCAAAAGTTAATTATGGCGGTACATACACCCAGAAGAATGTAATTGGAGGAAAATGGGGATTTGTTGATAAAAACGGAAGCATTGTAATTAATCCTACATTTGATTACGCGTACAATTTTTCTGAAAGAATTGCAGCAGTTAAAATAGGAGACAAATATGGCTTTATTGATACTGCTGGAGTTTTAATAGTTCCATGTGAGTATGATGAAGTTATATCTCATTTCGAAGAAGGCGAAGGCAAGTTGATAAAGGGAGATAAAGTATATGTCTTCAATAGAATCGGAGAACTCGTTTCAGATTATTATAAAGATAATAATGAGGGGAACGATTATGATAGCTTGGAGGATAATTCCCCAAGTATCTATGATAATCCCTATTACAATGACAATTTAGATATGGATCAACAATCCATCGAATTTTGGAATAGTTTATAATCATACACGGAAAAGCCCCATGAGAAAGAGGACTGGAAATGATGTAACATGAGTGTCAATTATTTAAAGCGATAACAAAATGAACGAATTCACAGACAAATACGATAAGATAGGTGAATATAATCAAGGAGTTGCTATTGTAAAAAAAGGGAATAAATATGGAGCAATTTCTAAAGAAGGAGAAATTGTTATTCCTATCATCTATGATGAATTAAGTGATTTCGTGGATGGGTATACTCTTGCAGTCTATAATGAGCCAAAATTATGGGGTAATCCTCTTAGATATATAGAAAATCGTTTAATTAGCACTACCGGGCAAGTGTTGGTTAAGAATTCAAATGGAAATGTTCTCTTGCCCAAGGAATATGAGTGGGGAACAGATTTTCTTGATGGCTTAAGTATTGTTGTAAAAAACAGAAGTATTGGGGTAATTAATACGGTCGGAGACATCTTGATTCCATTGGGGCAATATCCATATATTGACTTTATGAGAGATGGACTTATAAGAGTTAGCAATCTTTCGCTTGAAACTGGGCGTGAAGCAGATTATAGTTATCTGGGAATTAAAAATAAGGTAAAGGAATTATATTATACGAATTGGGGATTATTAAATTCTGATGGAGATATACTACTTCCCTGTTTATACCATTGTATAGAGATAATAAAGACGGCTTATAGCAGTAGCTCCAACATATATGTATTAGTAAGGCAAGGCGAGAAAAAATTTGACGGAACTCAATTCAATATAAAAGCAGGCGTTTTCTCCATTGTAAGAAAACAAGGAAGTGAAGATAAAACAAATTTGTTAGTTCCTATAATGTATGACCAAATAAAAATGCTTTCCGTTGACGAGCACGTAATGCCGACACTAATAAACGCCACAAGTTCGGAATATAACTTTATATACGACACTAACGGAAATTTAAAATTCTACTACGACAACAAGAATGATGAAATAGTCAAGACATCTTTCGTTAATTGGGATTTATGCGAGATTAAGTTACAAACTCGTTTATATTACATAACAAAGAAAGGCGCCTTTTTTGAGATAGATGGTGGTGGTTTGTTTAAAGAGACTTCAAATGGAGAATTGTATTTGCTTGGACTCCAATACACTCAAAATGGCAGTTCATGGGCAAAGAAAACGTATTCAACTAAAATACTTGATTTATTAGATGGGGTAAAAGTTGAACGCGATTATCTATCATATAAGTTCTATGATTTGGGTAATAAATTATTGGAGGTTCGATACAATAATAAATGTGGAATATCAGATATGGATGGTACTGTAATTGTCCCCATTAAATATCACAATATAGACTATGTATTCGAGGATTGTTTTATTGTATCTCAAATAAATGATATTGGTGAACTAAGATATGGAGCCATTAATCATAAGAATCAATTATTACTACCTCTTTCCTATAATTATTTAGGAGTATTAAAGAATTACTTTGTTTATTCAAATAACGCAAAGTTTTCTAATAAAAAAAGAATAAGCAAATATGACTCCATAGTATTCGACAAAAATTCATTGTTTGGTATTATAGATAATACGTTTAAGATTTTATCATTGCCCATATACAATTCGATTGTTGATGCCTGTGGTACTTGCATAAAAGTATGTAAGGATGGTAAAATCGGTGTTCTGAACAACAAAGGTGATATGATTATAGGTTTTGATGAATATGATTATGTAGATATATATAATGAAGATTTTATCAAGGTTGCAAAAAACAGAATAAATGATTCCAAATATGTCAATGGAAATAACACGTATGAAAAATGGGGAATAATTGATCCTGAAGGAGAAGATATAGTGGCATGTATGTATTCTTCTTTATCTATTATTTATATTAACGATGAATATTACATTTTAGCTTGCCTAAAAATAAAAGCTGATGATATGTACAATGAATATGACATTGTAACAGGTGTCTATGATGATTGGGAGAAGGAGAATTATTATTATATTAAGAAAAATGAGAATAATCCCAAATTTGGGTCCTGGCATATAATGGATAGAGAAGGTATGTATATCACAGACTTTGTTGAGGGCTTTGAAGAAGATGCTAAGGATGCACTCATGGCTCATTTAAATAATTCAAGTCCTGATGATGATCAAGAGGGCAGGGATATAAGTTTTTCAAAATATGGCGGATATAACGATTGGGACGATGATTCTATAGACGAAGCATTTGATAGTGATCCTGAACTAACATGGAATGTTGACTAATTATACAACATAGAGGAAACAAATACGGTCTGCTAAGTTGATAGATTGGGGGAAAGTAGGATTTACCTTTACTCTAAATGAGAGATAGAAGCCTGCTCTGGCCGCATTAGGGTCTCACAGAAATGAGAATGAGATTGTAGTTCACCCACGAATTTTGTTACATCACCAAGTTGAAGCTGCTCAATAATAGAACGGCGGTCTGAGTACAGATCGAGCCCCCTATCCTCTTTCTGCCAAATGACATCAAGCCAAAATCCGTTCTTTGTCTTTACTAACTCATCGAGGTCTTTCAACATAATCTCCTTGGCATTCTTGAACATTTGTTCATCAATATGTTTAGACAGGTTCTGGAATTCCTGCTTCATCAACACAAGGACAGAGTCACCTTTCTCTGGTTTCATGGAGCAGTTTGCCGAGAATCCTGTAAGACATTCTCCGTCATTGCCTCTGATAAGATAATAGTCTGCATCACATCCATAAGTCGCACTGTTTTCTTCTCTGATCGTCTTCTGATAGACCATATTTAGTATCTCGCATGACATACTGGCTATAAGCCGATTTCTGAGTGTGTATGGTATAGATTCCGTAAACCATTCCATCTGTACCATGGTTGTTGGTGTCTCCATTTCCCTCACGAAATGACAATAGGCATCATCCTGGAGCCATGATTTGATAAATGGTCCTCTCTTTACACCCTTTCTATTTGGCAGTGATGCGAGATATTTCTTTGCAAGCGAACATATCTCCAGACTGTCGTAATTGCCTACAAACAGGAACGTATAGTTCTTTGCGCTCGCTGTTTGTTCCTTGATGATTTCATGAATCCTACCGAGACTCACCTTCTTCAAATCCTCCTCTTCCAGAATTTTGAATCGCGGATGATGACCATTTGATGTAACAGTAACAGAATCCGAAAATGCGCTTTCTGGATCTGTTTTACGATTTCTTATGGACAAAGCCATCGACTCCATCGATTTGTTGTATTCAGCTGAATCTTTGGAGATGTTGGTAAAATCTGCATAGATAAGTTGCATGAGGGTTTCTAAGTCGTTTGGATTAGAACTACCCGTAAATGTAAAGCTACGCTGACCTATACTATAGCTCAGGTTTACCCGTTTCCCTGCTAATAGTTTCTCAACCTGGGAGGAAGTCAAACCATTATTACCAAATGTAATGCTTCCTAACATGATGATATTCGGATCATCTTCTTCGCCATAAAGCGTCCATCCACCTTTTCCATAGGCTCTGAAAAGTACCTGACTTTTTTCTATCTCCGTCTTTTTCATCAATACGGTGGCACCATTTGTTAGGATCATTTTGGTATAGCCTAAGTCCTTGTGATACTCACTCGACAAGATCTCGCCACCTTCAGGCGTCTCACTAAACAGACTTGCATCCTTCAGGTCATCAACGTATGGTTCCGTTTTTGCACTTATACCGGCATGATAAGCATTATATAGTTCGTCTTGTGTTGGATACGTAGCATCTTCTTTCTCTATATTCCAACAACCCATGACCATATTGTTTTCATCGTTGGGCATCAATTCCCTCATTCTTTCGTTGACATCCTCCAGTGTCGTGGAAAGAATGACTTGTTTCATAATGGCCACATAATCTTCTATGGTTGCCATATCGGTACCATACAGATAATTGTTGTAATACTCTTGTGCCAAAGACTGGTTTTCCCGTTTATCCACCTTTAGCATTAAGTTGTCTAACTTTGAGATTCGTTCGTCCTGGTAACGTTTGAATTCTTCTTTCGTGAATCCATGCTCTGCCGCCCTTTTGCACTCCTTGGTCATTTCTTCTAACGCCTTTGTCTGCATGCTGTCTTTCACTGTAGCATACAATTGGAATGCCGCTTTTGTACTTGAAACAAAGAAGTTATCATCATCTGCCCCAGCAGAAAGAAAGGCACAATCAGGCTTTAATGCATCATCATCGTATCGAATGTTCAGCATACTGACAGCAGCGTCTGTCTTGTAGCAGTCGCTCCAATAACTTACATACCGCCTGTCTTCGGGTGAATATGCCTTATGTTTGAACATGACAAAAACACTATTATCTTGCAGCTCTTTGTCCTTGTCTAACGAGTAGATGATACCTTGATGATCGCTTACCTCCATTCTTTCCACCTTTCCTGGTGTCGCACTTGGCCGAATTCCACTAAACAAGTCCTTGATTTTATTTTCAGTACGTTCTACGTCAATATCCCCAACAACTATCACACATTGGTTCTCTGGATTATACCACTTCTCATAGTATGCTCTCAGTTCTTCGTGTTTGAAGTTATCCACTACATCCATCATACCAATGGGAAGCCTGTATCCATATTTCGAGTTCGGGTACAGAATGGGAAGCTGTCTTTCGTATATTCTGGAGGTGGCATCTCTATCAGTTCTCCATTCTTCATGCACCACACCCCTTTCTTTCTCGATTTCAAGAGAATCAAGTGTAAGTCCGTTGGCCCAATCATATAGAATCAACAGGCAGCTATCCAGTCTTTCAGTTCCAACAGTTGTGGGCACATCATCCAAGTAATAGACCGTCTTCTCCATAGCTGTAAATGCGTTGGCGTCACCACTAGAAATACCAAGACTCTCACAGAAATGTTCAATCGCGTTGCCCTTGAAATGCTCACTTCCATTAAAGCACATGTGTTCCAGAAAATGTGCCAATCCTCTCTGCTCATCAGTTTCCTGCAGGCTACCAACCTTTTGGGCTAAATAGAAACAGGCTCTATTCTCTGGCCAGTTGTTATGCTTCAGATAATATGTCAGGCCATTAGGTAATACTCCAATCTTTATCGTTGAGTCAATCGGAATCAACATGGAGTCGTTCAAACTTGTCAGGGCAACGCTTTTGACAGGTAGAAATAGAAATGAGAAAACAAAGATGAGTACATTAGCTGATAGCTTCATTTGACATTTCAATTGTATTTATTCATTCTTTATAATCACCTCACTATTGTCTTTTTCTATCTGATTGGAGAACTCTTTTGTAGTCCAACGAGGATGATCATAATTATCGTTACCTAAGTATTTAGCTATGAGAAGGTCGCCTTTTTTAAATTTATTTTTGTCTTTGAATAGATGCTTTTTGTGTATTATAAACGATTCACCTTGGATTTTCACAATAAGCCCAATTGCCATAAAGGATTTTACTTTTGCTTCATATTCCATACCAATAGTTAATTCAAAGACACGAGAAGCCTTTTGGCTTAAATTCTTTAGCGACAATACTTTCTTTTCACCTTTCGTATTTGTCACAGTTACTTTTTCTTCTTCATCGAAATCGGAAATAGAAGAATATTTACACGGGATGATCGTCCGTAAAGACTTATCAATTATACCGTATTTCTTTTCTTTAATTGTGTTAGTCGTATAATAAGTATACGGATTTCCATAATGGCCATAGCCCGTTTGACGTACTCTTACTTTTTTGGGTATCGTTCGACTTACAACAAATAATTGATTTCCAATAGCTCTGACAGATTCATATATAAATTGCGTTTTTTCGTTAGAACAATTACCTATAGCCACTTTTCCCCCCTTCCATAATGCAAATAATCCATCATTGTCCAACAACTCTATTTTTGAATAGCCAGAAGGGATAATAACTTCATTATCTTCATTGACGACAGAATAAGTATCAAACGAAGATAGCAAACGACCTCCATTAAAATGTTTCACATTAGGAATTTCGTTTCCTGCATCGTCTATCCCACCAATGTTATTATTACGAGTCGCTTGAACAGAGCCATCTTCTGTGCAAGTAATACTAGAATACTTAAACTCAGTCAATTGGTTACCTTTAATATCGAACAATGCTACATAATAGTCTTTTTTTACAATGAGCAAATTCCGTACTAAATACACTATAGAAGAATAATTAGGTGGTATTAAAGTGTTTCCAACAGAATCCTTTAAACCATATTTTTCTCTTTTTACAAATATGCTTATACCATCTTCATTGATGAAAACTGATGATGATTCAATATATTGTCCTTGTGAGTCGATATGGCCCTTTATGTTGTTTTCTACCACAGCATAACGATTAATGCTTTCATAGGTAATAGACGAGAATATATGAGGAGTAATTTGTCTCCCATCAATGGAAAATAAAGCATAATTATTGCTAAAGGAATAGTACCCTGTTTCCATTTTTTTAGAAGCAACAAAATGACTACTATCAATAATCTTAATATCTATATACGGATAATCAGAAGTAGGGCCAGCATATCCGCCAAAATCAAATTTTCCCCAATAGTCACGAAATTTAAACGTTTCATTGCCCAAATGCTCTATATATGTGCATCTTTCAAAATACATACACTTCTCATCAATGAAGAAGCCAAAATTTCCATCCACATTTTCAATTATCGCAGCCGTCTCAGTGACAAAGTTTACAAATAGAAGATTATATTCAGCAAGTACCTTGCCGTTTAATGATAGTATAGAATAAAAATCTCCAGAATGTCTAATAAGATATTGCCCCTTGTTTTGTTCTGTAAAAGCAATATCACCTTTATCATTTAACAAACACAGTTTTATATCATTGTCGAGATATGACGGAATATTATCTTCTACTTTCCATTTTCTTGAATATGATTCCAATGTTGAAGCTTTAATACTTCCAGACTCGAATCCTCTGATATAGGTGTATTCCGCTTCGTGTAGAACATTCCCAAGTCGATCACAAATGCCCCATAGGCGTTCTTTGCAAAATGCGAAACGTTCCGAAGTCAAATAAATCAACGCTTCATATTTAGGTTCTATATATTCCCTTCCTTGATAATCAATCACACCATATTGCCCGGATTCACTCGTGTATTTAACAATCAGATATTCTGTTTCTGTTGGTATCAGCCTTGCGTATTTGAATTCTGTTATGATATTTCCCTGGATGTCAATAACTCCCCACAAATTAGTATTTAAATCTTTTGCGATGAAAATTTGATCTACACCAATAGATTTTATATCAGAATAATGTCCATTAACAACAGAAAGACGATTCTTGGACAATAAGTACGTTGTACTATTTACCCATATTATGCAATACTCTTTCTCTTCCACAAGAGAGAATAGATTTGAGCTTGAGTAACCACCAAAATTTTTATGGCAGATAGGATGATCTCCATAATAACTTCGTGAATATGAATAGTTATATGTGCTAGTTTGAAGAATGTAATTTGTTTTTCCATTCTCGTATTCTTTAATGATATTTTGTTCCTTATCGTCAAATTCGCTTCTCAGAGTAAAGCGCTCATCACCAAGCCAAAGATCAATTCGCTTGTATTGAGCCATAATGATACCATGTCTACAATTTATCACATCAATAGTCCTATACTCTACAGGTACAATTTCTTTTCCATCTTTTCTTACCAACCCAATTTTTCTGTTGAATCCCACTTGTGCGTAACCATTTTCACCAATGGCCTCTGCGCTTGTGTATTTTGCAGGAAGAATTGTAGTCCCTTCATATTGGTAGCCATATTTTGTTCCACTACGAAAACGTTCTACACATTTGTCTGTCTTTAACAATTCCATTTGTAGGTTAGAACGCTCTTCATCTTGCCTTCTTTCAAGATCTTCTTCATGCTTTTGGCGTTCCATAAATGCCTTCAAGAGATATTCACGAGAATTTTCAAGTTGTTTTCTACGTTCAATATATTCTGGATGTTTTTCTAAATATGCTTTATCTGCATCATATATATATGGTTTATGATACTCTTCGTCATATTGGAAATCATCTAATGATACATATTGGTCCTGACTCCAAATTCCGTTCTCATCAAGCCATCGACATTTAAGGATTAGCTCTCCTTTTTCTTTCGATTTCTCTTCTGCATCAGCATCAAAAATGAACACATTACGTTTATTAGCATAATAGATGTCTTTGCACATGAGATTGTACAAGTTAACGTACTCTTCGTTATCTTCAAAATTAAAAATCCAGATTATATTATAATCATTTAACCTGTAAAATATATCCCTATCCACAATGACGCTAACAAATGTTGTGGAAAGTTGAAGTTCAAAGACATATTTGCGGCCATTGTATTCAGCGTAAACATCAGGCCTTCTCCATTTTAGATATGGAATATCACTGTTGATACGTTTCTCACATTCTACGTTTTCAACTCCCATTGCTCTACTCTTTTCTCCTTGCAGAGCCGAAGCAATTACAGACTTTAATCGCTTATGTCTTTCACTTTCTTGAACCAAAGAATATTTTAGTCTCTCAATTTCTTCTTTCGTTCTATTTGTGCCAGTTTTATATGAGCAGTCATCGGAATCTTTAAAATGTGCAAAGTAACATACTCTACCTCTGGATAATTTATGCCCACTGATTTTTACTGGCTGTTTACATTCTGGACATATGAAGCGAGCATGTCCCATTAAATATTCTTCTTGTAAGTTACGACGCCATAATATTAATTCATTTTCGTTCTGACTAAAAAAATCCCTAGAATTAATGATTTTTTCCTCTTTGATATCATATACTTCAGGGATAGACAATTTTTCTGCAGGTATCAATCCATAATCATAGACGAATGGGAGAGAATTGTCTTTTAAGACATCATCCTCAGCTTCTGATTCATCTGTGGTCTCGGAGGAATCTTCCTGGTTCACTTCGTCGCCGTCTATTGTACCAACGGAATTATCAGTATAACTCCCTTCAGAGGCATCATCAGCAGCTTCTGATCTATCTGTGGTCTCGGAGGAATCTTCCTGGTTCACTTCGCTGTCTATTGCACCAGCGGAATCATCAGTATAGCCCCCTTCAGAGGCATCATCAGCTTCTGATTCATCTGTGGTCTCAGAGGAATCTTCCTGGTTCACTTCGTCGCTGTCTATTGCACCAACGGAATTATCAGTATAACTCCCTTCAGAGGCATCATCCTCAGCTTCTGATCCATCTGTGGTCTCGGA
>JAEEGL013820969.1_pt1 | contig 17127 bp, 22 predicted proteins | sample 9134231 | NCBI WGS metagenome assembly JAEEGL01 (sample SAMN16246548, study PRJNA631951) | gut metagenome | biome: gut microbiome; feature: rumen; material: fiber-attached | host: Bos | place: Iran: Karaj | collected 2018-10
CGGGGATGCCCGCGCAGGCCACGGAGGAGCAGGCCATCAGATTGGCCCGGGCGGAATAGTTGTCCGGCTCGCGGATGGCGATGGGGCAGTTTTTCATGACCGACTTGAGGATCGTCTCGCAGATGCCCTCGGACAGGTCGCTGTCGGATTCGCGGGAGAAGTAGTTCTCGAAGGTGTGGCTCATGATGTCCGCGCTTCCCGCGGCGGTCTGATAGGCGGGGACGGAGAAGGTATAGGTGGGGTCGCAGATGGATACGGCGGGGTGGCAGTACATGCCGCCCAGCTTCTCATTGGTGTCCGGGTTGGAAATGACGCCGAAGATGTCGAATTCCGAGCCCGTGGCGCTCAGGGTCAGGATGTCCACCACCGGCAGGGTCTTATATTGGCCCTGGGCGTTCTGCACCATCTCCCAGAGGTCGCCCTCATAGAAGGCGGCTGCGGCGATGGCCTTGGCGCAGTCGATGGTGCTGCCGCCGCCGACGGCCAGGATCACGTCGATCCCGTTCTCACGGCACAGGCGCTGGCCCTCGGCCACGGAGCTGAGGCGGGGATTGGGCGCGATGCCGGACAGCTCGGTGACGATGAAATCATGGCCGTTCAGGATCTCCATGACCTCGTCATACAGGCCCATGCGCTTGATGGAGCCGCCGCCGTAGGCCAGCAGTACGCGCTTGCCGTACTGCATGAGCGATTCGGCCAGATGGCAGATCTGGCCCTTGCCGAAATAAAGCTTGGTGGGGATGTTGTGAATAAAGTTCAGCATAGGTTTCCTCCTTGCGGGTCAGTGGATGGCGAACAGGCGGCAGGCGTTTTCCAGGGTGATTTCGGCTGCCTCGTCGGGGGTGATCTGGCGGATCTCGGCCAGCTTCTGTGCCGTAAAGCGCACCAGACGCGGGTCGCAGCGGCGGCCCCGGAAGGGCTCGGGGGCCATGTAGGGACAGTCGGTTTCGATCAGAATGCGATCCAGGGGGACGGCCTGGGCGGCCTCCACGGCCCTGCGCGCATTTTTGAAGGTGAGCACGCCGGTGAAGCCGATGTACCAGCCCCGGCGCACCAGCTCCAGGGCGAATTCCGCGGAGCCGGAGAAGCAGTGGAAGACGCCCGTGACCCCGGGAAATTCATCCACGATCTGCAGGCCGTCGCCGTGGGCCTCACGCTCATGGACGATGACGGGCAGGCCCAGTTCTTTTGCCAGCCGCATCTGCATGCGGAAGGCCTTTTGCTGGATCTCGCGGGGGACGTCCTCATAGTGATAGTCCAGGCCGATCTCGCCGACGGCGCGGACCTTGGGGTTTTCCAGGGCAAGGCGCCGATAGATTTCGATGCGTTCCTCGTCCACATGGTCGGCGTCGTCGGGATGGCTGCCCACGGCGCAGTAGATCCAGTCGTATTCAGAGGCGAGCCGGATGCCCGCTCTGGACGATTCCAGGTCGCAGGCGGCGTTCATGAGGTAGCGGACGCCCTTTTGGGGGAAGTCGGCAAGCAGCTCGGCGCGGTCGCCGTCGAAGCGCTCGTCGTCCATGTGGGCATGGGAATCAAACAGGTTCATTCCGTCTCCTTTCGCTGCTGTAAATAAATGAGCAGCACGGCCACGTCGCTGGGCGACACGCCGGAGATGCGGCCGGCCTGGCCCACGGAGGCGGGACGGATGGCGGCAAGCTTCTCCTGGGCCTCCAGCCGCAGGCCGGAGATGGCGCGGTAGTCGGTGTCCGGGGGGATCAGGCGGCGCTCTTCCTTCTGAAACTGCTCCACCTGGCGCTCCTGCCGGGCCAGATAGCCGGCGTACTTGATCTGGATCTCCACCTGCTCGCGCACCTCCGGGGGGAGGTCGGGGCGTTCGGGGTCCAGGGAAGCGATGGCGTCATAGCTGAGCTCCGGGCGGCTGACAAGATCCGACAGCCGGGCAGAGACCTTGACGGGGGAGCTGCCGTACCGGGCAAGCAGGTCATTGACCGCGTCGGACGCGCTGACGCCCGTGGCGTTCAGCCGGGCGATCTCCCGGGCAACTTTGGCGTATTTTTCCTCCACGCGCCGGAGCTGTTCGTCGGAAATCAGACCGATGCGGTGGCCAATGGCGCTCAGGCGCTGATCGGCGTTGTCCTGCCGGTGCAGCAGCCGATATTCGGAGCGGGAGGTCATGATGCGGTAGGGCTCCTCGGTGCCCTTGGTGACCAAATCGTCCACCAGGGTGCCGATGTAGCCGTCACAGCGCCGCAGGATCATGGGCGGCTCCCCCTTGAGCTTCAGGGCGGCGTTGACACCCGCCACGAAGCCCTGCACGGCGGCTTCCTCATAGCCCGACGAGCCGTTGAACTGCCCCGCGCCGTACAGGCCGGGGATTTTTTTGCTCTCCAGGGTGGGCAGCAGCTCCGTGGGGTCCACGCAGTCATACTCGATGGCGTAGGCCGGGCGCATCATCTCCGCGTGCTCCAGGCCGGTGACGGTGTGCAGCATGGCAAGCTGCACGTCCTCGGGCATGGAGGAGGAGAAGCCCTGGATGTACATTTCGTCCGTCCGGGCGCCGCAGGGCTCCACAAAGAGCTGGTGCCGGGGCTTTTCGGAAAAGCGGACGACCTTCGTTTCGATGGAGGGGCAGTAGCGCGGGCCGACGCCGACGATGGAGCCGTCGTAGATCGGGCTGCGGTCCAGGTTGGCGCGGATGATCTCATGGGTGGCGCCCGTGGTATAGGTGAGGTGGCAGACGGCGCTGTTTTTGGGCGGGTCAAGGGTGCGGAAGGAGAAGCCCACGGTCTGCTCGTCGCCGGGCTGCAGCTCCATGGCGTCAAAGTCGATGCTCCTGCGGTTGACCCGCGGGGGCGTGCCGGTCTTGAACCGGCGCATGGAAAGGCCCAGGGCGCGCAGGCGCTCGGTCAGGCCCACCGCGGCGTGCATGCCGTCGGGGCCGGAGGAGATGACGTTCTCGCCGATGATGACGGTGGATTCCAGATAGGTGCCTGTGGCCAGGATCACCGCGCGGCAGCCGTAAATCGCGCCGAGCTGGGTCACGACGGCACAGACGGCGCCGTTCTCGGTGCGCACGTCCACGATCATGGCCTGCTTGAGGTCCAGATTTTCCTGGGTCTCCAGCCGGTGCTTCATGAATTCCTGATAGGCGCGCCGGTCGGCCTGGGCGCGCAGGGAGTGGACCGCCGGGCCCTTGCCCCGGTTGAGCATCCGGTACTGGATGCAGCAGTGGTCCGCCGCCCAGCCCATCTCGCCGCCCAGGGCGTCCAGCTCCCGGACCAGGTGGCCCTTGCCGGTGCCGCCGATGGCGGGATTGCAGGGCATATTGCCCACGGCGTCCAGATTGATGGTGAACACGACGGTTTTCAGACCCATGCGCGCCGCCGCCAGGGCGGCCTCGATGCCGGCATGGCCCGCGCCCACCACCGCAATATCATAATTTGCCACAAAATATTCCATGGCAGTGCCTCCAGGTTAGTATACGGCGATAGTTTACCACGAAATCGGTATTTTTTCAATAGAGGCGGGATATTTGATGCGCGGATGACAGTTGGACGACGATCGGTTGCTTGTAATATATTTATGTCAACTAACAGAAAAGGACGGCGGATTCGCCCGTGATGCGGAAACGCAAAATATACCCGGACTTCGCGGCCGCCACGGGCTACGGCACCGGCGCCGGACTGTGCGGCTGGAACTGCCGCCACAGCTTCGGGCCTTACGTCGAGGGCGCTCCGCGGGTCTGGACCGACGAGAAGCTCGCCGAGCTGAACGAGCCGAAGTATGAGTACAACGGCGAGAAGCTCACCGAGTACGAAGCCCAGCAGAAGGAAAACTACTTCAACCGGCAGATCCACCGCTGGAACCGGGAGGCCGAGGCCATGCGCGCCGCCGGGCAGGATCCCTCCGAGGCCATGGCAAAGGCAAGGGAATGGCGGGCCAGGAAGAAGGATTTCCTGGAGAAACGGACGGATAATATAACCACCAACACTACAGAAGGATATTATTCCATCTCCAGAAATCGAAATCGGAATCTTCCCCCCGGCCGTTTCTTTCGCCCATTTCTTGACGGGACAAGAAATGGGTCCGCCGGAGGCAGGACAGGCCCCGGGCATGGCACAAGCGGGCCGATGTGGGCATACATTCGTGACTCTTCGAGTTCGGCCCCTACGGGTCTTTTCTATTTTACGCGTGCTCTGAAACTCTTCGGTTACCCACCTCATCGGCCTCCTTCGGAGGCCCCTTCCGCTTTGCCCGCCCTTCGGGTGCCTCATAGGGAAGGATTTTTCGACGGAGGCTCCCTTTATACAAGGAAGGCTTTTCGCTGCGGCGGGTTTTATCAACACCATGAAAAAGCGGCCTTTGGGCCGTTTTTTTCGTTGTTGCCCGGTTTTGGGCGCGGACGGGACGTTTCCTTCCTATGGTTGAAGAGTTTTTTTGGAAGGAGGTGTGCGATGCAGACAGTGAGCAAATCGAGGCTGCGCGCCTTCGCACGGGCCTACCTGCGCACCATGGACCCGGCGCGGGCGGCGCGGGAGATCGGGACGGGCGACGACGGGATGCGGCTGCTGGAGGATGAACGGACCGCGGAGGAGATCCGCAGGGCCCGGGAGCTGCTGGCGAAGCAGTTCACCCCGGAGGACACCGTGCGGCGCATGGTGGAGCTGGCCTTCGGCCGGGCGAACGACTGCGTTCGCCTCGCCCTGGAGGAGCGCCCGCCCATCGATGCGCTGGATCTTTCCCTGCTGCAGGAGATCCGGCGCAACGACAAGGGTACCGTGGAGATCCGCCTCATTGACCGGATGCGGGTACTGGAGCGTCTGCTGGAGCTGGAGCGGGGCGGCGAGGACGAGGCCCAGGCCTTCTTCCGCGCCATGCGCGACAGCCTGAATGATGTGGAGGGAACGGATTGAATTTTTTGGGATTTTCCCCGAAGCAGAAGCTGGTGCTGACCTGGTGGATGCCGGGCGGGCGCTATGCCGGATACGAGGGGATCATCTGCGACGGAGCCGTGCGCAGCGGCAAGACCCTGTCCATGGGCCTGGGGTTCTTCCTCTGGTCCATGGCCCAGTTCGACGGCAGGCGCTTCGGCGTGTGCGGCAAGACCATCGCCTCGGTGCGGCGCAACGTGCTCTCGGAGCTGCTGCCCCGGCTGGAGGCCATGGGCTTCCGGGCGCAGGAAAAGCGCTCGGAGAACCGGCTCGAGCTGCGCTACGGCGGCCACACGAATGAATACTACCTCTTCGGCGGCCGGGACGAGGGCTCCGGCGCCCTGATCCAGGGCATCACCTTTGCGGGGATCCTGCTCGACGAGGTGGCCCTCATGCCCCGCAGCTTTGTAGAGCAGGCCTGCGCCCGCTGCTCGGTCACGGGCTCGCGGCTGTGGTTCAACTGCAATCCCGAGGGGCCGCGGCACTGGTTCTACACCGACTGGATCGGCCGGGCGAAGGCCCGAAAGCTGTTGTACCTGCACTTCACCATGGAGGACAATCCCTCCCTGAGCCCCGCCATCCGCCAGCGCTACCACCGGCTTTACTCCGGCGTATTCTACCGGCGGTTCGTGCTGGGCCAGTGGGCCGCCGCCGAGGGCAGGATCTACGACTTCTTCGATCCGACCCAGGCGCCGCCGCCCCCGCCGGGGCCATACGAGCGGCTGTGCATCTCCTGCGACTACGGCACGGTCAATCCCGCCTCCTTCGGCCTCTGGGCCAAGAAGGGGGAGATCTGGTACCGGATCGACGAATTCTACTTCGATTCGCGCCGGGCCCAGCGGCAGATGACCGACGCGGAATACGCCGAGGCGCTCAGGGAGCTCGCCGCCGGCCGGCCGGTGGACACAGTGGTGGTGGACCCGTCCGCCGCCAGCTTCATCACCACCCTGCGGGCGCAGGGCTGGAACGTGCGCAAGGCCGACAACGACGTGCTCTCCGGCATCCGCAGGACCTCCAACCTGCTCAAATCCGGAAAAATCGTCATCTGCTCCAACTGCGCCGACTGCCTGCGGGAGACCGAGGAATACGTCTGGGACGTCGGCGCTGTCGGCCAGGACAAGGTCAAAAAGGAGCATGACCACGCCATGGACGACATGCGCTATTTCGTCACCACCATTTTATGCGAGGACCGCGCTCCCTTCGCCGCCTGCAGCGTGGCCAGGGGCGGTCACAAGGAGGGACTATGAGGAAACGAAAACGCGAGGGGGCGAGCGCCGGGACCCAGCTCCGGGATGCGGCGTACCATCCCTACCGGACGGCGCTCAGCTTCACGCCCCTGGGCACGCCGGAGCTGCGGCTCTACCGGGCCATGCGGGAGGCCATCCCGGTGCTGGACGCCGCCATCTTAAAGCTGGTGCGGCTGACGGGGGGCTTCACCGTGCGCTGCGCCGACGCGATCGCCGAGGCGGGCCTGCGGGATTTCCTGGCCCGGATGAGCTGCGGCCGGGGCCAGATCGGCATCGACAGCTTTTTGGACGCCTATCTCGACAGCCTGCTGACCTACGGCCGGGCCGTGGGGGAGATGGTGCTGGCCGGGGACCGCCTGCGGGCGGTGTGCTGGGGCGACGTCACCCAGATCCATGTGAAGGAGGGGACTGGCCCCCTGGATATCACGCTGTGCGCCGCGGACAAGGGCGGACAGATCGTCCCCCTGCCCCGGCAGGAGCTGCTTTTGTTCACCACCCTGAACCCGGAGCCGGAGAACCCCTACGGGGTGTCGATCCTGCGGAGCATGCCGTTTCTGGCGGACGTGCTGCTGAAGATCTACGCCACCGTCGGCTCGAACTGGGAGCGGGCGGGGAACATCCGCTACAGCGTGGTCTACAAGCCGGGCGCCGACAGCCTGGATCAGCTCGGCGCCGGGGAGCGGGCCGCCCAGATGGCGGAGCAGTGGTCCAAGGCCATGCAGGAGACCGCCGACGGGGCCGTGCGCGACTTCGTGGCGGTGGGCGACGTGCAGATCCGGGCCATCGGGGCCGACGCGCCGGTGCTGGACTCGGAGGTGCCCGTGCGCCAGATCCTGGAGCAGCTGGTGGCCCGGACGGGGCTGCCGCCCTTCCTGCTGGGGCTGAGCTGGAACTCCACCGAGCGCATGTCCAGCCAGCAGGCGGATATGCTCACCAGCGAGCTCTGGGCCCTGCGCCGCACCCTGACGCCCACATTGGAGCGGATCTGCCGCACCTGGCTGGCCCTGGAGGGCTTCGGCGGAAAGGCCGAGATCGTCTGGGACGACATCAGCCTGCAGGACATGCTCGACGAGGCCAAGGCGGCATTTTACCGCGCGAAGGGAGGTGAGAGCGAATGAAAACGACCAAAGCCTGCACCCTGTGCAGCGGAGGCACCCCCACACCGGAGCAGCTGGAAAAAATCAACCGCCAGAGCAGGGCGGCGCTGACGGCGGAGCAGGTCTACTGCTTCTCCGTGCGCCTGTGCGACGACCGGCCCGACCGGGACAACGAGCGCTTTGATACCGACGCCCTGCCGCGTCTGGCGGAGCTGTTCATCGGAAAGACGGGCATCTGCGACCACTCCTGGAGCGCGAAGGATCAGGTGGCCCGGATCTTCGACGCCCGGACCGAGCCCGAGGGCGAGGCCACCATCCTGCGCGCCTGGGCCTACATGCTGCGGGGAGAACACACCGACCCCATCATCGCCAACATCGAGGCGGGCATCCACCGCGAGGTCAGCGTGGGCTGCGCCATGGCCAAGACCCGCTGCTCCGTCTGCGGGGCAGACTACGGCAGCTGCGAGCACCGCAAGGGAGAAGTCTACGGCGGACAGACCTGCTGCTGCGTGCTGAGCGAGCCTGTGGACGCTTATGAATTCTCCTTCGTGGCCGTGCCCGCCCAGCCGGCGGCGGGGGTGATGAAGGGCTTCCGCGAGGACGGGAGCGTTCAGAAAAACGCGGAGCTGGCCCGGCGCTACATGGCGTCCCTGCGCGCCGAGGGCGTCCGGCTGACTCTGGCCCTGGGCCTGGACGTGGACAAGTCCATTCTGGAGACCATGGCGGGCGCGTTGAATGAGGACCAGACCCGCGCCCTCAACGGGGCGCTGCGCACGATCTGGGACCGGAAATTCGCCTGCGTCACCCAGCTCCCCGCACCGAAGGAAGCCGCCTTCGGTTTCGGTACCGAATACATGATTTAACAAGGAGGAACATCTATGGCAACCCATTCCATCTCCATGCAGGGCATCGGGGCCCAGTGCCTCACCGCCAAGAAGGGCGCCGCGGCCACTGCGGGCTATCCCTGCCAGTTTTCAGCCAATGACACCGTGGCCGACGCCGCGAACAACGGCTCGTTCAGCGGCGTGGTCGCCGGCGTGCGGGGCGATCTCGTCACCGTGCAGTACCGCGGCTTCGTGACCCTGCCCTATTCCGGCACCGCGCCCAGCGTGGGCTACGGCATCCTGGCGGCCGACGGCGCGGGCGGCGTCAAGGGCGCCCAGAGCGGCGAGAGCTATCTCATCGTGAACGTGGACACCACCGCAAAAACCGTCTGCGTACTGCTGTAAGGAGGAATATCATGGCATTTGACAATATCCGTCTGGAAAAAAGCATGTACCGCGAGGCCGGCAAGACCTTTACCCAGGTGCTTGAAAGCCTCGACGCCAGCGAAAACTACCGCGGCACCGCCCTGGAGCACACCGACGCCTTCCAGCGTCAGCTCAGCCGTTTCGGCATCGCCTGCAAGGGCCCCCGGTCCTCGCAGGTGGAGAAATTCTTCGCAACCTTCCAGTCCGCCGTCCTCTTCCCGGAATATGTGGCCCGGTGCGTGCGCCAGGGCATGGAGGAGAACGACATCCTGCCGGCCATCTGCGCCACCACCACCGTGATCGACGCCATGGACTACCGCGCCATCTACTCCGTGCCCACCGAGGATGAGAAGTCGCTCAAGTCCGTGGGCGAGGGCGCGCAGATCCCCGCCACCACCATCCGCACCAAGGAAAACCTCATCAAGCTCCACAAGCGCGGCCGGATGCTGGTGGCCTCCTATGAGGCGATCCGCTTCCAGAAGCTGGATCTGTTCTCGGTCATGCTGCGCCAGATCGGCGCACAGATCCAGGCCCAGCATGTGGCCGACGCCGTGGACGTGCTGGTAAACGGCGACGGCAACAACAACGCCGCCACCGCCTACGCCGTGGGCACCAGTCCCATCGGCGGCACCTCCGGCACCCTGACCTACGACGAACTGGTGGAATTCTGGGCGCAGTTCGATCCCTATGAGATGAACACCATGATCGCCCCCACCTCCGGCTTCCTGGCGCTTTTGAAGCTCGACGAGCTGCAGAACCCCCTGACGGGGCTCAACTTCCAGGGCACCGGCAAGCTGGAGAATCCCCTGGGCGCCCAGCTGCTGCGCTCCGACGCCGTGGCCTCCGGCAAGCTCCTGGGCCTCGACCGGCGCTATGCCCTGGAGATGGTCTGCGCGGGAGACGTCAGCGTCGAATTCGACAAGCTCATCGACCGTCAGCTTGAGCGGGCTGCCATCAGTTCCATCTCGGGCTTTGCCAAGATCTGTGACAACGCCAGCGCCAGCCTGACCATCTGATATGACCAGGCTGGAGGACATCACGGCCACCGCACAGGTGTTCGCGGGCAGCCTCAATGACGCACAGCGCTCCGTCCTGGAGCGCCTGTGCGCCGGCGCAGACAGCGACCTGTGCGGTCGGCTGCGCGATGGCGTCACCCCCGCCGACTGCTACGACAGCTATGTGTGCGCGGCGGCGTGGCTGGCCCTGTCCCAGTTTCAGACCGTCCGGGACGGGGGCGTGGAGGCCTTTACGGCCGGCACCTTCTCCGTCCGCCGGGGCGGCGGCGCATCGGATGCGTATGTCGCCCGGGCAGAAGCGCTGATGACGCCCTATCTGCGCGACGGACGCTTCGACTTCCGGAGGGTCTGACGGTGCGGGAGATCTTGGAAGGCATCATCGCGCATTACGGCTCCGCTGTCACTGCGGTGCGCAATGGGCAGGAGCGCGGCTTCCGCGCCTTCCTGCAGCTTGTCACCAGCAAGAGCTGGCAGAACATGGAGCGGGTTTTCGGGCCCCTGGGGGAGATCCCCCGGGGCCAGTACCTCTATCTGGGCCCCGCGGAGGAGGATATCTCCGGGGCAGAATACCTGCGCTGTGCAGGCGTCGATTATGTCGTGCGGCGGGCGGAGCCCATTTACGTGGGCGACGAGGCGCTGTACATCTGGGGCCTGTGCGTTCGAAAGGGGGCGGACGATCCATGGTCGAGCTGACGCAGGCCTTCGTAACGGCCCTGACCGCAGCGGGCATCCATGCGGTCGCCGCCCGGCCCGCGGCCGTTTCGCCGCGGCTGAAGCGCTGTGCCGTGGCCGTGGGTGTGGACAAGCTGGAGCGCACGCCCGGCGGACTGGGCGCCTATCTGGGCATCCAGGATGGCCGGGAGCTCTACGGCATGCGCCTGCGGGCAACGGTGCAGCTGGATGTGCTGGGGCCCGCGAGCGCCGGCGCGGCCGGCTGCCGCGCGGAGCTTGACCGCGTCGGTCAGGCGCTGGAACAGGGCGTGGAGGGCGTCGGCATCCTCTCGATCACCGCCCGGGAGCCGGAATACGATCCCGTGGGCGACTGCTTCGCCGCCCGTCTGGAGGCGGAATGCCGGTGCTGGCTGTGTGCCGAAGCGGCCCCGGACGAGACTCCGACGCTGACACATTTCATTTTGAAAGGAGCGCTCACATGAGCATCACCTATCATGAACGCCCCGGCGTCTACGTGGAATATGACACCACCGGCCGCACCGCGGCGGGCAAACGCAGGGTGGCGGGGATCGCCGCCCTGAGCACCGGCAGCGGCGCGTACCGGTTTACGACGGTGCAGAGCGCGCTGGCGGTTTTCCCGGCGTCCACTACGGCGGGAAAAATGCTCGCCCTCGCCTTTCAGAACGGGGCGGCCACGGTGGCCTTCGTCCCCGTGGCAGGCGCCCAGGGCTACGAGGCCGCCTTTGAGCGGCTGCTGACGACCTGCGAGGCGGACGTCATTGCCACGGACTGCTCGGATGCAGACGCCCTTTCCGCCCTGGGCGCGGCGCTGTGCACCCAGGGAACCAGGGAGTGCGTCGCCTTTGCCGGACTGTCCGATCCCAGCCTGGCGGAGCTGCGCAATCTGGCAGAGGCGCTCAACTGCGAACGGCTGGGGCTGCTGGGCCCGGACGTGCGCTATGCCGGGGAGACGTCCTTCGGCGGCGGCTGCCTCGCGGCGGCGGCCATGGCCGGGCTGGTATGCGCCCAGGACGATCCCGCCCTGCCCCTGAGCGGAGCGGCGCTTCAGGGACTTGACGCGGTCAGCACGGCGCTGGTCGAGAGCGAGATCGATACTTTGGTGCACGCCGGGGTAATCCCCCTGGAGCAGGTGGGCGGCCAGGTGCGCATTATCCGGGCCGTCACCACCCGCACCGCCACCGAGGGTATGGCCGACGCCACCTGGCGGGAGCTGTCCACGGTGATGATCGTGGACGACGTGATCCCCGCGGTGCGCGATGCTCTGTCGGCCAAATTCCTGCGCCGGAAGAACACCGCCGTGACCCGCAACGCCATCCGCGCCCAGACGGCCATCATCCTGGACGACCGGGTGCGCCGGCAGATCATCGAGGAATATGACAGCCTGACGGTGGAGCCGGTGGAGGGCGACCCCACAGCCTGCGCGGTATCCTTTTCCTTCGGGATCGTCCAGGGCCTGCTGCGCATCCATCTGTATGCCCACATTCTCGTGTAAGGAGGAGCCATGATCCGAAAGATTCCCACCTCCGCCGACATCTATCTGGAGGTCGACGGGGTCAAAGTGGCCGTGGTGCAGAGCTACCGCGCGGTGACCACCCGCAAAAGCCGCGCCGTGGAGGCCTTCGGCCAGGAGGAGCCCGTGGCCACGGTGCGCGGCGCCAGCCGGTATGTGCTGGAGCTGAGCCGGCTCTACGCCACGGACGACGCCATCCGCGACGGCATCGATTTCGCCGCCCTGGACGGTTTCTCGCTGGTGATCAACAAGCCGGACCGCTCGATCATCTACTATGACTGCCAGTGGCAGGAGCTCTCCGAAAGCGCGGAGGTCGGCGGCATGGTGCTCGAACAGGTGAGTATCGTGGCCGGCCACCGCACGGAGCTGCCGCACTGAGATGAAAACGCTGCTGTCGAATTATCTCCACGGGGCCGGGACCCTGCAGGCCGTGCGCGCCGCCGGTGATTTCGAAGCGCTGTGCCTTGCCGTGCGGGAAGATCGGGCGGGACGGCTGCGCTGGAAACTCCACCGGCGGCTCGGACTGGCGCCGTGGACAGGCGCGCCCGGACGGGACGAATACCTCTACGCCCTGGCGCAGTTTCAGGCAGATCTGGAAGAAGCAATGGAAAATCTGTGCCCTGCCTGCCGCGAGCGGACTGACGGGGCGCGCTGCCGGGCCTGCGGGGCGGCGATCCCCACGGAAAACCCGGACTTTGACGAGTCGAGATTTGAGGAACTGAAGCATGACGGATCTGCCCTTTGAACATGACAGCGTTGAGCTCATCGATGCCTGCGTCCAGGCGCTGGCGTCGATCGGGCCATGTGAGCCGGCCGCCGTCCGGGAGAAGTCGCCACGGACGGAAGAGACGCTTTTCCGCGCCGCCGCGGCGCTGCAGCCGCTGGACGGAACGTCCGCGCCGGTGATGGGACGCCCGACGGAGGCGGCGGAAGAGGAGATCTATGCGTGGGAGATCCCGCCCGGGCGCGTGTTCGCGGCGGACGCCGAGACGATCTCCCGGGCCGTCGAGCGCGACGCCCGGCGGTATGAGTAAAAAGGAGGAAATCGATGCTCAGCGCAATGCGCTATAAGGATTTCACCTGGCCCCACAACCCCAGGACCTTCCACGTGCTGTGGCGCAGACGGGTGTGCGTGCTGGATGCGCCCGGCGGGCGCTACCACGTCCAGGAGCTGGGCAGGACCTGCCGGATCTTCCACGGTACGGGGGAATTCTGCGGGCCGGACGCCTACGCCCAGTTTGAACGGCTGGCGCGGACATTCCTTCGGGATGGGCCGGGAGAACTGATCCATCCGGTCTGGCACAGCTTTTTCGTCTATTTTACCCGGCTGGAGCTGACCCAGGAGCCCCGCAGCGACTACGTGGCCTATGCGTTTGAATTCACCGAGACCCGGGGCTACGACACCGGGGCGCAGCGCAAGGGCGTTGCCGGGGAGCGCTGGACCGTGCAGCCGGGGGACACCCTCTGGTCCATTGCTGCCCGCTTCGGAACGGACGTCGGTGCGCTGCTGGAAGCAAATCCGGAAATCTCCGATCCCAACGCCCTGCGGGTCGGTCAGGAGGTCATCGTGGGATGAGGGGCGAGGTACATACCCCCGGCGGCGAGATCATCCCCCTGCCGGAGTTCACCGCCTGGCGGCTGATCCACACCGACGGACGCAGCGCCGACAGCTTTGAGGTCCGTTTCCCGACGCGGGAGGATCTGCTGGTGCGGCTGCTGCGGGGCGTGAACTTTTATGCGGTCGATGGCGGCGCGACGGTCTTCTGCGGGGTGGTGGACGAGGCCGAGGCGATCTGGGCTGACGAATACACCACCACGCTCTGCGGCCGGGGCCTGGCGGCGCGCCTGATGGACAACCAGGCCGGCGGCGCGCAGTTTTTCAACCTCGATATGAATTCCGTCCTGGATCGCTATGTCCGGCCCTTCGGCATCGGCCAGATCCGCGTGGAGGGCGGTCCCTGGCGGACGCAGATGGTCAGCGTGCCCGCGGGCTGCTCCTGCAAGCAGGTGCTTGACGGCTTCTGCCGCCTCGTGGGCGCGCCGCAGCCGCGATTCGATCCGGACGGGACCCTGCGCATCGCCCGGGGACAGGGGAGCCATATCCTGGGGGAGGAGGATCTGCTCTCGGCCAAATGGCGGCTGTGCCGCTACGGAGTGATCACCGAGCAGCAGGTGCACGATCTGACCACCGGGACGGTGAGCGTCGTGCGCGATCCGGTGCTGGAGAGCTACGGCATCCGGAGCCGAAGATTCGCCACCCGGTCCGGCCCCTTTACCCATGTCAACGAACGCTCCGCCAGGGCGCGGATCGCAGAGGCGGCCCGGGACCTGAACACGCTGGAGCTGACTCTGCCGGGGGGATATTCCGCCCGGTGCTGCGACACGGTGCGCCTCAGCCTCCCGGCGCTGCGGGCGGAAGAGGACTATGTCATCACCGAAATCTGCCGCCGATTCGACGGCCTGAGCGAGACCACGCGGCTGGGGCTGCGGGCAAAGGAGTGAGACCATGTGGCTTTCTGAACAATTCGCCGAGCGGCGGGAGGCGGCGTCCTCCGGCTTCGGCAAGGTGACCATCGGCGCGGACCGAAGCGCCGTGCTGGCGGCGGGCCGGGAACAGCGGCTGCTGCCGGTGATTTCGCCGGGGGGCTATTGCTGGCTGCCCCGGCCGGACCAGCGGGTGCTGGTCCTGGAAGACGGCGGGCCCTGCGTGGCCGGCGCCGTGCAGCCGGACACGGACCTCTCCCCGGGGGACGTGCTGATCCATGCGGGCACGGCTTCCATCCGGCTCTCGACCGACGGGACGGTGCGGATCACCGGCCGGGTCTATGTCAACGGCACGGCAATGGGAGGCGGCGATGGCGATTAAAATGGAGCGGGGCGACTACTGTGTCGGCCCCGGCGGACCGATTATACTGCGCGGCGCAGACGCCCAGTTTGCCGACGCCCTGTTCCGCCTGCAGTGCGTCCGGGGCAGCTTTCCCTTCCTGCCCGCTCTGGGCAGCCGCCTGTGGCGGCTGGGCCTGGAGCGTCCGGCGGACAGACCTGCCCTGGCGCGGCAGTACTGTGCCGAGGCGCTGGAGGGCACCGGCGTGGATGCGGTCGAGGTCGGCGTGCGCGAGGAGGGAAGGGCGCTGGTCGTGGAGATCACACTCGTGCGCGGTGAAAAAAGCACAACCGTGGAGGTAAGCGTATGAAAACGACCCAGGAAATCTATGAACAAATGCGTGAACAGATGGCAAGCCGCAGCGGCTGTGCCCCGGACGACGGCTCGGAGCTGGCGGTGCGGCTGTACGCGGCGGCGGCCCAGATCGAGAGCCTGTACGCCTATGCCGACTGGTCGCGCAGGCAGTGCTTTCCCCAGAGCGCCGCGGGGGAGTATCTGGACATGCACGCCCAGCTGCACGGGCTGAGCCGCGATCCGGCAAAATGTGCCCGGGGCACTCTGATCATCGGCATCGACCGGGCGCTGGACTTCGCGCTGACGATCCCGGAGGGCACGCGGTTCTGCGTCCCAGACGGGCCGAGGTACCGGCTGATCGAGGCATGCCGGATTCCCGCCGGCGCGACCGGGAATGAGGCGGCCGCGGCCTGCGAGGAGGCGGGCCTGGTGGGCAATGTCCCGGCAGGGGCCGTCTGCGGCCTGACGGAGGCTCCGAATTATGTCAACTCCGTGTACAATCCCGGCCCCTTCACCGGCGGCCTGGAGGCGGAGTCTGACGCACACCTGCGCCAGCGGATCCTGGACGCCGGCCGCCGCTGCCCCAACGGGGCCAACGCCGACTATTACGAGGCGGTGGCTCTGGCCCAGGCGGGGATCACCTCCGCCGCGGCAAGCGCGGCATCGGGCGGGATAACGCTGTACGTCTCCGGCGATTACGGCGCGCCGGGGGATGGCCAGCTCATGGCGGTGCGGGAGGCTTTGGCCGATCGGACGGAGCTGGGAATCACACTGACGGTGGCCGCTCCGACGGTGCAGGCGGTGAACATGAACGTGACGGTCTGGCCCGTGGACGGCGTGCGCGGCGACGACGCCGTGGCCGCCGCCCGTGCGGCCCTGGAGGCCCACTTTGCCAAGCCCATGCTGCGCCATGGCTTTTTCCGCTCCGAGGCGGGCAGCGCCATCTATAACACGGGGCTTGTGAAAAACTATGCCTTCACGGCTCCCGCCGCCGATCTGCCCGCCAGCGCCGGCGCCCTGTATACCCTCGGGACGCTGACGGTCCAGGAGGGCGCGTGATGGGCTGCGCGGATCATCTCAGGCGGCTGCTTGCCCCGCTGGGGGTCTATGATCTGGGGGCCGCGAGCGTATCCGGCGCCATGGCGGACGCCCTGGGCGACGCTTTGGACGAGGTGCGGCAGATCGTTTCCGACGGCTTGCGCGACGCCTTTCCCCAGACCGCTGCGGCGCTTGCCCCGCTGGAGCTTGCCCTGCCGCCCCACGGCGCGGGCACGGCAGAGCAGCGCCGCGCGGCCATTGTCCATCTACTGGGCCAGGGGGACGTGTGCTGCTCCGCGGATCAGCTGGAGGCGGCCCTGGCGGCCTGCGGCATCCCGGCGAGGCTGACGCTGAGCGGCGATACGGTGAGCGTTCATACAGCGCTGCCGGAGACCGCCGCGCGTGCAGCCCTCGTCCGCGCCATGCTCCCGGCGCATCTGGAGATGGACTGGGTGCAGGAATGATTTAGTTCGCCGCGGAAAAGAAGGAAAGCAGTATTCGGATTTGCTCCGGATACTGCTTTTTTGTTATGCTCTCTTTTTCTGCAGATGATAAAGGAGGGAACGATACGAATATTTACGGATATGTGCGTGTATCCAGCATGGATCAGAACGAGGACCGACAGTTGCTGGCAATGCAAGAGCGGGCGGTTCCGGAGGAAAACATCTATATAGATAAGCAATCCGGCAAGGATTTTCTTCGTCCGCAGTATCAGGCTTTGATGAAAAAAATGAGGCCCGGTGATCTGCTCTTCGTTTTGAGCATAGATCGTCTGGGCCGGAATTACGAGGAGATTCAGAATCAGTGGCGGGTGCTGACGAAGGAGATCGGCATCGATATCTGCGTGATTGATATGCCATTGCTGGACACCCGAAATGGCAGGGATTTGATGGGAACGTTTATTGCGGATCTGGTTTTGCAGATTCTGTCCTTCGTGGCGCAGAACGAGCGGGAAACCATCCGAAAGCGCCAGGCTGAGGGCATTGCTGCGGCAAAGGCCAGGGGTGTGCGCTTCGGCCGGCCGGAAATACGACCTCCTGAGGACTTTGGGAAGATCGTGGCCGCCTGGGAGACGAAGGGCCTGCCTTTTGCCGAAGTCCTTCGACGATGCGGCATGAGCGAAGCAACTTTTTATCGCCGCTTGCGGGAATATCGATTGGGCAAAAAATAACGGATCACGCCGTCAAAAAGTACACTTTTTGA
>JAEEGL014700429.1_pt1 | contig 17127 bp, 11 predicted proteins | sample 9134231 | NCBI WGS metagenome assembly JAEEGL01 (sample SAMN16246548, study PRJNA631951) | gut metagenome | biome: gut microbiome; feature: rumen; material: fiber-attached | host: Bos | place: Iran: Karaj | collected 2018-10
GCTTCCGCTTCGCTCCGCACCGGCATTACGGCGGCAATGAACCGCGACCGTTTTTCTATCAGCTCCGCCTCCGCGAACGCGGCCGGCGTCCGGTAATACTTCAGCATCAGCGTCTGTTTCTGCCGCGCCGGCGCAGATTGGCAACGATATACGCCCCTGCCCCGATCGCGCCTATGGCGGCAATAATGCCCCCCGCGATTATCACGCCGGGGACAGAGCCGCCGGTCCTGCGATCATTGCCCGCCTCCGGTGTGACCGGCGCTCCGCCCTGATCGCCCGTATGCGTGCCGGGGCTCGGGATGGCCGCGGAGGCGTTGTTCGCGGTCGGAAGGTCGGTCGGCGTAGGCACCGGCGTGGCGGTGGGAGTCGCGGTAGGCTCCGGCGTGGGAGAAGGCGTGGGCGTGGCCGTCGGTACCGGCGTCGCGGTATGCACCGTGCCGTTCTCCACCACCAGGTTCTCTAACAGATCGTTCTTTTTCACATCCTCGCCCACTGTGGAGCGGTACAGGCCGAATTGACGGCAGTCGCCGTATCCGTCCGTTTTGACCTTGAAGCGCATCCATTGCTGCGATTCATGGCATTTATAGCCCTTTTTGGCCATTTCCAGCGCGGTCTCACCGCCGAATTTGCTGAGTTTGATGTTTTCCCAGTCCATAATTACGCCATTGTCCCGGTTGTACAGGTGGCTGTAGAACTTGGGCGTGTCCCAGACGCCGTATTTTTCCGCGGATTCCGGGAACTTTTCCGGGTCGGCGGCGTCCGGAACGCTTTTTTGGAGCATTGTCCCGTTGATCCGGTGCGCGCCGTGGCCGTATTCGCCTTCAAAATCGTGGCCGACGATCACCTGCGGCCGGAACCGCCGGATCATCTCCACCTGCCAGGCTTCAACTTTTTTTGAACCGTACATCTCCTTCGCGTCTTCCAGCGTCTCCGAATATTCGTCAACGAACCCGCCGTACACCGGATACGCCCGGATCCCCACGGTCCAGAGCCCGTCCAGCTGCTCGTGCACCCGGTATTTTTCCGTGAGCGCGTGGTCGGTCATGTACGCCACCTGCACGCGGAATCCCAGCTCGCCGCCGTAATACGGCATTATCCCGCCGAAAAACAGGTGTTCGTCATCGCCGTGCGTCGGGAACAACAGAAAATCCGCCTGCTCCCACGGCTCCTGCCACACCTGCACGCTCGCGGGCAATGTGCCGCCCGTATAAAAATAAATGTCGCAGACAACGGCGCCCGCGGGTATATGCATGGTCAATTCCCGGGTCTCCCCCCGGAGCTCCACGTACTCATGGATGAAACGATGCCTGCCCTGTTCGAGCGTCCTGCCGCCGGTCTCCAGCGTCCAGTCCCCGGGCGGATCGTCCCAGATCACATACACGCCCGCTATCTTCGCCTCGCTGCTGTCTTTGACGGCAACGCGCAGCGTATCCCCGTCGGAGAATGTCACTTTGCTGCTTCGGTCGGCATCGGTCAGATTTGAAGTGCCTTTGCCCGAATCCGCATTGATTTTCACGGCAAATGATACATTTTCGGCTTTTTTTGTAGAGGCGTCTGCTGAGCTCCGGGTCCGGCCGCGGCCCGCAAAGGGCAATAACAATGACAAGGCAAGAAAGGCTGTCAATACCGGCGCTGCTCTCTTCAACAGCCTGCGTTCTGTTGCATTTTTATGTATATGATGATATTTAGTGTTTGTGATCATTCTATTCTTGTTCCCTTTCGGGTATTTGAGTTGCTGTTATTATATCACTTTTCCTGCGGTTTATCTACTTACCATTTGGTATCTTCATAAACTCGATCTGCATTGAGCTCTCGCTCATTTTTCAGGGTGTTTTTGAAATAGTTCAACGATTTTAGAAGAGCGTGCCGAAAATCGTTGAACTTTTTAGCCATTCTCGCTCATTTTTCGGACAAAGTTCAACGATTTTTGCCAGTCAAGCTGATTTTCCTCTAACTTTATGGCCTTACGGAATCAGTCGGCGGCTTTGAAAGGCTTTTAGAAGGCGCCAAGTTAGAGGATTTTGGGCAGAGCGCAAGAAAATCGTTGAACTTTTGGCTCCAAAGGGACAATCGAGTGCTTCGAGAAGGCGCCCCGGATGATCCGGGCGCCTGTTTGAGGGCCGGCAGTGAGTTCGCGGCCGATTCTCACGGCCGCCCCTCAATTTGCCATTTGCAATTTGCCATTTGCCATTTCCCCATTGCCCCCCTGCCCGCTCGCGTGCTATACTCAACGCAGAGAATTCGGCGCCAGCGTTGACGCGGAAAGGCAGAAGCGAAGCAGCATGGCAGGATCATTCAGACATAATCATTTTAAACATATTAAGTTGATAAAGCTCATTGCCGCCCTGGCGGCGGTGCTGATGTGCGGGGCTGTATTGACCGCGTGCGGCGATATGTCCGGCGAGGTGTCGGCGAAAGTGATCGACTTCGGCGCGGCCTCGCGGCGCGGCGTCCGGTCGTATTTCAAAAAAGCGCAGTACTGCAAAGTTGACTTCGTGAAAGACGCGCAGGAAGGCCGGGTGCTGCGGCTCCGGACCAAAGGCGTCAAAGATCCGGCTTCCAACTCCCCCGTGATCTACTTCAAATACGCCGATTTTTGCACGCACATCGGTGAAACACCGCTCGATCTCGCAGAAACGACCTGTGTACTGCTCAAAGTGAAGGCGAACGGTCTGCACGACCGCCTGTTCAGCATACTGGGCACCGTGTCCACTGAGGAAGACGGTTCCGCGGGCACCTCCGTCACCGCGCGCGTGCACGGGGGCAACGACTGGCACTACATCTGCTTCGACTTTTCCGACATACGGTACGCGGAGCAGGCAACGGTGCTGCGGCTCTGTTTCGAACAGACGGCAGGCGGCAACAACGAAAGCATCCTCATCAGTGAACTCCGCGTGTGCAGCCGGGAGGAGGCGGACAAATTGCTCACCCCCGACACTTTCCCGGTAGAAACGCAAAGCAGCGGCGATCAGACGCTGCGCGTGCTGCAGTTCAACGTTCAGACAGAAAACGGCAACGGGGCGCCGTTTATTGCCCGCTCTGAAATGTACCGGAAGCTGATCGATGACCTGCGCCCCGACATTGTCGGCATGCAGGAAGTGACCGTGACCTGGCGTCAATGGCTGGACAATTACGTATTCAACGACTCCTACGCCAGCGTGGGCGAAACTCGCGCGCCCGGGGATGAGGCGACGCCGATCTATTACCGCGCGGACAAATTCGATATGCTGGAGTTCGGCACATTCTGGTTATCCGATACGCCCGACGAACCGGGCAGCAAATTTGCCTACGCCAACCTCCCCCGCATCTGCACCTGGGCCCGCTTCCGCGACAAGGCCACCGGCCGGGAATTTGTGCACATCAATACCCACCTGGATCACAACGGCGCCAACGACTCCACCGCCGCCAACGCCGTCCGCAAAGCCCAGGCCAGCGTGATCATCCGGTTCGCGCAGCGCTTCGGCGACCTGCCGGTGTTCCTGACGGGCGACATGAATACGCGCCGCACTACGAGCAAAGGCAATATATACGCGGTGTACAAGCTGTTCACCGGGGCGGAACAGGTCGTTGACGACGACGGCAATACGTACACTATCGCCCTCGCCGATACACGCTTTGACGCGCCGGTCACGGTGGACGAGAACCACACCGCCACCATGACCAAATACTATGATAAATCGTCGGAAAAATATGAACCCACGCGCGAGCCCATCGACTACGTGTTCTACGACCCGCGCGCGTTTACGCCCCTGTCGTACGAGACGTTCCTGATCTCGCGCGAGGGGTATGAGATCTCAGACCACCTGCCGGTGTTTACAGTCTTTAAATTCAATTAGGGAATTGATCAGCGGACCTCCACCGCGCCGAGCCGGTAGAAGCCGTCGGCGGTCTTGACGCCGGCCTTCAGCGCCAGTTCTATGGGGCGATCCCCTTCGAACAGGCCGAGTTCCACATCGTACGATCCGGGGCTGACCAGCGGGCGCAGCGCAACATCTTCCACATTGAGCACGCCCGGCTGCCAGCGGCGGCAGTCCACGTCCAGCGTCTGCGTGTAGTTGCCGCCCGCCCCCGCGAGCCGCAGTTTCAGCTCGAATTTGCGGTACGACGCCGCAAAACCGCGGTTGGCAAAGTGCAGGCGGATCCGGTTGTTGACCCCTGAGAGCAGCGGCGGCAGATCGATGCCGTCAACGAAATACCAGTAGCCCAGCCGGTTAGCCGCGTATTCGGTCAGCCAGGGTTCCCGTGAAAGCCACGGCCGCGGATAGCCATGGAAGCCCGCAAACGTGGCGTGGGTCCGCTGCATCGCGTCCAGGAACGGATAGCCGCTTCTGAACACCTCCGGCGGCACCGCCTGATAATGTTCAAATTCCAGCACGATCGGCGCGTTCGGCGAGAGCCGGTCAAACAGCCAGGGCGTCCGGAGCGTGTTGTACCCGCAGTTGTCCGCGTAACAGCGCACGCACACGGAGTCGTCGTCCAGTCCCAGTCCCAGCGCCGCCGCGTAATCGATCAGCTCGAGATTTTCCTCCACGCCGCGGCTCCAGCGGTGGTTGATGTGGTCATCGTTGAGGATCACGAACTTGTCCGGGAAGTTTTTCACATGAAGGTCAATATGCTTCTTGATCACCTCGGCGGGATGGACAATATCGCTGCCGTTGCCCGTATGCCCCTCGCCCCAGGTGCCGAACGTGCCCACGTCCACCAGTTCGACGCGCGGATCGCCGTTGAACTTGCGCCCGGCTTCCTCCATGAAGCGTGAGAGCTTCTCCAGAAACACCGGATCGCCGTAGTCCGGCTCTAGCCGCCCGCCGGGCAGCGCATAGCATTTTGCCCCCGCTTTGAACACATATTCCGGCGTGGCGAACGGTATCGTGCCCGAGCCCTCGTAGGTCACCAGCCGCATGCCGAAGCGGTAATCGTACCGGCTCCACTCCTCCATGATGCTGTCGATGTACGACCAGTCGTACACGCCCTCTTCCTTTTCGATGTCGCCCCAGTCGAAGCGCAGATACAGGTGGTTCAGCCCCGGGAAGTCCTCGAGATGGTCGGAAGGATCGTGGTCGCGCCGGTAGTTCGGGCGCGGGTAGCCGTTGTCAATATAATGCCAGTACCAGCCCTTATGCGGGTTGCGCAGGATCCGGCGGTCATCGGCGAGCGGCCGCAGATCCCGGTAATGCGGCATCCGGCCAGGGACGTCCCAGTTGCCCACTTCGATGGCGTGGGCGGTCGTAGGATCGGGGCAGTCAATACAATTCGGATAGTCAAACATTTCTTTACCTCCCGCGGCAGTCAATACGCATCAGCTCCGGCTCGCGCCGCCTCATCCGGCAAGAGTTGCCCACTTTTCGTTGGCCTTTTGCTCCATTTGTCCGAATACGGTCTGCGCGTCTGCCGTGCCGTTTATGATCCGCGCGAACGCGTTGGTCATATTCTCGTTAGAGAAAATATCCGCTATTTCGATCGGCGCGAAAAGAACCGTGTTGCACGGGCGAGTCATATCCGGATAAGCCACGAATGCGGAGTAATTCTTGTCGTTCCACTCAGTGTCGACACCCTTCCAGAAGTCTTCATCAGCCAGGGATTTAAGCACCGGAACGTTTCCGCCGGTCTGGCTCTGATACGCCTTCTGGCCCTCCGGCGTCAGGAAAAACAGCGCAAACGCAGCTGCCGTATTCGGGTTTTTCGTCCGGTTATATACGACGTATCCGGTGGCACCCGTGGAAACAGTATGAGTCGGAAACGCCGGGAACGGGCACAGATCCCAGTCGAGCTGCAGCGTATCGTACATCCGGCCGTAGCTGAACAGCCAGGACATGCCGTTGAACGTTTTGAAGCAGACCTGTGCCATGTTGGCAGAGCCGTCACCGAATCCGTATTTCCAGGTATTGATCTGCCCGGCCATATCTTCAGGGAACAGCCAGCCTTCCTGGATGCCGGCCACGATCTCATTTATGCCCTGCATAACTTCGACGCTTTCGGTGATAGTAACTTTATGCTGTTTGTTGTCGATCCATTTGCCGCCAAAACCCTGGAAAAACATCGGCCATACAGGCTCCCACCAGATCTTCAGCGAGGCGCCCGCCTGCTTGACCGTGCCGTTTTCTATAACGGTCATCCGTCTGCAGAGATCTTTAAAATCTTCCCAGGAATACGCGCGGGTATTGTCAAAATCGATACCTGCGCTCTTCATGATCGATTCATTGTAGATCAGCAGCTGCTCCGCGATAGCCCGGGGCGCCATGTACAATCTGCCGGCTACTTTGCCGCATTCCAGCGCACCGGTGTAAATATCGCCCAGGTCAATATTCAACGGTTTAAGATACGAATCCAGCGGCATCAGCGCGTTGTGGTTCTGCTGATAATCGTTGCAGTCGATCGGATCTACCCAGAAAACGTCGCCGATATCGCCGGAAGAAATGCGGGTGGCGAACGATGAGCGCTTGCCTTTTTCAAGTATTACTTGCGTATTCGGATACTTTTTAGTAAACGCACTGATGATGGATCGCGGCGCGGCTTCGTCCTCTTCGGATATATCGTCAGTGATAGTCAGCGTGATCTTGCCCCGTATATCCAGTTCCTCCGCGGTGAGGTTCTGATCGACTTCGCCGGTCTGTACTTCCCTTTTGTCGCAGCCGATGAGTGCAACGGTTATAATTAATACCAGGAACAATACCGTCGCTTTCAACGCGGTGTTCTTTCTTGAAAACTGTTTCATAATTAATTATCCTCCGCTCCGCTTTTCGGTTGTATGATCTGGCACGGCACGTTTTTTAATAATATCATTTTACTGTATACGGCTGTTTATTGCAAGTGCATCTCGCTATTGCCGCGTTCTGCGCGGTGCTCGTGAAGCAGAAAAAGTGTGCAAAATAAACGGCAGGTGGAACAGGGATATCAGCACTGATCCCAGCAAAAGCATACGACCGAGGTATGCGTACCAGCCGTGATTCAGATTTAGATACGGCAGATTATCCATAGGCGGCCGGGTCAAATAAAAGAAGTTCGTTTCGTACGCGGACAACGCCCCGTTCACATACAGCATGATAAACGACAGCGCCAGCAATATCCCCATATTTTCAAGCATGTTCCGCAGACCCAGTTTTGCCTCTCCCGAAAAGATCATATACAGCGCGAACCACATGAGCCCTGCGTGATATACGAAGCACTGGTATGCAGGGAGCGTCGTGAAATCCGTGCCGTTCGTGGGGATCATTATTGCGCAGAAGCTGCCCAGCGTTCCCATGACCGCCACGAAGTTGATGACGAGCCGCTTTGCTTTACTTTCTTTTCCGAAGGTAATAAACAGCACCGCAAAGATCATCAGGCTGCACAAATGGAACGGCAGGCTGTGCGGATCCAGATGCATCCCGCCTTTTGCGCTTTCGGTCATATCGCTCATGACTTTGCTTACTTCGCTGAACAGGCAGATCACGGACATGATCACGCCGGCGGTCTTCAGCCGCCATTTTTTCTTGACCGCGATCACGCTCATGGCGGCAACAAACACCGCGCACAGCCCTATCCAGATGAAATGCTCTGTTGTAAACATACGATTTATGCCTTTCTTTATATTTAATTTGCCTTTGCCCGCCAGCCTGTGATTCGACGCGGCCAATTCACTTCCTGTACATATTATAACCGCAAAAGCGGGCGCGGTCAATTATGACAAGTCTTGAGCCGCAGCTTGACATACATTTTTGAATAGTATATAAAACAATCACCGGGAAGGAGGATCCGCATGCACAGTCGGAAACAGCTAATTAGTGTTGTCAACGTCATACTTGTTGCTGTGCTGCTGTTGTCGCTCTTCGCCGGATGCAGCTCCAAAAAGCGTCCAGACCCGTTGGCAATCTATCTCGAGCACGAATTTCAGGAGCCGGTGCGGTTGTCCAACGGCAGCGTATTATTCTGCAACAGGTTCCGCTCCGTTGGCGCCGCGCCTTTCGCGCTGCCGGACAAAACTCCCGACAGCACCTTTGACGGTTTATACACATATGAAAACCTTTTCCTCAATGAATACAACGATTATTTGACCCGCCTGGAAAACGCCGGATTCGAGTGCGTCAGGCTTAAGTACGAGGCGTTCTGCCGAAAAGACGATTGCCTGATCTGTTTGTTTTATCCGAAAGACGGAAGACCACTGGAACTTTACTGGTATGCGCGATCCGAATACGTACCTGCCGAAGGTATATCGGAACACGAAGCCGCCGTGCTGCTTTGCCCGGAACACAGCCTCTCAAAAGTGCCGTTGACGCCGGTCGACATCACACCCGAAGGCTTTTTTGAACGCACCGGCGGTCAAATGTTTGCGGTCCCGGTTTATTCATACGATATTTATGATACTTATCCAGAGGACAAAAAAGAAGATCTGATGTTTGAGGATAATGAAAACTATACTTATCAAACAGTATTCGTCCGGGACAATAAACCATATAATACTGATATGGAATGCGTCGCTTCTGCCGATATTGACAACGACGGTGCCGAGGAAGTCTGCCTGCTCTCGTTCGGCGGTACAAGCGGTGTTTTCTCGTTTGTTCTGGAAGTTGTCCCCCGCACGGGCAATGCGTACAGCGACGGTTTTACCACCGAGTACTACTACCTCTCGTTTTCAGAAAAAGACGGCAAACTCGTCGTGCACGGTGAAACGTACAACGGCGACCAATATGATTTCGATATCGTGACCGATTCCATTTCCGGCGTCAAAACGGTAACGCTGGAGCACGACGGCAAAGAAGTTCAAAATTAGTCAAAATGCTGTTCGATATATTCCTTGAGTTCACGGCACTTTTTGACGCCGCCGAAAATAAAAACGGTGTTTTTGATCGTCAGCGAACAATAGTCGGTTGCCTCTTCCTTCTTCGTCTGATTAATAATGAAATCACTTTGCGGCACGTCGAACACTTCATAATTCTTTGAATTCTCCATGTCGGTTATCAGCAGGTGCGCGCCGTCGAACTGCAATTTATAATAATGTAAATTGCGAATCTTATTGATAAACGTAAACAGGCAGGCGGCAACCACGATACATTCAAAGAAAACAAATGTCTGCCAGGCAATTAAAAAGCCCAGACACGCAAGGAGTGACAAGAATACAAAGATGACAATGACCGCCTTTACCGACGCTTTTCTGACATAAGCCGCATCGGTTTCCGTGTTGAAACGGTCGTTCACGGTATCAAATTCAGGATCCATTTCCTCAGCCTCCGGTCTGTAAAAGAATGATCCGCGCAATTCCACACTGCACCAACTATGCAAAGATCTTCTAAAAGGAGGTGACAGGCAGCCTGTCACCTCCCGTGTTTACTGTTCCGGCGTCCGGACTTATTTTTTCTTCTTAGACGCCACAATGATCGTCACGATCGCACCGACGAGTACAACACCCGCGGCCGCGATACCGATGATCATACCGGGCTTGACGCCGGAGGACTTTTTGCTCTCTTCTTCGGGAGCCTTCGTCGGATCATCTTCTACTGCCGCGTTTTTCTCTGTGGGCGCCGTCGTCGGTTCCGGAGCGTCTGTAGGCTCTGCCGTAGGAGCTTCCGTCGGAGCCGGGGTCGCAGGCTCTTTAGTAGGCGTCGCGGTGGCATTCGGATCCGCCTCGCCGAGCTTCAGGGAAATGAACGGCGCTTCCTTCGTGCTGTCGTTCGTGGCGCCGCCAATAACCGTAACTTCATCGATAGTATCGTTGGCCGGGGCGGAACCGAGCACGAACCAGTTGTCGTCTTCGATCTCGCTCATATCGCCGCCCACGAAGGAGAGCACATATGTATCCGGGCCGAAAGTGGTGCCAAAATCGATCGAGTAGCTCTTGTTGCCAACGCACTTAAACTCCGTCGAGAAGACCTCATTTCCGTTGGCATCCTCTAAAATGGCAACCATCGGGATCTCAAAATCGCAGCTGTACGCGAAGAAATCGATGCCTTTGAACCATTTGTCGGTAGTAAATTCGACCGAAACGCCCGTGTCTTCGGATACGGGATGCAGCCACCAGCCCGTTGTCACGCCGTTCGAAGGATCGTACAGATACTGCACAGTCTTGTCCTTGTATGGATCGGTGATCGAATATTCGGTAAGGCCGAGGCCGCCGCAGGTCCAGTCAGCGCCGGGCGCCGCGGACTGGTTCGTGTAGCCGTGGCTGCCGGTGACAATAAACATACCGAAGTACAGCGGGTCCGCGCCGAACTCGAAGCTGTCCAAGCCGTCAACGTCCGTTATCTTGAACAGGTCGACAGGCAATTTGGCCGTGAACTCGTAACCGGCAGACATTTTTACGATCTCCGTCTCGACCTTGTCGGAGATGTCGGCGCCGCCGGCGCTGTCATCGTCCAGCAGAGCGGTTTTGTGGTTGTGCTGGAGCACGGTAAGCTTGTCACCGAGCTTGAACGAAATAAACAGTCCGGGGACTGCGGCGAGCTTGTTGTCCGGGTTGAAATTCAGCTGGATCAGGTCACCTTCATTGACGCCCTTGGCGACAACGCCGACGTTGAGCGTATCGCCGGCGATCTTCAGGTGATAATTGACTGTGATATCGCCGATATCGCCACTGGTCCAAGTCTTCGCGTTGCTTTTGCTGAGGCTGTAAGATTTAGAGTACGCCGAGCCGATAACGATGCTCGGAGGATCCACGGGCGCGTGCTCTTCTCCTTCCGGCGCGACCCGGATGGCGGTCTTCGGGTAGAACGCAGCCTCCGCGCCGTTCTGGAACGCGAGATCGTCAGCTCCCGCTTCGCCGAAAGACCAGAAACCGAACGCGCCGCCGCCGATTGCGGTAAATTCGGCAATATATTGTCCGGCGGGAAGGTCTTTGTTGAGCGAGAACACGGCGTTCTGGTTGTCCTGATGCTCCAGGACCTCGGCGTAGGCGAGCAATTCGCCGTCCACCGATTCATCATAATCGTCGACCCATTTGTAGACTTCGACCGCCGCGTCGCAGCCGCTCGTCTGAGTCCAGGTGGGTGAGTTGAGGCCGATGATCTCGTAGGCGTAAAATCCTTCCGGGACCGTGAACACAACGGCGATCGGGCCGCCTGAGTTGAGCTGCTGGGGGCCGCCGTCGCCTGAACCTTCAGGATAGATGTCGATCAGTTTTGAACTGTCGGCAACGGCGGGAACCGCCGCCAGCATTAACACGAGGGCAATCGCCACGATGAGCGCACACAGTTTTTTCATGGTATACCTTCTTTCGCAAAATATTGTATTGTTGCCAATTATTATTATACATTTAAAACCCGGTCTGATGCAACTTGCTTTTTTCCTCTTTTTTGAGGAGATACTCGCAATTGATGATCTTCTCCGCGAGATTTCGCTCCGTATAGAAGTAATGGTTGGATGCCTCGAAACCGATACGCGGATCTTTACGGACGCACCCGATCAGCCGCAGAGCCAGCTCGCGCTCGTTCTCTATAATATCACGCCGGACGGTTCCCCGGTCCCGGTCGCACACAAACGTGAACTGATTCAAGACCGATCGGAAATGGAGCAGAACGGCTTCGGAAATGATCCGGATATTGTCCGGCCCGCGGTCGAGCAGTTCGAGGCCTTTTTCCCATTTTGACACCATCTCCTCGAGGCACGCGCGAAAAGTTGACTCCGGAAATATTGACCGCCAGCTGTCCGCGTCATCGTACGGGAAGCCTACCATCGTTGCCCGGTAGCCCGTCTTTTCCGTGAACAACAGATTCGCGGGGCCGTACTGGAACGGGGCAGTGTAGATCGTCCCCAGCGAAAACGGGTAGCTGTCAAACGCTTCCGAAAACAGGTCGAACGCCTTCGAAAGCCGGTCAATATCCGCCCCCGGATACATTTCCCGGTATATCTCTTCCAGTGTCGGGACCGCCCGGTCCGGCCCGGCACCGTAAAAATATGAGGCCATTTTGAGGGTGTCGCCCGGATAGCCGCCCAGCGTCCAGCCGAGCATCAGATCGGTCGCGCTCCCCGATGCGCAGATCCGGGCCAGATGGTCGTATACCGTCCGGAAAACCGGCAGAAACGGGACCGCCGAGATCTCCCAGGTATTCGACACCTGCACTTTCGCGTAGCTCCGTCTGCCCTGAGACGCGGCCTTGTCCCAGAACTCCGTTGCACACTTGCCGGGTCCGCCGACGGAAATGGAGTAGTCTATCACCGTTGTCTCCGTGCCTTTGAGGTTCTTGCTGACGCCGCCCTCGCTGACGCACATGGCCGAGATCCCGCGGTCCAGGTAGTCGAGGGCTTTGAGTGACACCTCGTTGCCGCCAGGCGTGTCCCAGCCCCAGTTCCAGGCGATGACTTCAAACTCCGGATCGGCGCGCCTGGCCCCTTCTGCGAGCAAATTGTTCACGTCCGCGAATACGTGTTCCCGGGGGATCCGCGCGCAGCGGGAACAATCCGTACCCGCGGGCAATTTACCCATCCAGCCGCTGTAGCAGTTCGTCTTGTTCTCGGAGGCGGTGATGGTGACAATGCCGCCCAGCCCCGGCACGTTTCGCACAACATATTCCGCGCTGTCTCTGAGCCAGTTTCTGACCGCTGCGGTGGCAACACACAGCGACGCGTCGCCGCCGGACACGTCGCCTTTTACTTCGGGAAAAGCTTTAAATGCGTCAACCGGCAGGCTCCGGGGCTCGTTCAGGTAAAGGAACAGCCGGATGCCGTATTGACCGAGTCTTTGCACGGTTTGGCGCATGGTCCGGAGGCGGTTTTCATATTGACCGGCATCGTCAGCGCACGCCTCCGGGGCTTCCGCAAACGGGAACGGCGCCAGCTCTCTCAAAAGTACCGGCACCCACAGCCCGTTTATCCCCAGCCGTGAATACTCCGCCAGCAGCTCCTCCGGAAACGCCTTTTCGACCGCGCGCTCCCCTTCGCCGAACAGGTCACCGAAGACCGCGGAATATGAATATAATATCCGGTTTCTGAACCGGCTGTTCGTTTTCGTTGCCTCCGGCGGTTTCGCCGGAGAACACTCTGCGCCGGTAAAATTATAGAAATCAAACCGCTTTGCGGCCTTTTCGGGGGAGTTTTTCCGGATATCGGCCATGACATCTCGAATGAGGGCCAGTTTCTTTTCGTCGCCCGGCTTCAGCGGTTCGACCGCGATCCGGCCCGTGGGAGGTTTCACGCCTCCCATTTTAACGTCGAGAAAATCGCTCTCCCGCAGCAGCTTTGCCAGCGCGTCCACGTCCGTGCCCAGGAGCGTTGCCAATTCGTCATAGTCGAGCAGGTGCCAGTTGTTGCGCACCAGCGTCACGAACCCGCGCTCTTCAAACTCTTCCGCCAGACGATCTTCCGGACCGATGCCCAGCTCTTTTGCCAGCCGTTCAACTTCCGCGATGCCGCAGCCGAGCACCGCCGCCAGCCGGTCAACGCCCACCAGCCCGTAATTCCGAAACACAAAACAGTGGGCCCTTGTCGGGAACCACTCAAAGGTCAATGGTGCCTGTATGCTCAGCGGGGGAAGTGGTGTTTTCATAATGTTTTACCAAGATTTTCCGTGTCAACGCAATATTCCCGGCCGTCAAACAACACGTTTATCGTGCCGTTTCCGTTGTCCGTGATCTCCGGCAGCGGTGCACCGGCTCTGACCGGGAAAAGCAGCGTAACAAAACGGCAGTTCTCAACATTTTTGACCGTCCGGGACACTGTCGTGGCTTTGTGCAGGGTTTGGCCGTTTCGGCCGTTGTACCAGCCCCGGATGGGATCGGTGGCGCCGGAAACGCATTTAAGCACCGCCGCCTGAGGATCGAGGGGAATGAGTGCGATCTCGTATTTGCCCCCGTACCCGGAGATCACACCGTTGGCAAATCCGCTCAGTTCTTTCACAACGGTGGTGTCCAGCTGGAACAGGATCTCGTAATCGTGCGCCTTGCCGTCGACCGCGGTGAGCGTATCCGCTACCACGAAAAATCCGGGCTTGCAGAACCGCACTTCCCTTTTGTGGGTGGCGGGCGTTCCGGTCCCGAAGGTGCCGGTATAAGTAGCGGCGGCGTAGTCAAAAACTGCGTTCGTTGTCCACCCGGCGTCAATGATCGTTCCCGGGGCGCGGGGCCCGCTGCGGGTCTGGGCCAGGCCGTCAACGAGCACCGTATTGTGCGCGTACCCGGACAATGCGTAACGCCGGAATTCAGACTGATCGTATTGACCGCCGCCGTCGTCGTAAATGAGCTGCTGCTTCCCCTTAAACACGATTATGTTCAGCATGTCCTGATGCATGTGCCCCGCGCCGAGCGGTCCCACGTCGAAGCACAGATAAGTTGCGTCTGCGCCCCAGTCGGAACGCATTGCCGCGAATCCGGCGTACGGCAGGAACGCGGAGGCCGTGTACCCTGCCGTCGGCGCCCCTTCGGCGCGATTCGAGAGAACGAAACGGTACTCCGGCAGCGCGCCGAACAGCTCCGGCACTTCTTTGCGTATATACATGGAAGTTTTCAGCGTGTAGCAGTCGTTGGTGCAGGGCTGCGTAAACGCCGGCGTGGAAAGCAGGATCGCGGCGTTGACCATCTTTTTGACCTTTTCCAGGAGCCCGGGATCGACGCCGTGGCCCAGGTTCTTAGCCAGCGTGCAGAATTTCAGCGCGTTGACCAGCGTCACATAATGGTAGTCGGGCGACAGTTCAAACTGCATCCCGTCGGGCAATACCTGCGCACAAACGTCACCGGTGATCCGGCGCTCCACGTTCCGGACCCGTTCGGCGGAGTCAATTAACTCCGGAAACACCGCGGAGAATGAATACACGCCGCTCAGCTCCATCATCAGCCAGTTGCCGCCGGAAAAGTGTTCGGTCAGATACGCGGCCTGACGGTGCATGGAGGCGATCATCAGCAGCAGCGTGACGTCGTCAAGCGTGCGGGACTTCCGGAATCCGTCAAACGCGATAAGCCACGGACCGCCGAGTCGCAGTCCGCATTCGATCGTCCGCCAGGTCTCCGGCGAGCCAGCCTCAGCTTGCGCGAGCCATTTCAGCAAATGCTTTTTGAACACTGCGGCGTATTTTTCGTTGCCCGTCCCCGCGTAAGTCCGCGCCAGATTCATCCAGTACCCGTGGCGGCCAAACTGCCAGACCCATTCTCTGTTCAGCGGGCCGTTCACAGCAGTGGGATTAAAAATGAACTCTACTTCTCCGTTCGGGAAAGCCCACGTAATGTCGACAACGGTGAAAACACCGGCCGCGCTTCTTTCGGCTTCGTCAATATTATACACGCCTTTCGCCGACAGCCCGGTTTCCGCGGCAATATCCGCCCGGTTCCGGAAGTATTCGGCGCAGGCCTTTACCGCCGCGGCATGATCATTGTTTTCGATCGCCCGGGCATAGTCCGCTCCGATAGCGGCCGGATCGAGAACGCCGAAAAGTTCTTCTAAATGCGAAGCAAATTTAGCGGCAATCGCGTCATTTTCGGCAATACCGGCAACGATCTTTAAATTATCCCCAAACTGTATGCTCATGATTCTCTGAACAGTACCCGCATCGTCGTGCCTTCGCCCGGCTGGCTTTCGAGACTGACTTTAGCGCCGCACGCCTGAACAGCATGTTTGACGATGGACAGCCCCAACCCGGTACCTGCCACTGACCGGGAGTGACTTTTGTTGACCCGGTAAAAACGCTCAAATACGCGTTCCTGCTGCTCAAACGGGATCCCGATACCGGTATCCGCCACCGTCAATAATACGCCTTCCGGGGTTTTTTCGACGGAAATGTCAACACTTCCGCCGTCTTTGTTGTACTTTACCGCATTGTCGCACAGGTTGTACACGATCTCGTCAACAAACTGAGTCACACCGCAAACAAAGGCCGGTTCGCCGGTGAGCGTCATACGGACGCAGCGTTTGTCCGCTGCCGGACGCAGCGTGTCGAGTGCATCTTCACACAGACTGTACAGATCAACGCGCTCCATCATTTGCCGGTCTGCTTCCTGTTCGTCGAACGCATCCAGCCGCGACAGTTTTATGATGTCTTCCACCAGCGCGATGAGCCGCCCGGATTCGCGGTAAATGTCCGCGGAAAACTCGCGGACTTTGTCGCCGGATACCAGGCCCTGCATCATAAGCTCCGCAAAGCCGGAGATCGATGTGAGGGGCGTTTTAAGTTCGTGGGAAACATTGGCAGAGAACTCGCGGCGCAGGCTCTCGCGCTGCTCGCGCTCCGTGACGTCCACCAGCAGCACCACGGCGCCGGTGACTTTGCCGCGGGAAATGACCGGGTTAACGATCAGCTGTACCGAGCGTTCGCCTATTGAGATCACAGTGTCGGTGGCGTTGCCTTTCAGCGCCCCGGCCAAAGCATCGCGAACCGGCGCAATGTCGTGCCCGGCAGGCTTTTCGGAACCGTTGTCCGCCGCCTCCGGAGCGGTCAGATCGGTGCCGGCCTCGCGGATGCCGAGCATGCGGGAGGCTTCCGTATTGACGCTGAGCACTATGCCGTCAGCGTCCGTGAGCACGAAGCCTTCGCTCATATTGTCCGTCAGCGCGGAAAACTCGCGCTGTTTTCCGGCCAGTTCGTCCATCTGCTCCCGTATCGTAAGTTTCTGATCGCGGATGCGGTCAACCAGCGGCGCCAGCTCCGGATATATTTTCTGCGCGTCAGGTTCGTCGAGGTCAATTTCGTTGATCGGTTTTATGAGCGATTTGGCGGTCCGAAAAGCGAGAATGCCGGAGATCAGCAGCACCAAAATGAATATCCACAATACGGGTGCCACGGCGACCAGCGCTTTCCGCACAGCGGCCATCGGGCGGGAGAGCCTCAATACTGTCCCGTCGGAACATCTCACCGCGTAATACATCGTCTGCGTGCCGCCGGAAACCGATTTGCGTATGCCGTGTCCTTCTCCGTCCGCCAGCGCCGCCGAGACTTCTTCGTATTGTTTTTGATTGGAAATATCAGTACCGAACTCACTGTCGTACAGCACGCTGCCGTCAGCAGCGATCCAGGTGACGCGGTTTATGTCATCGTCCAGCGTGGACAGGTATTCGGCACCGGAGATCACAACGCCGCGGGAGGCATACCGGGCTTCCTGACGCAGCGCCGCGTACGTTTCCTCCCGCGTCTGCGCGTACTGCACGCCGAAAAACAGCACCGCGCACAGCACCAGGACCACCGCGCCCAGCAGGAACGCGTATTTGAATATCCGTCCGGTCATTGGCCGCCTCCGA
>JAEEGL010181903.1_pt1 | contig 17126 bp, 14 predicted proteins | sample 9134231 | NCBI WGS metagenome assembly JAEEGL01 (sample SAMN16246548, study PRJNA631951) | gut metagenome | biome: gut microbiome; feature: rumen; material: fiber-attached | host: Bos | place: Iran: Karaj | collected 2018-10
GATTCACGGCCGTAATATTCCAGCACGAGACCGACCATCTGCAAGGGATTCTCTACACCGACAAGCTGGTGCGGGAATAAAAACGCTGGCACCAAAGTGTCTGATAGACTGCGCGTTGTACAAATCAACTCCCCCTCGTAGTGGTGGGGTTGATTGTTGTAAAGTGCTGAATATCTGCGAGATTGCTGCCAGCGTCATTTCTTCCCGTGTTCGGAAAAAGTTAAAGATTGCCCTCATCCGCTTCTGCCGATGGGTCAAGACGGGCGGGTTACTCGAACTCCTCTGCGAAGAAGGAGGCCATTCGGTCGCGGATTTCGTAAAAGACCGGGGTGAAGTTGCCATCGTGGTCCAAATGCAGGCGATGTTTTGCCATAGGGTAGGGATGGTGCTCGGCACGGATGCCGAGTTCAACGGCCCTGTCGTGGATGGCCTTGGTGCCGTACATATAGGGAGCAAACAACCGTGTGGGGCCCCAGCTGAATTTTTTGAATGGATACCCCCCGCCGTAGGGCATAATCGGGTCTCCTGTGGCCTGGAACGACAGTATGGGGGTGGAGGAATACTCCAGCACCGAAAGGTCGCGGACCGAGCCCCAGAAGTTGCCCACTGCACAGATGCGGGGATGTCCTCCGGCGACACCACCGGCATCCATACCCGTATCCCGGAAGGCGAGCCTCAGTGCTATGATGGCTCCTGCGCTGGTCCCGGCAGCGAATATATGGTCCGGATCTATCCTCAGGTCTTCACGGTCCAGCAGGTACGACAGGGCGGCGCCGGCATCTTCTACCGCCCGGTCCTCCGCCTCGCAATAGGACCTCTTGCCCAGGCGGAATCCCAACCGGTAGTTGATAGAGACGGCAACATACCCCAAAGAAGCGAAATACTCGCACCAGGCGACCTGCCCCTTCTCTTCTTTGTTGCCCATAAAGAACGAGCCGCCGTGCATCATAAGCAGCAGCGGCCGCTTTTCGGACTCATCATTTTCCGGCATATAGATATCCATATCCAGATCCAGAAGGCTCTTGTCGCCCTGACGCAGCCCAACTGGGAGGGACCCTTTGGTCTCTTCAGTGGCCTCCTTCCGGTACCCTTCTGCCCGGGTATATACCACATCCCGCTCTACAGCGACTTTGTATTGCGGTATCGTATATGGCAGGGCTGCGAGCATAGACACTATAGCACAGAGTAAAGGCATTATTTGTACTTCTCTATAAGACAGGCAATCAGCTCGCGGCGTTCCAGCAGGAACTGCGGATCCTGGATGTAGTACTTGTCGGAATGCCCGGCATCGTCGTCCATAAAGACCTCCTCGGGCAGTACCAGCAGTTCGCGGGCGGCTGCGGCATCGGCCTCGTCCATGGCAGGGATGAGTTCCCCGAGCATCTTCAGATATTCATAGTCCTCTATGCCGTCGCGGTTGATCTCCATACGGATGCAGGGGATGGGATCACCTGTAAAGACCGTTTCCTTATCCTCGTTTGGGTGTCGGTTGTTGGGGTAGAACATTATGCCGTCGCCGCAGGCGAAGAATTCGGGACCGGTCTTGCCTGTTCCATAGCAGTCGGGAGTTTCCCATACGTTAAGTAACTGACCTTCGGGCATTATGCAGGCGGAGTTCCAGCAGGTGGCGCTCCAGATAAGGATGCCCTTCATTCCGTACATATATGTGGCCCAGAGCCACAGGCGTAAATCTATGCCGTTATGGTCCACGAAATTGGTGAAGTAGGGGTATTTGGTGGCGCAGCACAGGTAGCTCCATACTTCCTGCCCGGGACCGCTGTATTCCGTCACCTTGGGGTGGTTGTCAAAACAGTTCCAACTTACGCAGCTGATGTCGGTTACGTCCCCTACGTCAAAATCTGCGGGAGTCTCCAGCCAGGTGACCTGCTCTGTCATAAAGGTGCGGATGCGCGGGGCGTATTTCTTCATAAGTGTATGTACCTCGCGGATATAGGGGTAGGAGGGATCCAGCGGCTCATCACCCCAATAGATGTAGCAGTTGTCCAGTACGCCGGCCTTCTCAAGGCCGTCCTGAAGCTTGGGCAGATAGTCGGCCATCAGTGCCTCATGCTCCGGTGTGCCGAATTCGTAGCCGCCGAAGGTGCCGCGGACATAGCCGCCCGGACTGCAGCTGCCCAGCCCTTCGACATCCACTACGAATGAGTTGAAGCCTCCTTCGCCAAAGTACTTTGCGGCCACTTTGTTGAATTCGGTGAAATCCAGGCTGACAGTGTTGTCGGGATTGATGGTTGTCTTGATGGGGGCATACCAGAACGGGTTGTACGGAGATATCTTATAATCGATAAAGGCGTCCAGATACTTGTAGAAGACCTCTTTCTGCTGCTCTATGGTCTTGAGGTTCTCGTAGTTTATCACGTGGTCGAACCAGAGACCGTAGCCGCTGGAGACACTGGGGGTGCGGGGCAGTGTGAAAGAACGTACTTTCACCCTCAGCGGAATGTTGACCTTCCAGCCGTCGGCATCGGTTAGTACCACGCGGCCGCGGTAGCAGCCCTTGCGGCGCGAACAGGGAGTCTTGATTGTAATCCAGAAGGATGTGTTTTCGCCTGCCGGCAGGTTCTCGGCAACATCGTAGAGAGGCAGCGGATCAGGCCACTGGCCGGTGTAGCCGAAACTGTCGCTGGGGGTGCGGACGGTAACGTATTCTACCTTGCGCACCTTGGCCTCGACGCCTTTTGGCAGGCCTCTGACATCAACCTTAACAGCCTGTAGAGGAGTCTTGGGATTGACCACGATGATGAAGGATTCGTATTCATTTCTTGCTGTAGTCAGTTTTATCCTGCGGCCTTTGCGCTGGGCCACCGGGGTGTCTTTCATGGGTTTGTAAACCCCTTCTGCCCACCAGATGTCGGCTTTGGGTGTATTCTTGACCAGATAGCCATAGCCGCCCTGAAGGGTCATATACGGGTCGCACTTTTCCAGTTTTTCAGCCTTCCACTCCCTGGCGGCCAGGGCGGGAGCAACAGCATGGAGGCCGGCGGCAACCAGAATTATCGTGAAGATTCTTTTCATAGTTTTCCCAATCCCCGGGAACTACTTAGTCAGGATGACCGCGAAGCCGCCGCCCGAAGCCATATGGATGTTCAGCGGTTCATCGGCACTGACCGTCTTGAATTCGCGCTTGAAATCTGTGGCGTGGCGGTCGGCATTGGCACCGTCGCGGTAGATTTCTGCCTTCCAGCTGCCACCGCCAAGGAAACTGAGATCCACGGATACGTCGCGCTGGTCCCAGTTTGTGATGCCGCCTACATACCAGGTGTCACCGCTGCGTTTTGCCATAATCACAGATTCACCAACTTTCCCGTCGAGGCCGACAGTCTCGTCGAAAACGGTGGGTATACGTGAGATAAACGAGAGGCATTCGGGCTCTTTGCGGTAGGCGGAAGGACCGTCGCAAAGCATACAGAGCGGGGAGTCGAAGATAACATATTCGCCAAGCTGATGGCAGCGGGTGCCCTGGCTCATGGGCTCGCGGCTCTTAAGATAGGTGCTCTTGGAGCCGTTGCGCATAGCGCCCTGGGTATAATCCACTACGCCGGAAGCCATACGGATGTAGGGGAAGGTCACATCGTTCAGTGGCATATCCATCTCAATGCCGCTCCATTTCATATTTTCCAGGCCGAAGACGCCCTCGTAGTTGAGCACGTTGGGATAGGTGCGGTTGAGGCCGTGGGGCTTGAAGGCTCCGTGGAAATCCAGAACCAGATGATATTTCGCCGCAATCCTGGCAGCCTCTGTGTAGAATTCGAGCATCGGCTGGTCGTCGCGGTTCATAAAGTCCACCTTGAACCCCTTGATGCCCATCTTTGAATAGTGGTCACATACCTTCTCCATATCGCGGTGGAAGGCGTAGTACCCGGCCCAGAGTATGATGCCGACACCCTTGGCATTGGCGTGGGCGATAAGTTCTTCAAGGTCGATTTCCGGTACGATGTGGAAAAGGTCGCTGTAGCCGCTCTGGCTCCAGCCGTCATCCATAATGATGTACTCGATGCCGTTTTCCGAAGCAAAGTCTATGTAATGCTTGTAGGTATCGTTGTTGATTCCTGCCACAAAGTCAACGCCTGTAACATAGAAGCCGTTCCACCAGTCCCAGGCCACCTTGCCGGGCTTGACCCAACTGAAATCGCTGCCTTTGGCGGGAGCGTCACCCAGACGGTAAACTATGTCGTTTGTAGCCATATCGATATCCCTGGTGCTTACGGCGACAATCCTCCAAGGGAATCTTTCGCCGGCATTGCACTCGGCCAGATAGTCGTGGCGGCTCTTGACGATTTCCTGGATGTTGTTGTATCCGCCCATTTCCAGTTCCTTGGGCATCTGGGGCCACAAACCGTGCAGTTTGGAGGTGCCGTCTGCCTGGAGATACATACCGGGATACTTGTAGAGAGCAGATTCCATTATGTTGATTTTGACCCCTTTGGGCGCATCGATCATCTGCGGCAGGAAAGCCATTTTCTCAGGATGGATGGCGCTGAGTTTGGAGTATTCGTAGATATTCTCGAAAGACGATTCAAATGCGCCCCAGGAGAATCCGGCCCAGGTATTCCAGTCACCTGCAAAGTTGAACTCGGCGGTTTCGCTCTTTACCTTGAACGGTTTTTTGCTCTTGGAGATGAAACGATAGGCGATGCAGTCGTCATAGGCGCGGAAGACTACGTCGCAATTCTTATAAGACAGGGTCAGTTCGTTGTAACAGTCTGTGACTTCTGCGCGCTTGTAGGCTATCGCCTTGAACTTGTCGTTCACGCTGCGACGGGTGAATTTCTGCATTTTGCCGCTTCCGTACACGCTTCCGTCGGTGAGCACCATCTCCACGCGGGAGTCATTCAGCAGGCAGTCACCATTGTGAAAAACGGAATACGAAAGGCCCTTGCCGACCGTGATGTTTGCAACGAGGCTTCCGTCGGGCGACATCACCTGGATGCTCTTGCCGGCTGCCGAGGCGGCAGCGCAAATTGACAGCGCAAACGCCGCCATTACAAAAAACTTGAGTGTCTTTTTCATTTATTCTGATTCTATAATGTTGTTCGCTACAATGGTGGTGTCATCCAACCTCAGCCTGAGCCACCGGGTGATTTCTGCAATCTGTTCTGCGGAAAGGGCCTCAGATGACTGGATGATTGCATTGGTCACGGGAACCTCCGACAAGCTGTCGGCTTTCATGACCACCCGCGACCCCCGGGATATGGAGAGACTGCTTACTGAAGGATATTTATACTTCAGTTCCCTTGTGACCTGTCCGTATGGGATAGCTTTGCCTTCTGTCTGGGACAGTTGGCTTTCCAGTTCCTTGATGCGGGCATCTCTGGCAGCTATCGCCTCGTCGCTGCGGGCATACACTCCCTTGAGCAGTTCGTCGGCCCTGGCACCTACGGCGTTGACCTTGATGCTCAGTTTGGTCGTGTCAAGATTGTGCCGCCGTGCGGCATTGTAAAGGAAGTCCAGGTCGCCCGCTGTCAGATCGCCGGCAAAATAAACGACGGCGTCGCTTCCGGCAATGTCATAGTCGTAGATATAGGCGTTGCCATAGGCCTTGTTCTCTTCAACGAAGGCTGCCACATCGCGCTGGATGTTGTTGTCACGGATCATCGTTATGGCACTCAGTACGCTGGGAACTATTATCGCTATCAGGATTATTGTGGAGATGGTGCGGAAGCTGCGGTTCTGCTGATTCTCTTCACTGACCCTGTCAAAGTGCATATAGCGGGCTGTGACGTAGGACGCCAGCAAGATGAAAATGGTATTGATCAGGAAGAGGTAAAGCGCTCCGAAAAAGTAGTGGAAATTGCCGCTGGCGATGCCGAACCCGGCGGTGCAGAGCGGCGGCATCAGGGCGGTGGCGATGGCTACTCCCGAGAGCACTACGCCCCGCTCCTTGCGGGTCTGCTCCAGCATCCCCGCGATACCTCCGGCAAAGGCGATGAACACGTCGTACAGTGTCGGGCTGGTGCGGGCCAGCAGTTCCGTAGGATTGGCCATCTTGAGCGGAGAGAGCAAGAAGTAGAGGGTGGAGGAGACTATGCTCACCACCACCATCACCAGAAAGTTTTTGAGTGCATTGACCAGCAGGTCTCTGTCGTTGGTGTAAAGCGACAGGCCCATACCGAATATAGGCCCCATAAGCGGCGATATGAGCATCGCGCCGATGATGACCGGTATCGAGTTGATGTTCAGGCCTACGGATGCTATTATTATGGAGCATACGAGAATCCAGACAGTGGTGCCGCGGACATTGATGCCCTTGCTGATTTTCTCTGTGGCAGAAACTGTGTCCAGCTCCCCGGTCATCGAAATGATGGCCCGCCAGTGAACTTTGACTTTATCCCAGAAGGTCTTCTTGTCGCTCATAAGTGCCGGTACTTATCCTTTGAAGGGTTTCAGTCCTTTCGCGGCATCCTTGGCCACTATTCGGGCACCGCCGTTGTCCAGGTCGATGAGCACGTAGCGGTCGCATCCCATTCCAAGCTCTTTCATATAGCTGAGCTGGCGCAGGCCGTGGCGGGTCTCGATACGCTCCTGCAGGGCGTGCCGTTCGTTCTTTTTCATTGCGTAAATAATGTCCACGCTGGCCTGGTCAATGGCCAGGATGTCAAGTGACGCCAGGATGCCCACGTTGGGGGTAACAACGGGCTCTGCCTCGACGCCCTCGCAGTCGCAGGAAACGGACATATTGCGCATTACGTTGATGTAGGCCACATTCTTGCCAAAGTGGTCCACGGTGGCTTTCGTGGACTCGGTGATGCGCTCCATCAGTTCTTCCATAGCGATACTCCACATATCGTCGCTGCCGGCGGCGGTATGTATCATCTTCTTGCCGATCCGGCCGTCGGCGCAGCCTATGCCTATATTCTTGTTGCTGCCGCCAAAGCCGCCCATGGTGTGACCCTTGAAGTGAGTCAGCGTCAGCATGGAATCATAATTCATCAAATGGTTGCCCACGCTCATTGAGTCGAACCACTTACCGCCGTTCACCGGCAGCCAGAAGGTCCCTTCTTCGTCCATAATGTCCACGGGGCAGAATGTCCAGCCGTTGGTACTGAGGGTGGCGCGATGCTGCGCTGTTGTATAGCGGTCGCCTTCGTAATATGTGTTGGTCTCGATAATAGAGGCGTCGGGGATGCGTTTTTCATAAAGATTCTTCACCCACTGGCGCGGGATGATGTTGGGACCGTGGGGCTCTCCCGTGTGTAACTTGATGCCGATCTTGCCTTTGAGGCAGTCACTGATGGCGTCGTAGGCCTTGAGCAGGCCGCCAGCATCAAGCTTACGGGTGAAATACACGATTGATTCGTTTCCGCTGCGTTTTGAGTAAGGGATGTAAACTTCTCCGTTCTCTCCGGGTCTGGTATCTGGTCTCATCGTCTGAAATACTTTTGTCTTTTGCACAAATATAAGATATTTGGATAAATCTGCCTAAAAGGGTTTGTCTGAAATGGGGGTAAAAGATGCAAAAAAGGTGCGCTGCAGCCGGATGGCTGCAGCGCACCTTTGATTGCTCCGGTCCGTGCCACGGACACAGGGATTATTTGATTTCTTCGCAGATTATGGTGGCGCTTACGTGATAGGTCTTGCCCTTGACGGTGGCGTCAGACTCTGTGAAGAGCGTCAGTTGCGTGCCTGTTACTGTTAGTGTGCCGGTACCAGTGACGGGAATCAGGGGATTGTCCACCCAGGCGAGATCGAACTTGTAAGAGATGTTCTCTTCCTGATTCTCCTTGAGCGTGAAATTGCCCACGAAGGGAGAGACGCTGAAGTTCTTGAAATTGATAATGAAGAGACCTCCCTCCGTAAAGGCGACGGACTCAAGGGCATATTGTGCAAACGCGCCGTTGTCGATGTCCATACCGCCGTCTTTCAGGAAATCGAAAATCTGTTTGAGGTCGGCAGAGAACTTCTTGCCTACGATGGCATTGGTAATGTTGCCGCCGGAAGCGCTCACGAGAATGGTTGCGGGTTTCCAGCTGCGGCAGACGTTGTCTGCCATAACCCCCGAGATCTTATCGCCGGAGGTGGTGGCTACGCCACTGTAGGTGGTGCCGTCGGGTGCGATATAATCGATGAGCCATTCATTGCCGGAGCCCTCCTTGATCAGGAGTTCCCCGTATTTCTGGAAACTGAACCTGAGACCGGCAACGATTGCCTTGGCGCCGGCAAGGCTGAATCTGCCGGAGCGATATTTATAAGGGGCCTTTTCCGGAACGGCGGCGTCGTTATCGTAGAAACCGAGCAGGAATTCACCGCCCGAAGTGACGACGACGGTCTTGGGGACGACACCCTTCTTGATGGGGGCATCAAATTTCTTGTCGTTGAGAGTAAAACTTGCGTGGTGCTCCTTGTCTTTCGGGGTTGTCAATTTGGTGGAAGCGCCGTCCTCGGGCTTCGTGCAAGACGCAAATGCAATCAGTGCGCAGCAGGCAATCAGGAATAAACGTTTCATATGGCTGATAACTAGAAGGTTTTAAAGAAAAGGGAAAACTTTAGCATAGGCACGACGGGTATGCCGTACAGTTTGTCGACGATGCCCCTGTCGTCGGCGTCGTGCTCCTTGAAATCGTTGCTGGTGATGCGGATGTATTCTTCCTGGCCGGTTTTGATATTGGTGCCGTAGGTGTAGAGGCCGAGACCGCCGCTGTAGCAGACACCAAGGTCAAAGCAGAAAGATACGAATTTGGATTTGTCGGCGGCACGGCCTGTGCCGATACCGAGGTAAGGTAGGACTTTATTGACCCCGACATTGACTTTTGCCGCACCGTCCCGGTCGGTGAGAACCATTACGTCACCTATCCGTATACCGGACTCTGCCCAATCCTTATCTTCCGTTTCGGGCGTAAGGATGGTGCTGACAAGGGTGCCGGGCCCAGCGAACAGTCCGACGGTGAAATGGAAAGGCGTTTGCCTGCCCGGAAAAAGATCCACCATCGCATTGAAGCTCTTGATATTCGCTCTGGCGTCGATGCCTAAACTCAAAGTCTCGCCCGGCTGATACTGAAAGTCCTTTATATTGCCTTTGTAGCCGAAGGGGGGCATATAGCTTCCGCCGATGCGCAGTTGTACGAAGTCGCCGACAGGGGCGGCCGCTTGAAGGGAGATACCGTCAAGGCCGAGACCGGCACCGAGCGCAAGATGATCGAAATACTGTGCAGAAGCGGCGACAGGCGAGAAAAGAAGCGCCAATGACGCCAGTGAAATAATAAGGAATCGCTTCATCTGGATTATGGTTTAATATCGCGAATTTAACAGAATTTTTTCACATAACCGCCAGTTTTATATAAATTAGCGACATTATGAAAGAAATTAACGAACACACCGCGGCGATTCTCAATGAGTACCGCGCCTTGAAGCCGGCATTCGAGCAGATGGCTGAAAAACTGCCGGAAAAATTGAAGCAGTTCTTCGAGGAGGCGGGAGTCATTGTCGCGGCTATCGAACACCGTGTCAAGACAGAGCAGTCGCTTGCGGAGAAACTGGAATTGAAAGGAGACAAGTATGCCGGAATCACCGACATCACGGATATCGTAGGGCTTCGGATAATAACTTTCTACATAGATGATGTAGACAAGGTGGCGTCTATGGTGGAGCGTCTTTTCGACATTGACTGGGAAAACAGCGTGGACAAGCGCAAGATGCACGAGATAGACAGATTCGGCTATCAGTCGCTTCATTACATTTGCCGGATACCCGAGTCAAGCTACAGGGACGCATCCCACCCGGAGGTAAATAAAATCCGGTTCGAAGTGCAGATGCGCACCGTCCTCCAGCACGCCTGGGCGAATATGAACCACGATACCGGCTACAAGAGCGGCGTTGAGATTCCACAGAGATACTTGCGCAGCCTGAGCCGACTGGCCGGTTTGCTGGAGCTTGTAGACGATGAATTCAGCCGCATCCGCAGCGAACTTGCCGACTATCGCCGCAAGGTGCAGAATCTGGTGGCTTCGGGAAATCTATCGGAGGTGCCGCTCGACGGTGATGCCTTCCGCAGCTATCTGGCGATAGGTCCTTTTGACAATCTTAACCGCCGGATAGCATCGATTAACCAGGCGGAGATACAGCAGGTACCGCTTACGGACTATCTTTCTGTGTTTAAGGGTATGGGCTTCAAGACATTGGGGGACATAGACGGCCTTATAGACAAATACGGTGAGGCGGCCTACCAGATAGCCTGCTTCCAGCTTGGCCTGACCGATATCGACATTATTTCATCTTCTATAGGGCCGCAGAACCTCTGCACCGCATACATACTGAAAAACGGCGGCGGCAGCCTGGGCCTGAAGTTGATGCTGGATGCCATCAACGGCCCCGGCGAGGGCAACGAGGCGATGGCAAAGTTCCTTGTGGAGCAGGCTGGCGAGCTTCCCTTTATGAATCAGTAGATTATGGCAGAAGGACACATTGATACGACCCTGACGGACAGGGCAATAGTATTTGCAGTCAAAGCCCACGGCGGCACCGAACGCAGGGGTAAGGGCTTTCCCTATATAGTTCACCCGATGGAGGCGATGGCCATAGTCGCCACCCTGACCTCCGACCAGGAATTGCTGGCTGCGGCAGCCCTGCACGATACGGTAGAAGATACCTCCGTTACCTTGGAGGATATCAGAAAAGAATTCGGCGACAGGGTGGCCGGCCTGGTGGATGCAGAAAGTGACGTAGAGGTAGAAGGCGAAAGTGACGAGCAGAGTTGGCACTATCGCAAGCAGGTGGCGATGAACCGGCTGGCGTCCGCATCGCAGGATGTCAAAATGGTGGCTATGGGCGATAAGCTTTCCAATATGCGTGCGATCGCCAGGGATTATGAAGTCCAGGGCGATGCATTGTGGGATTTGTTCCACATCAGGGACCGCCGTTCCCACGAGTGGCACTACCGCGGCCTGGCCGAGGCCCTGCGTTCTCTGGAAGGGACATTCGCCTATGAGGAGTTCTCTGAATTGATAGAAAAGGTATTTGGCAAATAATGGCTCTCACCGAAAACCTTCTGCTGCTGGCCTCTATCCTGGTGCTGTGCGCCCTGCTTGTGAACAAGTTCGGCAACCGTTTCGGCGCCCCGTCACTGCTGCTGTTCCTGCTCTTGGGTATGCTTGCCGGTGCAGACGGCATAGGCCTCCGTTTCGATGACTACGAGGTGGCCGAATCCATCGGCCACTTTGCGATGACGATAATCATATTTTCGGGCGGCCTCCAGACCTCTTTCAAGGAGACCCGTCCCGTAATGTGGCAGGGGTTGGTACTCTCTACCTTCGGAGTGTTGCTTACCATATTGCTTACGGGGGGATTCATATTCTTTGCTGCCCGGCCGTACACAGGCGTCATCGGTGGTTCGGTGCTGACCTGTCTGCTGCTCGCCGCCATTATGTCATCTACCGATTCGGCTTCGGTATTCTCCATACTTAAAGGCAAACGGCTGCATCTCAGGGAGAATCTGGGACCGATGCTGGAACTGGAGTCCGGAAGCAACGACCCTATGGCATATCTGTCCACCATAATACTGGTGCGTATGATAACCCTTCTCAAAGGCGGCGGCGTGAGCACCTGGAGTGCTGTCGGTTCTGCGGCGCTGTTGTTCATACTGCAGGTGGCTATCGGCCTTGCGGTGGGCTTTGTGGTGGGTTACGGCGCCAAATGGCTGCTGGAGAAGATCAATCTCGACAGCAGCGCCCTGTATTGCATATTGGTGCTCAGCATAGCTTTCTTTGTGAGCGGTTTGGCCACGTTGCTCAAGGGAAACTCCCTGGTGGCGTTATACCTGTCCGCGATTATGATTTCGAACAGGGTACATATTCCCCAGAAACGGGATGTTCTCAAATTCTTTGACGGCATCACCTGGCTGATGCAACTGTTGATGTTCCTGATGCTGGGGCTGCTTGCCCGGCCGTCACAGATGAAGGACGTGGCTCTGCCGGCCGTTCTTATAGGTCTGTTTATGATGTTCGTGGCACGCCCGGCGAGCGTATTCGTTTCGCTGCTGCCCGACAGGAAGACCTCATTCAAGGCCAAGGCTCTGGTTTCATGGGTCGGGCTCAAGGGAGCCGGCCCCATCCTGTTCGCCCTCTGCCCCGTAGTGGCCGATATCGAGGGGGGCGCCGATATCTTCAATATGGTGTTCTGCATCACCCTGCTCTCGCTGCTGATGCAGGGTATGACGCTGCCGCCGCTGGCCAAACGGATGAACCTCAGCTATGACGCCGATCCCGAAGTCAATACCTTCGGGGTGGAACTGCCCGAGGAGGTGGGGATGCTGCGCGACCATGTCGTGGTCGAAGAGGACCTGGCTGAGGGTGATACGCTGCGCGATCTGAGCCTGCCGCACGGTATCCGTGTGGTGACTGTGCGCCGCAACGACAAGTTCCTGGTGCCTCACGGCAGTATGAAACTGATGCCGGGCGACCAACTGCTGATTATAATGGGCGACTCCGACGACTGATTCCTAACTGCGGAACATCGCCTTGACATCTTCCCACTTGTAGTAGGGGCCTCCTTCGAGGTTGATGAGTTTGGTTTCCCGTTCGTTAAGATAGAATTTGACCAGTACTTCGCCTGCCTTGTTGCGGTAGAATATCATTTGCAGGTTGCCGGCAAAGGGCGCTACGCGGGCGCACAACCACTCTTTGCTCTGCTCTGCCGTGAGCCGTTCTCCAACTCCCTCAAGACCTATCCTGGCGCAGATTCCCAGCAGGTGGGTGTCGTGCCCGAACCTTAGATCCGCAGCATAATTGCCGGTGGCGATTGCCTCGTCTGCCTTTTCGATGACATCATCCAGAAAAGCCTTCACTTCGGGCAGCGCCATACGGCGGTCGCCGAATTCCACCGAATTACACTGGTGCAGGTACATATACAATGACCAGTGTCGCTCGTGCCAGTAAAGGTCCTCTTCGTTGAAGAGTTTGAGCAGGGTGTCGTCGCAGTCGTATGCACCGCTGGCCACGGCAATATCCATAGTCTCGTCAAAGAACGTCCTGGCGGAGCCGACCAGCCTCCTGCCTGCTTCGGGGTCAAGGAAAACGTTGGCAAGGAAAGTTGCGGTGTCCGGGGTGTGTCCGGCCATATCGGCCTGGAAGATTGGGGCGATGTCTCTCCTTATATCGGGGGTGTCGCCGCCGCTGACATATTTCATATATTGTTCACCGGTATCCCAGCCGATGTCCAGTCCGGGGTCCAGCGAAAGAAGTTCGCCAGTAAAGGCCGCCATAGAAATGATGCAGCGGGGAGAGGTGCTGGATACCGCCCTGATCCGGCGGCTGCCGCCCGAGAATACCTTCTTGTACTTGTTGTACATACGGCGTGCGATCTGGCGGTGTTCCCTGGCTCCCCGTGGAGTGAGCCTGCCGCCCATATCGTTGTAACGGCGGAAGATCTCGCTTACCATCAGAAAGGCCTTCTCTCCCTCCGGGGTAAGCAGGCCCGCTTCGTGGGCCTTGTAAAAATTGACCACTACGCCACGGTAGCCATCCGCCGGCCAGTCGCTGCGGGAGCCGTGGCGTCCGTAATGACTTATGTAAAACGGCTTGTACCCCTTTGGAACGGGGGTCTCGGCCGTCGGCAGATATTCGTATGGATTGAGCACGATGCCGGAGCGGAAAAGGTGTTCGTGCACATAAGCATCAACCTTGCCGTCCTGGCCGTAGGCTGCCGCGGTGAACAGAACAAGGGCGGCTATTAAAAAATAACGTTTCATATATCCTGTATTTGTTATGCAAAGTAACACAAAAAACGTAACTTTAATGCCAAATCTGCAACGACTCTTTTATATGTCAAAAGTGGTTACATTCGGCGAAGTGATGCTCCGGCTCTCCACCCCGGGTTATCGGCGCTTTTCCCAGTCGCACAGTTTCGACATAAGTTTTGGAGGCGGCGAGGCAAACGTGGCGGTCTCCCTTGCCAATTTTGGTATAGGTGCTTACTTTGTTACCCGCCTTCCCAGGAATGATATCGCCGATATGTGCACGGCCGAACTCAAAGGTCTGGGTGTGAATTTGGATGGGGTTATTTACGGCGGCGACCGCATTGGCACCTATTATCTGGAAACTGGTGCTGTTGCACGCAGTTCTAAGGTGGTTTATGACAGGGCCCATAGTGCTATTTCCGAAATCAGGCCCGGTATGGTGGATTGGAGAGTAATCTTTGAAGGGGCAGACTGGTTCCATTGGACAGGTATCACCCCCGCTATCAGTCAAGGGGCAGCTGATGTCTGTCTTGAGGCCATCAAGGTCGCAAATGAGATGGGGGTGAGGGTCTCTTGCGATATTAATTACCGCAAGAAACTCTGGAATTATGGAAAGAAAGCATCAGAAGTGATGCCTGCCCTTGTCGAAGGCTGCGATCTCATTCTTGCTAACGAGGAAGATGCAGAGAAGGTGTTTGGCATCAAACCTGATGGTTTTGATGCGGAAAAGACAGGCGGAGATATAGACCAGGCCGAGTTTATAAGTGTTTGCCGGCAGTTGATGTCACGATTCCCCAGATGCGGGAAGGTCGCCATTACACTTCGAGGGTCGATAAATGCGAGCCACAACACCTGGGGGGGTGTATTGTATGATGGCAATTCACTTTGGCAGAGTCGCAGATATAACATTACCCATATAGTTGACCGGGTGGGCGGTGGAGATGCCTTTATGGGAGGGTTGCTATATGGTCTGATGACTTATTCAAACGATCAGGAGGCTCTTGAATTCGCCGCAGCGGCATCGGCACTCAAGCATACAATTTATGGCGACTTCAACAGGGTTACTGTTCATGAAGTGGAAGCATTGATGTATGGCGGCGGCTCCGGGAGGGTATCTCGCTAAATCATTAATAACAGATGGTCCAATGAGCAAATTCAACAAGATAGAGACACTCGGTATTATTAGGGATACACGGATTGTACCGGTATTCTACAATCAGGATACGGCTCTTGCCAAGAAGGTCATAAAGGCCTGCTATAAAGGGGGTATCCGTGCCTTTGAGTTCACAAACCGTGGAGACAATGCCAATAAGGTGTTTGAAGAATTGATGTTTTTCGTGCGTACACAATGTCCGGAGATGGCTCTCGGGGCCGGGACCATTTTGGATGCACAAACGGCAGCCCAATATTTGCAGATTGGAGCAGATTTCCTTGTCTCCCCTTGTGTCCTAGAAGATGTCATCCCCGTTGCCAACCGCCGAGGTGTCCTATACAGTCCCGGTTGCGGCACCGTTACAGAGATAGTCCACGCTATTGAACAGGGATGTGACCTTGTCAAAGTGTTCCCTGCAGGAGCTTTGGGCGGACCTTCTTTCGTCAAGAGCGTTATGGCTCCGCTCCCGTGGGTTATGATTATGGCCACCGGAGCTGTGGAACCCACCGAAGAGAATCTTGTGGCCTGGGCAAAGAGTGGTGTAACTGCAGTAGGGATGGGCTCAAGATTATTCCCCGAGTCTGTCCTTGCCTCACAAGACTGGGACTCCATATCGGTCCTTTGCAAGAAGTGCATATCCTGGTTTAAAGCATAATGGAGATGACTTTTATCAATGATGATTTTATGCTCAGAACAGCTGCAGCCCGTGGACTGTACCATAGGTATGCGGAGAAGATGCCCATTATTGATTATCACTGCCACCTTGTGCCGCAACAGATAGCGGAAAACATCCAGTTTAGGGATATCACCCAAATGTGGCTGGTCGACGGCCGCTATGGAGATCATTACAAGTGGCGTGCAATGCGGGCAAACGGTGTTCCTGAAGAATATATTACCGGCACGAGATCCTCTTGGGAGAAGTTTGAGAAATGGGCGGAAACGGTCCCGTATACCATGCGGAACCCGCTCTACCACTGGACCCATCTTGAACTTAGCCGCGTGTTTGGGATAGACAAACTTTTATGCCCGGCAACTGCAAGAGAAATATATGAGGAGTGTAACGCAAGATTGGCGTCGGAGGATTTCCGAGGCCAGGCACTCATCCGTAGGTTCGGCGTCGAAACAGTCTGCACAACAGATGACCCGGCAGACGACCTTCGCTGGCACAAGATGATCAAAGATAAGCCTTTTGGTACCAAAGTCCTCCCTGCGTGGAGGCCGGACAAGGCTATGGCAATTGAAGAACCTGAATCTTTCAGGAAGTATATCGAATGGTTGGGCGAAGCATCGGACACAGTAATTGGTTCCTATGCAGACCTTATGGATGTTCTTCAGAAACGTCACGACTTCTTCGCATCAATGGGCTGTCGTTTGAGCGACCACGGATTGGAGACATTCTATTCAGAGCCATACAACCAAAGGGAGGTGGATTCTGTATTTAAGAACACTCTTGACGGCAAGACGCCATCCCCTTCTCAGCAGGACAAATATCACAGCGCATTTCTTCACGATATGGCCGTTATGGACGCCAGGGATGGCTGGGTCCAGCAGTTCCACGTTGGAGCAATCCGTAACAATAACACCAAAATGTACGGCACTATCGGTCCCGATACAGGGTACGATGCTATCCACGACCTACCCATAGCGGCTGCCGGACACAGGTTCTTTGACCGGCTTGCCACTGAAGACGCTCTTGCCAAGACCGTCCTCTACTGTCTCAACCCTAAGGACTATGAGGTAATGACTGCTATGGCTTATACCTTCAACGATGGCTCGATTCCAGGCAAGATGCAACTCGGCAGCGGCTGGTGGTTCCTGGATCAGGAAAGCGGTATCCGCAAACAGATCGATGCCTTGAGTACCCTTGGTCTGCTGAGCCGCTTTGTCGGTATGCTCACTGACAGTCGCTCTTTCATCAGTTATCCCCGTCACGAGTATTTCCGCAGAATTTTGTGTGATATTTTGGGAAAGGATATAGAGGAAGGCAAACTGCCCGGAAGTGAAATTGACTTCATCGGTAAATTGGTAGAAGATATTTCGTACAACAACGCGAGGAATTACTTCCATTTTTAATCATCAAGATTCATAACTATGGAACGGACTTGGAGATGGTTTGGCAAGAAAGACAAGATCACCCTTGCCCAACTGAGACAAATCGGAGTTGAGGGCATCGTTACAGCACTTCACGACGTGCCCCTCGGAGAGGTTTGGACCCGCGAGAAGATCCGCGACCTGCGCGAGTACATCGAGAGCTACGGCATGCGCTGGAGCGTCGTAGAAAGCCTCCCC
>JAEEGL010915417.1_pt1 | contig 17126 bp, 12 predicted proteins | sample 9134231 | NCBI WGS metagenome assembly JAEEGL01 (sample SAMN16246548, study PRJNA631951) | gut metagenome | biome: gut microbiome; feature: rumen; material: fiber-attached | host: Bos | place: Iran: Karaj | collected 2018-10
CCACAGATAACGGGAAATTCAACAACCCACGCTACTGGGCCGCATTCATTCTCCTCGATGCCTTTAAATAATCCAAGAAACAGGGAACAGTAACCCTAAAGTTGAAGCCTCCATTTTCGTGCAAACGAACACAGAATCAAACTTGACTTGAACTATGTTGAGTGCAGCCGAAAATCATGTCAATAATAATGTTCAAATCTCAAATTTCAAAGTGAAATCATTCCTCATAGCAGCACCCATGAGCGGCAGTGGTAAAACCACAGTTGCAAGGGGACTCATGGCCTTGCTGAAGAGAGAAGGCCATACTGTTCAGCCTATGAAATGCGGTCCCGACTACATTGACACAAAATTCCATACGGCTGTATGTGGCAGGCCCAGCATCAACCTCGACTCCTTCATGGCAACAGACAACCACATCAAGCACTTGTTTGAGCATCATGCCTCTGATGCCGACATCTGTATTGTCGAAGGGATGATGGGACTGTTCGACGGATATGACCATGAGCATGGTTCTGCCTATGAGATTGCCCGCATACTTCAATTGCCGGTGGTGCTCGTAATCAACGCACAATCTGCAGCCTATTCCATGGCAGCGTTAATCAGCGGTTTCATCAACTTCAAATCCGACATCCGAATCACAGGTGTCATTTTCAACAAAGTGGGGAGCGAACGGCACCAAAGGATGCTGGAAGAAGTGTGTCAGGACGTAGGAGTGAGATGCCTCGGATGCCTCCCGAAAACCAAAGACGCTGAGACTGGCGAACGTTATCTCGGACTTGACTTCAGCAACGGGGCAACAGGGATGGAATCAACTTTAAACACTCTTGCCAATCTCATAGAACGACATATTGACTGGAAAACAATCATCTCACTGGCCAGCGACCAACGATTTGACTTTTCAAAAACGCAACAGGATGAAACTTCTAAAACAAAATACAAGCACATTGCCATCGCACAGTCGCCGGAAGCTTTTTCATTCATTTATCAGTCAACTCTCGATGCGATGCAGGGAGCAGAACTGCATTTCTTCAACCCGGAACTAAACGAGACTTTTCCTGCTGACGTGGATATGCTGTACCTGCCTGGTGGCTACCCCGAGAAACATGCGGAAGCACTCACAAAAGCGTCAGCTACAAGAGCATGCATCAAGGCATATGCCGATAAAGGTGGTCATATCATAGCTGAATGTGGGGGTATGATGTACCTTTGTGAAGAGATTCTCACCGACGAAGGTACGTTTCCTTTTTGTGGTGTGCTGCCTTATAAGATATCGGCCCGAAAGTCTAACCGGCATCTCTCGCTCGGCTACCGACAATGGACGCTCAACGGGAAAGAATACCGGGGGCATGAGTTCCACTACTCACAGTTTGCCGGCATCACGCCGCCTTCTGTCACCACTGTGCTCAACGCACGGGGTGAACCAGTCAACTGCCCCATCATCCAGCAAGGGAATGTACTTGCCTCCTACACCCACTGGTATTGGCAAGACGCATTCGGACTATAGCAGATAATAATAACCCATCAGACCCATTAACCCCATTCAACGCCACAATGAAAACAATAACCACAAAAACCGGTGACTTTGGCCAAACATCCATCCGTGGAGGTGTACGTGTGGATAAGGACGATATCCGAATCGAGACCAATGGTCAGATTGACCATCTTACGACCATACTCGGTATGATCAAGGTGAAATGGGACCGTCCTGAAGCCGACATGACCCTGATTGCCGACATCCAACGTGAGTTGATGACAGTGATGAGCCATGTAGCCACCCCTGATGATGCTGAGAATCCACGCAAACTTCATGTTGAAGAGCTTGCCATCAGAATGGAGCAGGCTATTGCCGCGGCCAATGTCAAGCCTTGTTTCATCCTACCGGGAGAGACTGAGCTCACTACCTGGATTCATCTCGCAAGAACCACCGCAAGGACTGCTGAGCGACGCCTCTGGACACTGAATCGAAGCCATCCCATAAACCAGGAAATCCTGCGTTTTTTCAACCGGCTGTCCGACTATCTCTTTGTCCTTGCAGAAGACAATAACCGCACCACCAACTGATAACAATTGAATGTGTAAAAGTCCGCATGGAAGAATCTCAAACATAAAATCTCAAACATCAAAGAGAATTATGCCCTCTCATGCTCGCAGGAACCGGCAGTGATGTCGGAAAAAGTGTGATTGCAACCGCTTTCTGTCGCATATTCCTTCAAGACGGCTACCATCCTGCTCCATTCAAAGCACAGAACATGGCACTCAATTCCTATGCCACACCTGAAGGCCTGGAAATCGGACGTGCACAGGCTGTGCAAGCAGAGGCAGCTGGAATTCCTTGCCACACCGACATGAACCCACTCCTGCTTAAACCACAAAGTGACCACACATCACAAGTAGTTCTGAACGGACGACCCATCGGAAGCCGTGATGCCTACGACTACTTTCGCAAAGAGGGGCGTGAGGAGTTGAGAAAATCGGTGTGTGACGCTTTCGACCGCCTTGCGGCACGTTTCAACCCTATCGTCATGGAGGGAGCCGGCAGCATCAGCGAAATTAATCTCCGCGACACTGACATTGTCAATATGCCCATGGCGCGGCATGCCGATGCTGACGTGTTCCTCGTGGGAGACATCGACCGGGGTGGTGTCTTCGCGTCTGTTTACGGCAGCATCATGCTTCAGACACCAGAGGATAGGCAACGCATCAAGGGCATCATCATCAATAAGTTTCGTGGCGATATGCGGCTTTTCGAAGAGGGAAAGCGAATGTTGGAGGACCTCTGCCAAATTCCCGTCATTGGTGTCATCCCTTATTTCAACCATATCCATGTGGAGGAGGAGGACAGCGTGGACCTCGCACAGAAAACCATGCATGCAAGACAAGGTATGGTCAACGTCGCTGTCATTCTGCTGCGCCATATCTCCAACTTCACTGATTTCAACGTACTCGAGAGAGACCCCCGTGTACACCTATTCTACACCAACAACACGGATGACATCCGACAGGCTGACATCATCATCATCCCAGGAACAAAAACCACCATCAGCGACCTCTATGAGTTGAGACGCAACGGAGTGGCTCAGGCCATCATCAAGGCACATAGGGAAGGTGCCATGGTCCTCGGCATCTGCGGAGGCTATCAGATGATGGGTAACGAGGTGTGCGATCCCCAGCACCGTGAAGGCGAAATTGAACGGATACCCGGGTTGGCGCTGCTTCCACTCAGCACCACCATTAACGCTACAAAAACAACAAGGCAGACAAGATTTCATCTTAACGACGACACTACAGGTGAAATACTCGAGGGATATGAAATTCACATGGGAACGACCACCCTCATGGACAATGCGGACATAGGAAACATTTCACCGCTCACCATCGATGAAGACGGGCTTTATGACGGATGGACCGACAACAGCAGATGCATGGGTACCTACATCCACGGCATCCTTGACAATCAGCCTTTCATCGAACGCCTGCTACGCCCATTCGAAGAGAAAATCGATATGAAGAAGCAAACATTCGATATCCACGCATACAAAGAACAGCAATACAATCTGCTGGCAGACCATGTCCGCAAATACGTGGACATGAACCTGGTCTACAAAATACTGAGCTCCAGATGTCACTGTAACCTTTAAAAAGTGCTACTTGCCTTCCCACTTTAAACTTTAAACTTTAAACTATTATTAATTCCTCTCAACTAAAAATGATTGAAGGACACGGTGATGACATATACAGTTACAGCGGAATCAGAATGAATTTCAGCTCTAACATCTATCCCAACCCGGATTTTCAGGAGTTGGAAGCACATCTCCGCAAAAAAATCACACTCATCCGCAACTATCCGGAGCCGGTGCCCCATCATCTGGAACATTTACTGGCAAAGGAATACGGTGTTAGTGAAACCGAGCTCATGGTCACAAGCGGAGCCACCGACGCCATCTATCTCATTGCACAGGTACTCAGAAAAGAGAGTTCCTTCAAGGTTTTCCATCCCACATTTAGCGAATATGCCGACGCTTGCCGGACTTTCGGTATGATAGAGACTGACGATGCTCCTGTATGCTGGCTATGCAATCCTAACAACCCCACCGGAGAGGTAAAAACCAATGACGAAGTCATCAGAATGGCAAAACGGCACAAATGGCTCATCATCGACCAATCATACGAGGACTACACGCTGAAAAACATCATGAAAGCTCCCAAAGCGGTGGCCTATGATAATATCATTCAGATACGGTCGATGACAAAGCGGTATGCCATTCCTGGACTGAGACTGGGATTCATCATTGCGAATGAAAACATCATCAGGCGGTTGAAGTCTATTTACAGACCTTGGGCAGTCAATGCATTGGCCATAGAAGCGGGGTGTTGGCTCATAGAAAAGCAGAAAAAGGCCATCTGTCATATCACAGACTATCTCAACGAGACGAAAAGACTGAATGACGGACTCAATTCAATAGACGGTATCAAGACATTTCCTACTGAAACCAACTTCTTCCTCTGTACCATACAGCCATTCACCTCGGCTCAACTCAAAGACCTTCTCGCAAAAAATGAAAAAATTCTCATACGCGACGCATCCAACTTCCCTGGGCTCACCCCCCATCACTTCCGGATAGCCACACAGTCGCCCCAGGAAAACGACGCACTCATCGAAGCCGTCTCATGGTTGCTAAAATCAAAATGCCCCCATTAATAAATTTCTAAGTTCAAAGTCCAATGCCCCTCATCATCTCATGGATTCTCGACCTCATCTTTGGAGACCCCGTATGGCTTCCCCACCCTGTCGTTCTGTTCGGCAAGGCGATTGCCTTTTGTGACCGGAAACTCAACTTAGGGAAACACAAGAAAGTGAAAGGTGCTATCGCTACCAGCAGCCTCATTATCCTCACTTTTGCCACCACCTATACCATCAATCTGCTGTTATGTATATGGTCACCTGTCGCAGCGATCATTTTCCAGGTCATCATCATCTTCTTCTGTCTTGCAGGAACCACACTCATTCGTGAGGTACGCGAGGTATTCCGTGCTGTAGACCGTTCACTGGAAGAAGGAAGAAAACAAGTGGCACGCATCGTGGGACGGGACACGTCAGAACTGTCGGCACAGGAAATCCGAACGGCAGCACTGGAAACACTGGCCGAGAACCTCAGCGACGGAGTCATTGCCCCCCTCTTTTGGCTGGCCATTGGAGGCGTTCCGGCCATGCTGACCTATAAGATGGTCAACACGCTCGATTCCATGATAGGATATAAGACAGAAAAACACAAAGAATTCGGATGCTTTGCAGCACGATTCGACGATGTCGCCAACTTCATCCCCGCAAGACTGACCGCCTTGTTGATGGTTATCTCATCCGGAAGGTTATCATTGCTGAAATTCGTGGCAAAATACGGTTCCTGCCATGCCAGCCCCAACAGTGGTTATCCGGAAGCGGCACTGGCAGGAATTCTCAACTGCAGGTTTGGAGGTCCACACTACTATTTCGGACAACTGTTTCCGAAACCCTATATCGGCACGAACGACAGAACGCTCACTACCGACGACATGAAAATAGCCGTTCGCATCAACCGGATCTCGGAAACCATCATGGTCGTAATGGTTGCCGCCTTGTTAATTTGCATCAATGGATTGCTCTAATCCGCTCTGCCAGTAACTCGGAAAAGCGGTCTCCCTCTTCTTTTGTCAGATGGTTGCCGTCGTTGGTATCAAACGACTCACGGATGAAATCAAGATAGACAGCACCATGAGATTGCACTAATTCACTTATCCTTGTGGAAAAGTCCGGCATGACGGAATCCTCCAACGCCACCATCTCCGGCGCTACCGGCATCCGAACCGCATATACATCTCCCCTTGATTTCAAACTGTCTATCAACCGCACAAACACGCGCTCGCTCGCCTCATCGTAAGCATAATGCGATGCCATCTCACGGTAAGTCTGAAGCTTTGACGCTATCATAGACGGATTGCGTTTCACCCCCGTCACAACTGACCTTCCGCTGGAATTGACATACACATGCGTAGGCAAAGGTGAAATCCACGTGCGATTGAAAAAACGTACCAGATATTCCAAATTCGGATTTACACTCACAGAATGTAAATCCACCTCTCCAAGAATCTGATTGTCACGCTTGAAAGCCCATGGGTCCACTGACAAGATAAACAAACCATGGCCACGGTCAGCAGTCAGTTTCTTCATGATGGCAGAAAAATAGATTTCGTTGTATGTCGTCTCATCAATATGAAAAGCAAAATTGTAAAGGTCTCCTGCCGGATACACTTCCCTCAGACGCTCATTCAGGATGTCCGGGTCTATGCCCTGTGCCGCGCGGCTTGTACCAATCACAAGCGAATGTTGCCGCGGAGTGATCACGCGGGGATATACATCACCTATCTTTCCTGCCGGAATAAGGCAGAAGATAATTAAATAGGCCAGACAAACCGCCAGCACCATCAGCAATGTATTTACAACAAACTTCCTCATCACATCATTGTACTAATATATTGTAGAAAAATAAGGAATATCCATAAAACCACGAAACTCAGAACTGGAAATAGATGAATGCCGAGTTATCACCTCCAAACGCCAGAATCATCAACACTATCACCACATAAAGACACCGCCTCACCATCCGGGGCATGCGGTCGAACCCATTGGTTGTGTAGTCCATCCTCAACGTCATCCGCTCGCAAGCCAGTAACAATAGCGAGGACAAAAGCCCCACGGCAGCTAACGTGGCAGAAGGAGGCAACGACAAATGACTGAACGTTTTCAAATCAAACATCGAACTGAAATACACACCCACGTCACCGATGGTCTGGCAACGGAAGATAATCTGCCCCAGGCAAAACAGCATAAACGTACGCAGACGGCATAGTTCCAAAATAAATCCATGCGGTTCAAAGCCCTTCGACTTCCGGTTGCGTGCAAGCAGACGTGAGGGAATATACAATACCGCATGATAGCACCCCCACAGCACGAAAGTCCATGAGGCGCCATGCCATAGTCCGGACAGGAAAAACACGATAAAGATGTTCAACTGTGTACGCCAGAATCCCACATGGCTGCCTCCCAGCGGAATGTACACATAGTCGCGGAACCAGCTCTGAAGCGTCACGTGCCAACGACGCCAGAATTCCATCATTGAAGTCGAAAAATAAGGGCGGTCGAAATTCACGCTCAAACGGATGCCCATTAAATGGGCACTGCCTTTCGCTATATCGCAGTAACCGGAGAAATCACCATAAATCTGAAGTGTGAAAAGAACGGCACCAAAAAGCAACACAGGGGCATTATAACCATCAGGATTACTAAATATCGCATCCACCGGCACTGAGCAGTTATCAGCTATCACCATCTTCTTGAACAATCCCAGCAAAATCAGCCGCAGTCCGGCCACACCCTCTTCATACTTAAACCGACGGCGTTGCTCTATCTGCCTCAGCAGTTGACTGCCACGCTCAATCGGACCTGCCACCAATTGAGGAAAGAACATGATAAAACTCAGGAAATCCAACAACGAATGTGTGGCACGGAGGGTACCACGATAACAGTCCACCATATAGGCGGACAGTTGAAACGTATAGAAACTGATGCCGACGGGAAGTACCAACGCCAACGTAGGAATGTCGGCTCGCAGTCCTAACGCATTAAGCACGACAGACAGGTTCTCAGCAAAGAAATTGAAGTATTTGAACAGTCCCAACACTCCGAAATTCAGCAGGAGTGAACCCACCAACCAACTTTTCCGATGTGCGCTCCCCTCAAGCTGTCTTGAAATCAGGTAATTCAGCAGGCAAGTACCTGTCATCATCCCCAGGTATGGCAGACTCCACCAACCATAAAACACCATGCTCCCCAAAAGCAACATCATGTTTTGCCCCCTCTTCGAACGCATCAGCCAATAGCAGGCAAACACCAAAGGCAAAAAAATCAGATATGTGGTAGAATTAAAAAGCATGAGAAAGTGTCTTCTTGAAATTGCCTGCAAATTAAGCAAAAAAAAATTACATATTAAAATAATGGGAGCAAAAGAATCTGCAATATGGAGGCTTAACGAAAAAAGTTTAATCAAAACATATTCTATAGTTCGACAGTTCAAAATTTAAAAATCGTTTTTATTTGGAAAGACCGAATTTTGTCACGACTCAACAAAGAATAAACAAGTTTTCTTTGTATTCGCTGCTTCAAAATTTTGAATTGTTCTCGCTTATTCGTAACTTTGGCTATGCCGAAATTACTTTCGCTCGACAGTTCAAAATTAAAAACTGCGTTTTTATTTTGAATTGTTCTCGCTTATTCGTAACTTTGCAAATTGAAACTAAATCAACTAACAAATATAGTTATGGCAAAAAAAGCATTATTAATGATTCTCGACGGATGGGGAATCGGTGACAAAGGTAAAGGCGACGTCATCTACCAGGAACCTACACCTTACATGGACTATCTTAATGAAACATACCCGCACTCACAGCTGCAAGCTTCGGGCGAAAACGTTGGACTGCCAGACGGACAGATGGGTAACTCCGAGGTGGGACACCTAAATATTGGTGCCGGGCGAGTAGTATATCAAGATCTCGTGAAAATCAACCGGGCATGCCGCGACAACAGCATCCTCAAAAATCAGGAGATTATCAACGCATATACATACGCTAAGGAGAATGGTAAGAGCATTCACCTCATGGGACTTACTTCCAACGGAGGCGTACACTCATCGTTAGAGCATCTGTTCAAACTCATCGACATCGCTAAAGAATATGGAGTAAGCAACACGTTCGTTCACTGCTTCATGGACGGCCGTGACACCGACCCGAAAAGCGGTAAGGGATTCATCGCAGAACTGCAGGAGCACTGCGACAAGACCACCGGACACATCGCCAGCATCATCGGACGATTCTATGCCATGGACCGCGACAAGCGCTGGGAACGGCTGAAAGTGGCATACGACCAACTCGTGGAAGGCAAGGGACGCCTGGTTGACGACATGGTGGAAGGAGTTCAATCCTGCTACGACACAGACAGCGAGGAACACAAGAATACCGACGAATTCATGGAGCCGATTGTCAACTCCAAGGTGGACGGACGTATCAAGGAAGGCGACGTAGTGATTTTCTTCAACTACCGCAACGACCGCGCAAAGGAGATGACCATAGCACTCACGCAGAAAGACATGCCGGAGCAGGGTATGCACACCATTCCGAATCTCCAGTACTACTGCATGACACCTTACGACGCTTCGTTCACAGGCGTTCATATCCTCTTCCCGAAAGAGAATGTGGAGAACACACTGGGCGAATACCTTGCATCAAAAGGACTCACACAGCTGCACACCGCTGAGACTGAGAAATACGCACATGTGACATTCTTCTTCAATGGAGGACGTGAAGAGCCCTACAAAGGGGAGGAGCGCACACTCGTGGCATCACCAAAAGTGCCGACCTATGACCTTCAGCCAGAAATGTCTGCATTCGAGGTAAAGGATAAACTCGTGGCAAGCATCAAGGAGGACAAATTCGACTTTATCGTGGTGAACTTCGCCAACGGCGACATGGTGGGACACACAGGTGTTTATGAGGCCATACAAAAAGCAGTCGATGCCATCGACCTCTGTGTACACGATGTTGTGGAGACAGCAAAGCAAGTGGGCTATGAGGTAATCATCATCGCCGACCACGGCAATGCCGACAACGCCATCAACCCTGACGGCACACCGAACACGGCACACTCACTCAACCCTGTGCCGTTCATCTACATCACTGAAAACAAAAACGCAAAGGTGACTGACGGAATCCTCGCCGACGTGGCACCGTCAATCCTGCACATCATGGGTATTCCACAACCTGCAGACATGACGGGAAAATGCCTTATCACAGATTAATATCAGCAAAAATAAAAAGCAAAAAGGAGGGTTTTCCCTCCTTTTTTGCTTTTATATCATTGAAGAAAACATTCTTGTTTTACTTCATATTCTTCATCTTAGAGAACACACCCTCAATCTGTTCGCTGGCCTCCTCAAGATACTTATAGTACTTAACGGTGAACTCCTCGGCAGTCAAAACAGAACCATCCTCGTCGTAACATTTACCATTCTCACCTTCCACCATAGCAGGCTTGCCGTTCTTGTGATAAAGAATTCCCTCATAGGACTTGCCATCCTTGAACTTCATCACGTAAGTCTTGCCGTCTTCCGACCATATCTCTCCCGTGTAAGGCTCGCCATCCTTCACCGCACGTACACGGTCGCCACCAGCCGTTACCTCTACACTGTCGGCCGTCGAAGCCTTTTTTGCCGCCGACTGCTCAACCTGAGTACTATCCGTTGACGCATCATTACTGTCACCTTTTTTACCCTGGGCACAACCAAATAACACAAGACCGCCCGCCAGAACGAGCATACTTAAAATTGATTTTGTTTTCATTTTTTTGATGATTTTTTGGGGTTATTTTCATTAATGATGCAAAGTTAGTAAAACTTTAGTAATCAAGAAAAGAGTTACATAAAAATAAGGAAAGAAAAACGTCTTTTAACGTAAACAAGAATCAATTTATTAAAAATCATTCAAAAAAACATTGATAAAACAATCAAAGGTATTTGACAAGTCACAAAAAAAACATAAATTTGCAACATGGAAATATTCTACTTATTCCTGTTCACATATATTTAGATGGATAGAAACCGTCTACATCCTTGAATAGAAAACTACTAAACAAACACCGCAATAATGAAATCACTGACTTACGCCCTCGTTGCCATCATCATGACTGGCATGATCTTTTCCTGCAACAGCAACGAAAAGAAAACCGCTACAACAAATCAGAATTCAGTAGACACGCTGACCATACCTGAATGTGTGGTCACCACCCCACCCGACTCGCTCGGACTGGATTCTTTCTACAAGAAGTATGTGAGTGTGAACGGCCTTCCGCTCATCTCATCATGGAGAGTGCCCGACTCTGCCTTCGTGGCGGCACACAGAACGCTCTATGCCATGACATGCATGCTCGACCCCCAGATTCTTGACACGATGATTAAATCCAACGCCCGGGTGGCCATCATGGCACGTTATGAGGGGACAACCGACATTCCCGAACACAGGTATCTTGTCAACGACACTTCACTCAACTGGGATGTCAGGGCAAGAGGACTGGGAGGAACCGTAGAGGAACCGCTCACATCGTGCGCAGAGGAGAACATTCTCGCCTACCAAATTGACAAATACCATGCGGAAGATATTCTCGTGCATGAGTTTTCACATGCCATCCACTGCATCGGCATTATTCAGGTGCAGCCTGATTTCAACAAACGACTGCAGAAGCTCTATGACAAGGCCATGGCATCAGGTATCATTGACAACACATACCGCACCTCCACCATCGAGGAATATTGGGCTGAAGCCGTGCAGGACTGGTTTAATGTCAACGCAGAAGTACAACAACCTGATGGAAAACACAATTGGTGCAACACACGCGAGGAACTCAAGCAACTTGACCCAGGCCTCTATGCGCTCCTTGCTGAGTTTTTCCCGGAAACCAGTCTGCAAATCAGCAAGCACAAATCAGAAAATATCTATGGGAAAAACGGACCTTACTAACCATATCTTCCACAGGTTATAGGAGACTTACTTCAGTCCCCCAAAATCATAACATCCAAAAAGGACCTTACGACTTTGCTCTATAATCGTAAGGTCCTTTCATTGTTTATTTAGTCTCGTTCAAATCATCACATCCATGTAGCTTTTCACTTAAAAGATTAATTCCTCTTCACCGTCAGTTTCTTTAAATCCTCATTCCGTGAACTTGTTCCGTACATCACCTCAAACTCACCTTCCTTCTCATGAACAGTGTTGGTTTGCGGATCAAAGAAAGAGAATGACTTTGGTGTCAAGGTAATTTTAGCTTGGACGGTCTGCCCAGCCTTAACAGCTACACGTTGGAAACCACGGAGCGACTTCAGCGGACCATCAGGATCTGACAGGTCACGGATATACACTTGCACCACTTCAGTACCATCCCGCTTTCCTACATTTGTCACAGGCACAGTCAGTACAAGGTCCTTTCCGCTTTTATCGATTTTACCTTCACCGATATTGAACTGTGTATAGCTCAGACCATAACCGAAAGCGAACAATGGGTCATCAAAATAGCGGTAGGTACGACCTTTCATTGAATAGTTCTCATAGTCAGGGAGCTGGTCGCTACGCTTATAGAATGTCACAGGAAGCTTGCCACTCGGATTCACGTCGCCAAAAAGCACGTCAGCGATAGCTGTTCCACCCTCCTCGCCGGCATACCATGCCTGAACGATAGCATCACAGCTCTTGGTCTCGGGCTCAAACGCAATTGCAGAGCCTGAGCAGTTCACGAAAATAACCTTCTTGCCGGCAGATTTCAGTGCCCACAAGAAGTCGCGTTGAACTTTCGGCAATTCTATATGTGTGCGGTCACCACCTTTGAAACCATTGATATCTACAGGCATCTCCTCTCCTTCCAAACCTGCGGAGATTCCACCGACGAACACCACTTTGTCGATACCGTCAAGCTCCTGGATGAGGTTACCGTAGTTGATTTGCTGCTCCTTGGCTATATTGATTTTCATATTGGCACCCCAAGTCTTCACATGCGCGAAACGAACCTGAATTTTGTAGGTCGTTCCTGTCTCCGCTTCAAAAGCGGTTCGTGTAGGTGTTGTTCGCCATGTGTGATATTTCACTTTCTCCTCTCCATTGATACTCACAGAGAAGTCACTCACACTCTCAACCGTCACCACATATTCACCACTTTCCGAAGGAGTGAACTCCGTCTCATATAAAGCAGAAAAATCCTCCAAACGTACCCCGGGAGCAAAGTTATGCATGCCGGCGGTTGTGACAGCTACCGGGGTTGTGTAATATTCCGTGGTGACAGGAGCACCATCCATCTTCGTATTGTTCCAGAACAAACCACGCAAACCCTTCTTTCCGTCTATCTGACAATTGCTTTCCATCAGACACGTCAGAACCTTATCGTCGGTCTTGTCACAACCGGAAAGATAGAGCAGTTTCTTCTGCTTTCCTTTGATTCCGTCGAGAATCGTGACAGTATGGTTGGGGGTACCGTTATAGTTACCCCACATCAGCGGCTCATCGTCGGCATTCGGTCCGATAACTGCAATTTTCTCTTTGTTTTTCGATAGCGGAAGTACATTATCTTTGTTTTGTAAAAGCACAATGCTCTGACGTGCCATGTCGAGGGCCAACTGGCGATGTTCTTTCGAATCCATGGCGGAATAAGGAATTTTCGACCATTCCACCAAGGATGGTTCATCCATCTCGCCCAAGTCGAAACGGCCTTCAAGCAGACGAATCACATGCTTGTCCACCTCTGCCTCGCTCAACAAACCACGGCGAACAGCCTCTGGTATGCTTTTATAAGCATAGTTGTAGCCACATTCCACATCCGTTCCTGACAGTACGCCCTTTGCAGAAGCATGAGTGGCATCTGAGGAACTTTTATGACTGGTATAGAAATCGGAAACAGCACCGCAGTCGCTAACCACCAAATACTGGAAACCCCATTCATCACGCAGAATCTGTTGAAGCAGGCGGGCATTACCACAACATGGCTCATCATCCAGACGCTGATAGGCACACATCACCTCCCTTACCTTGGCATCTTGCACAAGTGTCTGGAAAGCCGGCATATAGGTCTCCCAAAAATCCCTTGGCTCCACGTCAATCAGGTTTGCACTATGACGTGTATATTCCGGACCGCTATGAACAGCATAATGTTTTGCACATGCCCACAACTTGCGGTATTTACTGCTCTCAGGACCTTGCAGACCACGGACCACCGAGCATCCCATCACAGACGTCAGGTATGGATCCTCTCCGTATGTCTCCTGACCACGGCCCCAACGTGGGTCGCGGAAGATATTTACATTCGGAGTCCAAACCGACAGACTGTGGAACTTCGAATCGTCCTTTCCCTGACGGACACGCTCGTTATACTGGGCACGGAACTCCGTACTCGTAGCGTCGAACACCTGCTGAAGCAGTTCTGGATTGAACGACGAAGCCATGCCAATCGGCTCAGGAAACACCGTCACATTACCCATGTTGGCGGCTCCGTGAAGAGCCTCACTCCACCAGAAAAACTTTTTGATGCCCAAACGTGGAATCGCAGGACTCTCATCCAGCATCAGCAACGACTTCTCCTCAAGTGTCAGACGAGAGCATAAATCCACTGCTCGTTCCTTCGCACTCAAAGACGGATTCTGGTAAGGCAGTTGCTGTCCAACCGCTGAGAGAAATCCACCCAACAGAATTACAGATAATACAATTTTTTTCATCCTTGTTATTTTAAGTTATTTAGTTAAACAATTCTACCCATCCGACCTGTTCAATCTATCAAACTCACTGAAAGGTATCACTTGCAAAGTTAACCACTTTTCACGACAATCCATAAAAAGGATGTTTCAAATTGTTGTCATATTGAAACATAAAAAAGAAAAACAGCAAAAAAAACGAAAAGACACCGCAACCGTACGATGTCTTTCCGTTTTTTCTTTGAGTACTTTTCGAAATATATTATGCTTCCTTGTCCAGACTAACAGCCTTCCAAAGTCCCACTGCAACGATAGCACCCACGAACGGGCCCACGATGAACACCCATACTTCACTTAGGGCGTTTCCACCTTCGAACAGAGCCGGGCCAAGTGAACGAGCCGGGTTCACAGAAGTGCCTGTGTAGTGAATTCCAACGAGGTGAATCAGAATCAGTGACAGACCGATAGCCAAACCTGCGAAGTTGTTTGTTGCACCGTTGGTTTTGGATGTTGCACCAAGAACTACGAGCACGAACAATGCAGTCAGTACAATCTCAACCAGAATGCCAAGGCCGATGTTACCGTTAGGGCAAGCGTTCGCACCTGTGGATGTGGTGATTACCAATGAAGGATCCATCGCCACGATAGCGGAAAGCAGACAAGCAGCCAGAATACCGCCCACAAACTGACCAATCCAATAGCCTATGGCATCCTTAGTGCTCATACGACCGTCAAGCAACACGCCGAGAGTAATGGCCGGATTGATATGGCAACCAGAAACACCGCCGATGGTGTAGGCCATCATGATTACGGAGAGACCGAAGGCAAATGCTGTGCCCACTACTGCTGCAGTGTTTTCTGCACCGCAACCCAAACTTACTGCTGCACCGCAGCCGAGAAATGTCAGTACGAACGTACCGATGCATTCAGCTAAATACTTCTTCATAATTTCTCAAATTTAGTTAATATAAAAATGAATGTTATTTGAAAACTATCGCAAAACTAATAAAAATTATTTAATATCGTATGAAAAAATACATTTTTTCGTAAAAAATCATTAATTTTGCGAAAAATACACACAATTATGAGTATCAGACATTTTACTTTTGTCATTATTTTGGCTATTTTTCCGATTTCTATGATGTCACAAAACAGGAATATGCCGGTCAGGGCGAAAATCAAACGAGATTTCACCATAGACGACCTCATACCAGGAGGTGCCACTTTCTACCAGAGTTCCTATGCCAAACGTAAGTACACCGCTTTTTGGGGCGAAGAGTGCGTCGTGCTTGACATAGACCACTGCTCATTGGTTAACAAGAAAAATCCAATGGAAGAAGGGGAAACGCTCTTTTCCATCGGCGACATCAACAATGCACTTGCAACTGCAGGATTCTCTATGCAACACTTATACTATGCCACTTTCCCTTATCCGAATCAGACGCTCGTTCTACTTAAGGGGAAAGAAAAACAGGCACTCGTTGACTGGAAAACCAAACAAACCGTATGGTCTCAGCAACTGCTCGACAACTACGCTGCATCCGACTGGCATGCCCCCTCACGCAACCTTGCTTTCGTCAAAAACCACAACTTATTCCTCTGTGATGCTGACGGCAACGAACAGCAACTCACTACTGACGGCACCTCCGACATGGTTTACGGACAGTCGGTACACCGCGACGAATTCGGTATCAACTCCGGATTATTCTGGAGCGGTAAAGGCGACAAACTGGCCTTCTACAGAATGGACCAAAGTATGGTCAGCCCTTATCCGCAGGTAGACCTCAACCTCGAGCCGGAAGAGGGAAGCCGTTGCGCACTGCCTGCCCCCGACAGGTATCCTATGGCAGGGGAGACCAGCCATAAGGTGACAGTCGGAATTTACGATGTAGCCACAAAAAAAACTGTATACCTCGATGCAGGAGATCCCACTGACCGATACTTCACCAACATTGCATGGAGTCCGGACAGCAGGTTCGTTTTCCTCATTGAGCTAGACAGAAGCCAAAAGCATGCGAAATTAGACCAGTATGACGCCAATACCGGGAAACTTGTCGCCACCCTTTTTGAGGAATATAACTCAAAATACTTTGAGCCAAGAACGCCTATCAAGTTTCTGCCATGGGACGGCAGCCGCTTCATCTATGAAACACGGCGCGACGGTTACAACCACATTTACCTCTATAAACTCAACGAATCGAAAGCGGAACTTGAACGGCAGCTTACGACCGGCAGCTTCGAGGTTATCGACGTGCTTGGATTCAACCAAAAAGAGAAGACCATCGTTTTCACCAGCAACCAGGCTGACCCTATCGGATGTGCGCTCTATACTGTTGATTTGAAAGGAAAATGCAAGCCATTGGGAGACACAGGAGGATGGCACAGTGCGACATTGTCAGAGGAAGGTACCATCGCCATGGACGCATGGGCTATGCCGGAAGGACCGATTGCCCATCGGCAGGATATTGTGGACACAAGCAACGGGAAACGTGCAACTATCATCGACGCACAAGACCCCTGGGATAATTTCAATGTGCCGGAAATCAAGACGGGAACAATCAAGGCGGCGGACGGAACAACTGACCTTTACTACAGACTCATCCTACCCACAAACTTCGACTCTACAAAAAAATACCCGGCTGTCGTTTATGTATATGGCGGACCACACGCCCACAATATCGATGCCACACGCCATTGGGGCGTACGCGGATGGGATATCTGGATGGCACAGAACGGCTACGTGATGTTCTGCCTCGACAACAGGGGAAGCGAGCACCGGGGACTGGACTTTGAGCAGGCCACGTTCAAGCACCTCGG
>JAEEGL011607349.1_pt1 | contig 17126 bp, 12 predicted proteins | sample 9134231 | NCBI WGS metagenome assembly JAEEGL01 (sample SAMN16246548, study PRJNA631951) | gut metagenome | biome: gut microbiome; feature: rumen; material: fiber-attached | host: Bos | place: Iran: Karaj | collected 2018-10
GATCGAAACGATGTTCTCGATCACTTCCTCGGTGCTCTTTCCATCAAATGAGAGGAAAATGGTTCCGGACGCATTGGCCTGCCCTGCTTTCGGATAGCCCGTTTTCACTGTGGGTTTATCAGAAGCTTCCGAAGCATCTACGTTTTCCGAAGAATCGGGGTTCTCCGTAGCATTTTCGGAAGCGCTCTCGGCGATCTTTCCCTCCCCCGTTTCGGTAATCTCTTCTTCTTTTTCTTCCGACGCGATCTCGGTCATTGATTTCTTTGAAGTCTTGCTCTCCTCGTCTTTGTGATTTGTGGCAATGAGAACGGCTACGACTGCACCTGCCACAACCGCTACGGCAACTAAACTGATAATTACTTTCTTGATCATAATACCTGTTCCTTTCCTTATCGCCTCTTCGGCGATTCTTTTCCCTGCTTCCGCGGAAGCAGCCTTAGTCGATGCGGACAGGCGAAGTAAAGAAGCGGGCACCGGTTTGATTGCGACCTGCTCGGCTTCTTTATTAAACAGCAATGTTAAGAAAGGAACCGGCATAGCAAACAGCTTCGTGTTACTTTCTTCTTCATATTTCTCTACCTCCTTCTTGATCTTCTTTCTGGCATAGTTCAGACGCCAGAGAACCGTTCCTTGAGGGACTCCGAGAAGATCGGAGATCTCTTTCGTGCTCATCTCATTAAAGTAGTATAAGATGATCGTTCTTCTGACCTCTTCCGACAGGGAATTCTCGATAATATCCATGACGACCTTGCGCATCGAGTCCGACTCCACGAGAGAATCCGGCAGAAAGTCTTCCGGGACGGTCTCGAGGTTCTCCATGACCTCCTCGTCCACGTTCTCGGTTCTCATAGACTTCAGACGGTTCAGGCTCTTGTTGGCTGCGATCTTCTTAAGAAGTGCCACCGCCTTAGACGTGTCCTCGATATTACCGTAAGTCTCGATAAAGGAAACGAATGTATCCTGCACGACATCCTCGGCATCGGCTTCATTCTTAAGAAGCGACATGGCTGTCCAGTACACGGCGCGATAGCCTTCGTTATAGATCTTCTCGATTTCCTTCTCTGTCATATCATGCCTCCTTCATATCCGCATCTACTTCTTTAACAACTGAAGCGTGCAGATTATTGGGTGGTAGAGGAAAAATTTTTATTCTCAGTACTCCTGGGATTAAGAGTCCTCAGGCGGGATCACTTCCCAGCTTACGGAATCCTTGATATATCCCATGAACGGGATCTCGACTCGGTATTCATTCACCACCGCATAATTGTCAGGGAGCTGATCGAATCCTACGATATCGCACGGATATGGCGGTCTGCCGATATCCGGAAGATCCTTATCAGCGCTCTCCGTTTCACATAGGATCATTAACCCCGGATGAGCAATATCTGCCTTCTTGAGATTGATTTCGCTTATGCGGATATACTGGCCTCTTGTTTCCTGCCGTCCGAGACTTACTATCACATAGGTAATTCCGTTCTCTTCCAATAAGTAATGCCCGGCCTCTAACTCAGGTCCGAATTCTCTCGATTCAAAAAGGCTGACACTATACTTATCTAATTGAGCGGTCTTACCGACGGTGACATCTCCGGCCGAACTGAACAGCAACATTTCTTCGAGTCCGTTGATATGCGCAATGGCGATCCCTTCCCGAGCTAAAACTCTCTCATCCGCTTTGTTTATTGTCTCTTCAGCTTTGATATCAAACACCCATACCTCTGACCCATCGTCTAATGTCCATACATATGCATTCTTACACTCTATCCGTCCATAGGGTCCGATTTCATTTATGATGTCATCCAGGGTATATTCTTCCGTGATATTCAGGAAAGCATCCAGTGAAACAGGCTTACTTGTCGGCATCGGCAGCGTCTCGGAAGTGGCGGGTTCGGTTTCCTCCGTCGTGGTCGTAAGTTCAGTCTCGCTCGTAGTCGTGGTGGTGTACTCAGTCTGCGACGCGGTCGTCGTTGCCTCTTCTTTCTGACGCGAACACCCCAGAAGAAGCATCGAAGCGCCGACCACTACGGCCGCCGATACGCATATATATCTAACTATGGAATCTGCCTTTTCTCTTTTCATAAACCCCGCTCCCTATGCTAAAGATGCTATAACACTTTCAAGGGAAAAGCAAGAACATGGGGGAGCAGTGCTTTTTCCAAGATTAACTAATTCTTTACCTTCGATTGACGATGTCTTTACCTTCGTTTGACGATGTCTTTACCTCCTCCGTTTAGAATGAAATCATGAAGCACGGCAGATGTGTTTCAAGGAAGGATGAGACCGACAATGAAAGATATGATTTTAAAGGCTCTGTTTTATATGTTTTCCATCAGCCTGATCCTGGCAGCGATTGCCTTCAACCTGGAGATCATCAAATTGACCCTGATTTCATTTGGCGTGTCTGTAGCCTTTGCCATTCTGATGGTCATCTTCGGCCGTATCCTTCCGGACAAAGAAAAAGCGCCTCGCATGGACGCGCCGAAGGAAGCGATGGGAAAGTAAGCAGGCGGGCTTCAAGAGGTTTTCTCGAAAAGCACGAAACCTCTTGAAAATTTTCATCGCGGGCTTCAAGAGGTTTTCCCGAAAAGCACGAAACCTCTTGAAAATTTTCGCCGCGGACTTCAAGAGGTTTTCTCGAAAAGCACGAAACCTCTTGTATTTTTTTGTCGCGGACTTCAAGAGGTTTTCTCGAAAAGCGCGTAACCTCTTGAATTTTTATGTCGCGGGCTTCAAGAGGTTTTCTCGAAAAGCGCGTAACCTCTTGAATATTTTCGCCGCGGGCTTCAAGAGGTTTTCTCGAAAAGCGCGTAACCTCTTGAATATTTTCGTCGCGAGCTTCAAGAGCTTTTCTCGAAAAGCACGAAACCTCTTGATTTCAAGTTGGGGTGGAATGGATCTACTTCACGTCCCCGTCGAAAAGCCCGGAGCGACGCTCGAGTACGATGTTCTTAATGAGGTATACGAACGAGGCGGCCACGAGGGTGCCGGCGAAGACCGAAGGCAGATAGGCGTAAATGCCGAATCTCTCATAGATGAAGTAGAGTTTCAGGCACATGAGGTAATTGAGCATGATGGCCTCCAGAGAGATCTTCCCCAGGAACTTCAAAACAGGATTATTGAACTTGAAGCGGGAGAACAGGACCAGAATGAGAAGAAGGAACATGATCTCAAAGACGGTCTCCACCCCAAGACCAGTGAGTTTATCAAGGATCGGATGCTTCGCATTCTCATATTCTGTCCAGTAGATCGATTTCTTGATGAGCCCTCTGTGGACGAAGTCCAGGATCACGAAGAGAATGGACGAGGCGATGAGAAGGGATGTAAAAGCTCCGCGAATGATCTTGTTTATGCGTTCTTCCTGATAGGCATAGAGCATGCCCAGAGGGAACATCAGGATCGTGTTATACCACCATTCTCCCCTGAACCAGTAAGACATGACGATCGATTCGGAGTGTCCGGCCAGAAGACCGATCCCCATCATAAGAAGGACGACGCCGGTCATGATGATAATGCCGGTCAGAGGTTTCCTGACACGGGAGAAGACGAGCCGGAACATGGCGTACAGGATCATGATCTCTACTGCGAACCACATCTGGTTATTGATAAGGAACACACCGAAGAAACTGCAAATGACCTCAACGAAATCGAAGCTCTGGCCATTCTTGATATTCATCAGGATCGCATCCGTCAGGTAGATATAGTTACAGATAAAGAAAGGAACGAGGACCGTGAAGATCCTTCTTTTCATGAATCCCTTGAAGTAGGAAGGATCCGTCGTCCATCTCTTGACCAGGCCGAAACCGGAGCAGAAGAAGAAGAACGCCACCGCCAGGATTCCGTAGTAGTAGTAATCAAAGAAAGGACTCATCCGGTTGCTAGCAACACCGAAATGATCGAGCGTGATGACGGTCTGATGGAATACGACGAAGACCGCAAGGAAGCCCTGGAATTCCTTACACATGACCCTGTCAAAGAAAGGCGTGCCGTCAGAAGGCCGTGAAGATGCATTCGGCAGCAGGATCAGCCCCAGAACAGCTATACTGATATAAAACGTGATCGAAAAACCCACTTTCTGCACTCCTTATGACCTTAATAGACTTATAACATTCAGCGTCAGTGATATGAGGAGCAGCGAGAACACGATCAGAATGATGATGATCAGCCGGCTCCTTTCTTTCTTGTGCCGGATCTCTTCGTCGCTGAGTTCGACAGAAGCATTGACGATCTCGAGCGCTTCTTCACGCGAGATCGTGTCGCTTTCGTCTTTCCGCTCCCCGGCCAGGATCTCCATAATGGAGATGCCCAGGACTTCCGAAATTGGTTCAAGCATGGAAATATCAGGGAAACTCAAACCTCGTTCCCATTTCGATACGGCTTTATCTGTGACATTTAAAGCGTCCGCAAGCTGCTTCTGGGTCATACCCTTCTCCTTGCGAAGCTCTGTGATCAATTGTCCTGTCCGTTCTTTGTCCATAATCTTCATCCCGTATTGATAAGAAAAGTATAGGAGATTCTATATCTGAATTCAAGGAAAGCGGACCGAACGGGATACGAAAAGAGGCCGTCTCATAAGAACCATGTCCGTCTCGTCATATTGAGACAGCCTCTTTTCGCGAAGAATAGTGATCACGCTTTCGACTTGATGACCGCGTCCTTGATGTTCTCGTAGAGCGCCGCAGCCACAGCGGTCACCACGAAGATCGTCACCGCACCGTATTTCCCGAAGAATGCCGTGTTCTTCGTCATGTCGAATACCATGAGTGTGAAGATGTGCATGATGTAGATCGGAAGCGAACATGTTCTTCCCAGCTTCTCGGCATAAGTACCCTTGCCGAAGTTCGGGAAACGGAGGCACAGAAGCACGATCGTGATCGTCAGTATCTCACACCCTACGAAAGGCACTGCCACGCCTTTCTTATAGGTGTTCAGTTCAAAGATCGCTGCGACACTTGCGCCGATGGCAAGGATGCCGAGGATAGCGGGAAGTGCCTTGAGGCTTAAGATCTTCTTCTCATATCTGCGGATAAGCATACCCGTCATGGTGTAACCAAGTCCCACCAGAATGGCGTTTCTCAGCTGATAGGGTTCTCCGACGCCCATATGGGAAAGCACCACATACGCAGCGATCAGGACCGGGCCCAGATAGAGAGCGGGCTTTAAGAACCGGAGCTTATTGAGAACAATCAGGATCACCAATGCATAGAGAAGCGAACCCAGGTACCACAGATGCTCAGAGAAGGGCGAGAAATTGTAAAGGAGGAAATCCTTCATGGCCTTTGATGTGAAGTACGGACGCATATTGACCTTTCCTTCCACCACTTTGTCATAGAGTGCCACGGCCGCCGCATAGAAAAGATTCGACGCCAGGAAGAAGATCAGGATCCTCCGGGTCTGCTTGACCAGACGGGTCATCGTTTCCTTAATGCTGTCGCGGTAGAGCATGTAGCCGCATACGACCAGGAAGAACGGAACCGCCGTCTTGCCGAAGGTGATAAAGACATTTCCTGCTTTTCCCGCAAAGGGGTAGTGGATCGTTACGACCAGGAAGGCCATCACGAGCCTCATCAGGTCGATGGCATGGTTGCGTGAAGGCGCGATGCCCGTCGTTGCAAAAGCACTATTCGCCTGCGCTGAAGCAGAATCCTGCGCCAAAGCAGTATCCTTCTGCCCGTCAGCACTTCCATTCTGCACCCTCTTCTTCCCGTTCAGGAGCCCGATCAGGTACTTATCCACGCCGCTGATGATCGTGGCGGCGCCGATCGCCATCAGGATCGTAAGAAGAATGTACATGGAAGGCGAGCTGACCCGGAAGATCGTCCCGTCACGAAGTCCCTTAAGGAAGAGATTATGGATCAGGTAGAGCTCCAGTGAGATCGCACCGAGGAACTTGAGAATCGGGTTCCCGAAGCGGACCTTCATCATGACAAGAAGGACAAAGAGCACGAAGCAAAGGATGAACGGAACCTGTACGGACAGGCAGCGGAGCTTATCGAGGTAACGAGGATCCTTACCCGGGATCTCGCTCCAGTAGGAGTATTTCTCGAGGAAGCGTTTCGTGATCCATCCGAAGACCGCCGTGAGGATCCCAAACAATGGGAGAAGCACGACGTAGGCTTTTCTTGCGATCTTTCGAAGACCGTCCTGATGCTTCGATACGAGGATACCGACGATAAAGAGCAGCGATGCGTTATACCACCATTCACCCATGAACCAGTACGCACAGCTCATGTCCTTGCCGTGACAGAGCAGGAGGCTTCCGCCCATCACGGCCAGTACAAAGACGCTCATGACCACTGTGGCAGCCGTGCGGTTCCTGATCAGCTTATAGATCAGGAAGAACGCCAGGTACAGGATCGCGATCTCGACGATGTACCACATGTGGTTATTGATCAGAGACCATCCCGAAAGCACCTTGAGCAGATCCAAGGCTTTATACTTGGTGCCGCAGATACAGGACGCGATGGTAAATACCGCGATACACGAATAGAACGGGATCAGGATCGTTATGAGGCGTTTCCGGAGGAAGCCTTTGAGATAGTCTTTCTTCGTCTTCAGGCTGGTATAAAGGCCGAAGCCCGAGAAGAAGAAGAATATGCCGACGAAGAGCACGCCGCAGCCGGACAGGAATTCGAACGGTCCGGCGTCCTTCATAAGATCCTGCGACAGATGGTGAAGGATGATCGCTACCGCAGCAAAACCCTGGATCGCCTTTGACGTACCCAGCGCGAGAGGCTCTTCCTGCCACTCCCGTCTCTTCGAGGCCTTCGCGCCTGCGATCAGGATGGCTACGAGAGCAGCCGCCAGGATCCAAAGCGGATATGAGAAACTTGTGAAGCTCTGGAAGAAGTTTCTGCTTTTCGACTTCGACCCGGAATTTTCCGACGCCGGCTTCGTTTCCGCTGTCTCGGATGGCGCGGGAGTGTTATTCTGACCGGCATTCCCATTTCCATTCATCGGAAAAGGCTCTGCATCGATACTTACGGTCTTTCCTTCATACTGAAGACCGCCGATAATATAGGATTCGAGATAATCGAGGTGTGCAAGATCTTCCTCCGTGAAGGGGATAGCATCCCCCTTATTAAACGGATCAGTATAGATCGATAATTCGATACTGAAAAGTTTTCCCGATTCCGTAACAAAATAGTATTTGCATGTCCGTATTTTGTATTTGAAATGGCCTTCTTCGCTCTCGTAGTCGATGGAGATAATGCCGCTGATCTTGTAAAAGTCTATGTTGCCGACATGGACCACACCTTTTTCGACAATTTCCAGACTCGAATTATCATTACCATCATCATCTAAAAACGCTTGGAATTCAGAGATAAATGTGGATTCGCTCACACCGGAAGGCGCATCTTTCAAAGATGCCAGAACATAGAAAAACTGCCCATCATCCGCTGGCGGCGCATTGCCTTGAAGGATGACGCCATGTGTTTCATACTGTTCCAGAATCGGATCCAGTCCGACATTCATGGTCAGTTCGGAATCCTCCTCAGACATGCCGATCCACAGTGGCTGCTCAAATTCAGGCGGCAGCATGAGCGTCAATCCTTCGGGAAGAGCAAAGGAACGTCCATCCCCGCGGTCAACGGAAGTGATGATTTCGGTTCCTCCCAAAGCGAAAGGTGCCGCATCGATCTTTACGGTCTTTCCTTCCAGCTGAATCGAGCCGATGATATAGCTCTCGAGATAATCCAGATGCGCCAGATCTTCGTCCGTAAATGGGATCGCCTCACCGAGGTTTTGTGGATCACTATAGACCTGTATTTCGATCTCGAAAAGCTTTCCCGATTCGGTAATCATCGAATACTTATATATTCTCAGCGTATATCTGGCATGAGTTTCTCCGTTCTCGACGAAGCAAACGCCCATACTGGCATAGGTCTTATATACATCTATATCGCCGACTCTCACCAGGCCCTGCCCGAGGATCTCCAGAAATTCCGGACCTTCCTCAGGCGCATCGTACCTCGCTATAGTGGAAAGAAAAGTGGATTCGCTGATTTCAGAAGGGGCATCCCCGATATTGACACCGATAAAGTACAGCTGTCCGTTATCCTGTCCCACTGCCGGCGCATCGCCCCAAAGTGCTAATCCTTGCTCCTCATACGCCTGCTTGACCGGTTCCAGGCCGTACTGCGAAGTGAATTCCGAATCTTCCGTAGCCATGCCGAACCACATGGGCTCAGAGAATTCAGGCGGAAGATTGATCGTCAATCCTTCGGGAAGATCACATGACCTGCCCTGCCCGTCATAAACCGAGGATGCGGCCAGGTCAGGAATCGTCCCGCTGTCGGTACTTCCTGACGGATCATTTTCCGCATCTGCTAAAGCAGCAGAAAAAGGAAAAGCGAGAAGCATCATGATCGAGAGTAATAAACTTAAAAATTTCCGGTAAGCCATAGGGCGCCTCCCTGATGATTTTTCTAGCCTAAACGTATCAGTTTTGCTGAAAAACGGCAACCGACTGTTGGTAGAGTCCCCTGTTTTCAGCGCTTTTCGGCATTCGCAATCATGGATCCGGAGATTTGTGGTACAATGCAGATGGGGAGAAAAAAGGAGGCGCGGGGACGGAAAATGGCGGATTCAATCAAGTGTCCGAACTGCAGTGGAAATCTGATTTTTGACATCGGAAGGCAGAAACTATTCTGCGAGTACTGCTTAAGTGCTTTTGTCACAGAAGAGCTGGAAGACACCATTTCGATCAAAGAAGCAGACGAGGAACCGGAAGGGATCCTCGAGGAAGGCTTGAAGATCACATGTAATGCCTGCGGCGCGCAGCTGGTCACCGAGAAGAATTCCGTGGTGACATACTGCAGTTTCTGCGGGTCCCCCGCATTTATCAAAGAACGGCTCTCCGAGAAATTCGCACCCCACTACGTCATCCCGTTCCAGATCGACAGAGACGAAGCCGTAAAGAAGTTTCTCCGCTGGTGCAACGGAGGAAGATGGGCACCCTGCGAATATACCAGCGAGAAGACGATCTCGAAGATATCGGGGATCTATCTCCCCTTCTGGCTCTTCGACATCGACTGCCGCATCGACATTTCGGCCGCTGCCCTGAAGAACGGACGCCCCCTGGACCTGGTCCGTAAGATCGAGACGAAATGGAGGAAGCTCCCGTTTCTCGGAAGCAAAAGCTTCAACGAAGACCTCATGAAGGCCATCGAGCCGTATAAACTGGAGTCGATTTCCGTCTTTCATCCGGGGTATCTTCACGGCTTCATGGCGGAATGCTACGATACCGAGGGCGAAGCCGTGAAAGAGCGTGCCGCCGCCCGCGTGAAAGAATATATAGATGAGGAATTCCGTGTCACGGTATCGACATCCTATACCGATGTGAAGAAGACAGCGGACCGTTCCGAATGGAAATACGAGAAAGTCAGATATGCCATGTTTCCTGTCTGGCTTCTTCGGTACGAATACGGCGGCAAGGTATATGAATTCGCCATAAACGGACAGACCGGAGCCGTATCCGGTTCCTATCCGATCAGTCTGCCCAAGGTCATACTGCTCTTCGTGACGGTATTCACAGCCTGTGCCGCTCTGGCGCGGCTGATTCTGGCATTGTTCCTGGGAGGGCTGTTCTGATGGATGAGAGAAAAGAATCCATACTTCAGCTGATCCTTCAGAAGCTTCCCTGGAACGACGGAAAGAGAGCCTTCCGGCTGAGCGTCATTGTCCTCGTGGCCATCGTTCTCATATGGACGTTTCTTCTTTATGTAAGCCTCCCTCCGCGACGGACCGTTGTGGTCAAAGATCCGCAATTTTCGTTCTCCCCGGAGAGTCTTCCGGATATCGAGTCCGCCGCGCAGAGACTTTCGGACGAACACGATATCCATGTCGTGGTGATCACCCTTCCGGGTACGGGTCTCGACGAGTCCGAGAATAAGAGCGCCGCGCTGAAGGCCTATAAAGAATACTGCAACCCGGGATTTCTCCGGGACAGATCCGGAATCTGTCTGCTTCTATTCCCGCATGTCGGCTATGTCGAGGCAGCTGTATTTACGTATGGAATGGCGAGAGGTTCTGTAAACTTCGATCTGGAGAAAGAGGTGGATCATCTGTTCTACCAAGTCCATGCTCCCTCCCCGAAGTTCGATAAAGCTTCTTCATCTTCACTGGATCTTATCAATGAGAAAGGCCATTTCCATATCGGTGTACTCAGGCTTATGATCGTCTGTCTGCTGCTTCCTCTCCTTCTGGCCGCATACGTCTGCATGCGTGCCATCCGGAGGAAAAAGATCAAGCCCTCGCCGGAATCCTACAAGTATCGTGTCACCCGAAACTATATCAGTAGGACGGATACCTTCCTCCATACCGACTGACCACATCTCACGTTTCTTCCTGAGCCTTCCCGCAAGAAGGATGACTTCAGCCGATATGGATCCGGTAGACCAGGTCCTCCAGTATTCCGCCGTTGTTATACGCGAAGAGCAGGATGAAATCTCCGCCTTCTCCGCATCTTAAGAAGGAATAGTGCGGGTACGGAACCTCATCTTCCGAGAAACCCAGAAGTTCAAAGAGTGTGACACCGGAAATGAAATGTCCATCCTTGTCCCACAGCTCGATGGCCTCTTCCCAGGCATCGACCATGAGAAGTCCGTCTCCGAAATCATACACCGCTTCCAGATAGAGGTCCGTCTGCGACTCGTCCTTGATCTCCCGGATGAAGTGCCCGTCCCGGTCGTATTCGAACACGTGCGTGCTCGTGTCATCGCCCCGCGTCCTCACCCGGGCATAGAGGCTGTCTTGGGTAATGAAGACGGAATCAAGCTCACACTCTCCGATCGGCAGTTCCAGCGGGAACGGCTCGGCGGTCACGGTCTTCGTATCCGGATCGAGATGAAGCGTATGGATCCTGTCCGCCCGAACGTTATAGCAGAGGATATTCTTCCCATCCGGCGAGACCGCCACGTCCAGGAGGCAGGACAGGACCTTCTCCCCCTCGCTTCCCTTCTCCACCAGGAAGAATTGGTCTTCGGATTCGGGATCCGGATAGACCGTCAGTGTATCTTCCTCGAGAAGTCCGACCGTTGTGGTCTCCTGCCCGACCGTGAAAGAAGTCACCATCGTCATCTCTTCGCCATTGATCTGATAGACGAAGAGTGTCGAGTCCGTTCTCCTGTAGGTATAGAGGTATTTCTCCGATGCGGCGGCATGGGTCGCGGTAGAGGAAAACCGCACGACACCTCCGCCCGATGTAATATAGACATGTTCGCTGAAATGCCCTTGTACCGGGGTGACCGTATATTGGGAAAGAGGCATCTCCTTCACGACGCTTCGGTGCTCGCCCTCTTCGAATGAAAATGGTGGATCAGATAGTCCCAGGTCTGGAAGAGAAAACTCGATGGCATCGAGGATCTCCCAGCCGGAGAAAGATCCGATCTCGACCCAGTCGCCGAAGGTGATCCGCACGGTCATGGACGCTTCTTCGTGCCGGTACAGGTAGCACGTCTCCGTGATATCGATCTCCGTTCCGAAATGGGGGGCAGTATATTCGATGAACCCGTATCCGCCGATATCGGTGGTGGGAAGATTTCCCTCTGCGTAATCGATCAGGGAGATATAGTGCTGGTATTTCTCGCGAAAAGCACTTGCGTCTTCCGTCGCGATCGAGAGGATCACATAGTCGTAATCCGGATGGTTCGGGTCCCCGTAGAAGGCGAAATAGCTTTCTTTCTCTGTATCGATGCTCTCATCCCGGATACACTTAAAGTGATTGGGTATGTCCCCGCTCCAGAGTTCCGCATCGATGTGGTAACTGTCATCTGGTCCGGCGGAAGATCCCTTCTGTCCGCTCTCCTCTGTACTCGCAAAAGGTGCCGACGTCTCCGCCTCGCCCTTGCCCTCTTTCTTCTTTTTCTTTTCCGTCGTTTCCGTCTTCGAACATGCCGCAAGGAACAGACTCCCTGCCAGTATGGCACAGAGGATCCTCAGGCTTTTGCTTCTTTTACCTTTCATTTCTAAATGGCTGCTTCTTTCTTTTTGTTTCTGACCGCCTCTGATCCGGAACACGATCCTTCTGTCTTCCGGATCCCCGGAGTTCACTTCGAACGGAAGGCAAGGGTGATCTTCGTTCCTTTTCCGGGTTCGCTCTCCAGGGAGACCTTCGCACCGTGATGAGCCGCGCCGTGCTTCACGATGGAAAGACCGAGACCCGTGCCGCCGATTTCTTTCGAGTGGCTCTTATCCACACGATAGAACCTCTCGAATACACGTTTCTGATGCTCCGGCGGAATACCGATACCTGTATCTTTAACAGAAAGCAGGACCTCGTTGTCACGGGGAGAGACATCCACGATGACACTTCCGCCCGGGGTATTATACTTGATCGCATTATCGCAGAGATTATAGACCATCTCGCTGATCAGCGCATAGACGCCGCTCACGGTGGCCGGGCTTCCCGTCAGTTTCAGCTTGATCCCCTGCTTATCGGCGACGGCCCGAAGTCCATCCAGCACTTCGCCGGAAAGGCTGTAGAGGTCGACATTCTCCCACTCGGGCTCGACAGAATCCTCGTCCAGCCTGGACAGCTTGATAATGTCGTCGACCAGGGCAATCAGCCGCTGGGATTCCTTGTAGATATCCTTCGAGAATTCCTGGACCTTATCCGGATCCACGTTTCCCTGCGACATAAGCTCGGCAAATCCGGAAATGGATGTCAGCGGTGTCTTCAGTTCATGGGATACATTCGCAGAGAATTCTCTACGCATCTCTTCCCGCGAGGCCACTTCCTCCTGGATCGTCAGTTTCTGCTCCTGGATCTTCCTGATCAGAGGCGTAAGTTCAGGATACTTTCCTATCTCCGGGTGATCCAGATCGATGTCGTTAATGGGGTTTACGATCTGCTTCGCGATACGGAAAGAAAGTACCGCAGAGATCAGAAGGACCAGCACCAGCACCCACAGGACCGGTCCCACCGTAACCAGGGCCTTCTGCACCGCACTTAACGGTCGGCTCAGCCTAAGGACCGTACCATCCTGGCACTTCCTGGCATAGTACATGGTGGACTCACCGCTGCTCTCCGACTTTCTTATCTTCCTGCCTTCGCCGTCTTCCAGTGCATCGGATACCTCCGGCGAGGTCTTCTCGGTTCCTTCCTGGTTGGCAAAAGCACTGTCATACAGGACCGTTCCGGAGGAATCGATCCATGTGATGCGGTTCCCGTCTCCCAGTTTCTCAAGGTAGGAAACACCTCCGGTCATCAGGCCCTGCTCAATATAGACCGCTTCCTGTTCGAGCGCTCCATATGTCTCGTCTACCGTCTGGCGGTACTGGATCCCGAAGAAGAGCACAGCACAGACAATCAGTACGGAAATACCGGTGATAAATGTATTACGGAAAATCGTTTTCGTCATTTCTTATTCCTCCACAATTCGATACCCGATCCCACGCACAGTCTGGATCAATTGTCCGGCCGGGCCGAGCTTGGCACGGAGCGTACGGATATGTACATCAAGTGTGCGGTTCTCCCTTTCAGAACCGAGTCCCCATACTCTGTCCAGAAGCACATCCCTGGCCATGACGATCCCCTGATTCTCGACCAGGATCTGAAGAAGCATGAACTCCTTATATGTCAGGGCGATCTCTTCTCCATTGACGCGTGTCTCGTGCCGTTCCGGGCACAGGAAAAGCGGACCGATACTGTATTCGGATACAGTTGACGCTTTCGCATGACGCCGGAGGACCGCCCGGACACGGGCCGCCAGTTCCATGATTCCGAAAGGTTTGGAAATGTAATCATCCGCACCGGCATCGAGACCTTCCACTCTGTCATACTCGGTATTCTTCGCCGTCAGGATGATGACGGGAATATCCGCCGTCTGGGCGTTACTGCGGATGCGCTTGAGGATCGTGATCCCGTCCTCTCCGGGAAGCATGATGTCCAGAAGGATAAGCTCGGGGATCTGCCTGCTCATCGCGTCCCTGAACTGTTCCTGATTCTCGAAACCCTCAGTATCGTACCCCTGGCTCTTCAGGGCATATACGACCAGTTTCCTGATACTTTCATCATCTTCCAGTAAATAGATCACGTCTTTCACCTCGAAACCATCTTAACACACACACAAGTGTCCGTGAATAGCCGAGGGAACAGAATTTAACCTACATTTAACATTCAATGGTCGTGGATTTAACATTGAGAATTTACATTAATATATGACAAGGAATACATACTCTCTTAAGCCTGTCCGGTTTATGAGATTCATAGGGGTGAGAAAATGTCTATAAGTGATATCGTAGCACTGTTTACCGGGGTAGCTCTGTTTCTGTTCGGTATGTCTCTGATGGGCGACGGACTGAAGCGCGTCTCAGGAAATAAGCTGGAGCCGATCCTCTTCCGTCTTACGGGTACACCGATCCGCGGCATTATCCTCGGCGCCGGCGTCACGGCCGTGATCCAGTCTTCTTCCGCGACCTCCGTTATGGTCGTCGGTTTCGTTAACTCGAAGATGATGAAAGTCCGTCAGGCCATCTCCGTTATTCTCGGTGCGATCCTCGGAACCAGTATTACAGGCTGGGTCGTCTGCCTCAGTTACATGAACGGGCCGAAGGGGATCAGCAGCCTTCTTTCCACCTCCACACTGACCTGCATCATCGCGGTGACCGGTATCTTCTTCCGTATGTTCAGCAAGAACCAGTCCCGCCGCCATGTGGGTGACATCATGCTGGGTTTTGCGGTCCTGATGGTCGGCATGAGCACCATGAGCGGATCCGTCAGCCAGCTGGGTGATCAGCCCTGGTTCACCGGCATGCTCACCAAGATGACCTACCCGATCCTCGGTATTCTCGTCGGTCTGGTTTTCTCTTCCGTTCTGCAGTCCGCTTCGGCTGCCGTCGGTATCGTGCAGGCACTCTCTTTCACCGGTGTCATGACACTCAGTTCTTCACTTCCGCTTCTGATGGGTATTTCGATCGGTGCTTCTGTTCCGGTCCTTCTGTCTGCTCTCGGTGCGGGAACAGAGGGTAAGCGTACGGCTGTCAGTTATCTGGTGGCTAACTTCATGGGCGTCATGGTATGTGCTTCGCTCTTCTATATCGGCGATGCCATTTTCCATTTCGCTTTCCTGGATATGATCGTGAATCCGATGAGCCTGGCGCTGGTCAACACGATCCTGCGTCTGTCGATCCTGTGCGTACTGGCTCCGTTCATTGACGTCATCGAAGTGATCGCGACACTCATCGTACCCGGCAAAACAGCCGAGCAGCCTGAGACGGTCCGTCTCGAGGAACGGTTCCTCGCCCACCCGGCTCTTGCCATCGAGCAGATCCGTCTGACGATCTGCGACATGGCAGCGAAGACCGAAGAAGCGATCCTGACTTCCATCGGACTATTCCATCACTATAACGAATCCACCTTCTACCAGGTATGCGAACTGGAGACAGTCGGCGACCGGTACGAAGATGCTCTCGGTTCCTATCTCGTCCGTCTTACCGGTCAGGAGCTGACGGAATCACAGGGCCGTACGGCATCTCTTTATCTGCACACCCTGTCGGACTTCGAGCGTATCTCCGACCACGCCAGAAACATCGCGCAGAACTTCCAGGAATGCCATCAGAAACAGATCCATTTCTCGGATGAGGCCGTGAACGAGCTGAATGTGATGACGAAGGCCGTGAAGGAGATCCTCCGGCTGATGACGGAAGCCTTTAAGAATGCCGATCCGAATATCGCCAAGCGCGTCGAGCCGCTCGAAGAGGTCGTCGACGATCTGTGCGACAAGATGAAGCTGCGCCATGTCGAGCGTCTGCAGCGCGGACAGTGCACGATCTCCCAGGGATTCGTATTTAATGATCTGTCCACGAATTTCGAGCGTGTTTCCGACCACTGCTCGAACATCGCCGTAGCGATCATCGAACTGGAATCCGGATCCGACTTCGACACCCACGAATATCTCGGCAGCCTCAAGGAGAAGCAGACTCCTGAGTACGAGAAGTATTACGATGAGTACTCGAAGCAGTTCAACTTCGATTGAGCACCATCGTATCTACGAAGATATCCAAGCATTGTTTTCGTCTTTAACATGCCCTATTCCGTTGCGATGCGCGAATTAGGAATCTTGTAAATGTTTTCTTCTTACGATATAGTGAAATGGGGATGAAAAGGCCCGTATGCGGCTGAAAGGAACAGGGTAAAGGTTATGTACAATCAAGAAGACGAAATCGAACAGTTTTTCCGTGAAAGAGATGGCGAAGTCGAGAAGACACCGGAGCCGGAACAAAGTCCGGATCCATATGCCGGGATGCCGTCGATCATGAGAGCACTTCAGGAGCAGCCGAAAGATGATTTCCGGCCTTCCGCTTTCTCATCTGATGGTGCCGCTCTGGATCAAGCTGATATAGAACCTTCTTACCAGATGGAACCGTCCTTCGAACGCAGAAGCTACCATAATTCCGGTACTGCCCGTTTCGACCGGCTGAAGGAGATGGAAGCCCAGCTCGAGCATGACGAGCGGATCTCCCGTTGTGGCGTTCTTGCGAAGAAATACATGCAGATGTTTCTCATCCTGATGGCAGATGTCGCGCTGAATATTGCGAACATGAGTCTGACCAGCATCGGTTCGAGATTCTCTGATTTCCGTGTCGGAGCAGCGGCGATCATCATCATCCTCGCTGTGGCTTCTTTGGTCATTTCCATTCTATATGGTTTGATGCTGATCGGTCTTGGGAAGTATTTCCAGGAGTTTAAGACAGCCGGTATTTACTTCATGATCAGCGGTGCCTGCAGTGCCGCCCAGGCCGCCACGGGCGGATTCCTCAGTTCGGTCTTCTCGCTTGCAGGCGCTGTCCTCGCAGTCCTCTATGTTCTGAAGTTTGCCGTTGCGATGAGTAACAGTTTCGATAACGTGGCTTCCTACATGGCGATCTCCTGGGAAAGCTTCAAGAAAGCCTATATTTATGTATACGCCGGCATCGTGATCTGTACGGTGGCAACCATCTTCCCGATCCTGAATATCCTGGCGCTCATCGCTTTACTTGTTCTCTCGATCGCCGTGGTCGTGCTGTCCATCTGGCAGATCGTACTGGTCCTTCGTTCCGCGAACGTCATGAAACAGTATTCGACAGCCATACACGCCTGATTTCTAAACGATTTGTTTTCAATTAGTTAATACTAAAATGACATCATC
>JAEEGL013033917.1_pt1 | contig 17126 bp, 14 predicted proteins | sample 9134231 | NCBI WGS metagenome assembly JAEEGL01 (sample SAMN16246548, study PRJNA631951) | gut metagenome | biome: gut microbiome; feature: rumen; material: fiber-attached | host: Bos | place: Iran: Karaj | collected 2018-10
CTGCTGTACCTGGTGTACTTTGCCGGCGTGTTCCTGCTGGCCGAAGAAGGGCTGGAGGAGATGCTGCGCGGCATGGCGCTGAAAAAGCGGCTGCGGCCGGATCGAAAACCCCTCCTGTCCGGCTGGGCGCCCGCGGTCTATCTGGACCGCACGCTATCCGCAGCGTTTCAGCGGGAGATGAACGGCGCTGCGTTCGTGTTCGGTACGCTGCTGTTCTTCTGCGCGGCGTTCCTGGTCCTGCTGCGCCTGTTCAAACCGGCGACGGCGCTGATCACGGCCCTCATGGCGGCATCTCTTCCCGTAATGGTCCTGGTCCTCCGCCTGGAAAGCGACCGCACGAAGGGCAGCAGGGAAGGCATCAGCTTCGTGACGGAGCTGTTCCGGCAGTACCGCATCCAGAACCGCAACATCTATGCGGCCATGGAGCAGACCGCTTCGTCTTCGGGGGATTTCCCCGTGTGCAAGCGCCATCTGTACCGCCTGCTGCTGCGCCTGCGCAGCAGCGGCAGCCCCGAGGAGATCCGGGAGTATACGGATCAATTCTCGTTCGCTCTCGGCACCGTGTGGGGCCACATGCTGGCCGTGTGCATCCGCATGGCCGCGTCTGGAGGAACGGACATTTCAGCGGGGCTTTCGGACATCAGCGACCAGCTGAAGAACGCGAACGCGCGGGCGGAAGAGCGTAAGCGGCTGAACAGCGAGTCCTTTAGGATGACGCTGTTCCTCGTCCCGCTGCTCTATGCAGGCACGCTGCTGATCTCGGTTTCATACCTGGACGTGAGCCCGCTGCAGCTGCTGCGCAACCAGTTCGGAACGCCGGAAGGCATCCTGTTCTTCCTGTTCATCGTATTTCTGATGCTGGCGAACATCCTCATCCTGAGGGCTGTCAGCAATACGCGTATCGACTATTAGGAGGATGGAATGAACGGAATCGTTCCTTATGTTAACTATCTGCTTCTGGCCGGTTTCTGGATGGGCGCCGCTCTTCTCTTCACCCGCGGGGGCAGGCTTGGCCTGGTCAGGCAGCGGATGCAGACCATCGCCGGGCAGGCGCAAATCGCCGCAAAGGACAGCACGCTCGCGAAGACCGCCCGGGAACTGCTCGCGGGGCCGCGCCGGGACGCCATGCAGCGGGATCTGGCGGAGAGCCTGTCGTACATCAAGAACCTGGTGGTCATCGGACGGGGCGAGACCATGAGCGCGCAGCTTTTGCTCGAGGAGCTCTCCGAGCTCAGCCAGACGCTGGGGCCCGCATTTCTGACCATGGCCCGCGACATCCAGCTTTCGGATAAGGAGGCGGCTGCCGGCGAGCTGTACAAGGTGATGCCCGAAAGCATCGCCCGGGATGTCGGCGAATTCCTGGCCGGCTGGGAGGACATCCCTCCCTCCGACCTGCTCGGCACGGTCGAGGTCTACCGCAGTTCGCTGCGCGAAGCGCGCGTGACCCGCCAGAAGCGCCGGGACGAGATGATCTCGGACCTCGTGTACTTTCCCGTCGTGGTCAACGCCATGGCGGTGCTCATGAACTTCATCTACATCGCGTATTTTCTGCAGCAGAAAGACGCGCTGGGTCTGCTGTTTGGGCAGTAGGCCGACAGTCTTTACATAGATACCATATTTCACATCATCAAAAGGAGAAAGGAGATCTGAAATGAAACAACTGATTGTCATGATCGCAACGATCCTGCTCGGCATCGCCATCGCGGTGCTCGTCATGGGCTTCCAGGAATCCGCGAGAACCCTCACCACGGGTACCACGTCCAAGATCACGAACACGTTCAGCAGTTACATGCCTGCGACGCCCGGAAACTAGGAGACTGCCATGAAGGAACTGATCATCCTGATCGCTTCCCTGCTTTTGGGCCTCGTCCTGTTTACCCTGATCGCAGGGCCGGACGACGGCAGCATCTATTCCGCGGTCAAAGGCGTGTGGAACACTGAGATCCAGGTCCGCACCCAGCAGGACGGCCAGCCATGAAACAGTTCTTAGTGCTTACCGCCATACTGCCGCTCATGCTCGTGTTCTTCGTGCAGTTTTCGATGGACCAGATCAATTCCACCCGCATCGGCCTTTTGTCCGACATGGTGTATGCCGCAAAGGAGGAGGCCAAGCAGGAGGGGTGTTTTACGCCGGCGATCAGAAAGGAACTGACGGACAACATCGTCTCCGCCTTTCACATCGCGCGGCAGGACGTGAAGATCGAAGCCACGGATACCGTGAAGTACCGCATCATGGACGCCGGCAGCTATGGCGAAGCCGATTGGGAAAGAGGCCTGATCTATTATAAGGTCTCCGTCCCGATCGGGCAGCTGATGGCCGGGCGAAAGCTCTTCGGCATCCGGGAGAGCGACAACATGTACTACTACACGATCGAAAGCTATACGGCCAGCGAGAAACTGCCATGAAGACATTTCTGACGTTTCTCGGTCTGCTGATGGTCTGTCTGAGCCTGCTGTGCTTCACGTCCGACATGGACCGGTACGCGAAGCTGCAGCTGCACATGAAGGCCCTGGCGGAGGACTGCGCAGCCGGCTGCGTCCTGTTTACGGACGAGGCGGAATACGCGCAGGGCTGCATCGTGTTCGACGAGGCGGATGCCCGCCGGTACGTGAACTTTCTGCTTGAGAAAGCGGAATCGTCCGACCTGTATCTCAACGGCTCGCTGAGGGCTGAACTGCGCCTCTTCGACGATGAAAGAGGCTACGAGGGCTTGCGCGCCTGGCGCGTGAAGCAGGACCGTCCCTGCGGCGTCGTCCTGCTCCGCTGGGACGGACCGGACCTTTTCCGGCTGCCTTTCTTCAGCCTGACGAGCGCCCGCCGCACGGCGGTGTACGAGTGGGTCGACTGAGACGCTTGGATCACAACTGAATACCGAAAGGAAACCTGCCGCCCCCGAAAGCCGGGGGCGGTTATTTGGCGTTTTCTTTCCTCCGTGTTCTCTTTTTTATCAGCCTGCGATATAATCAAAGCAGTTACAGGAGGTACATCCATGTCCGAAACTTTTAATGACATTCCCTGGAGACGGCAAGAGGACCTGGACGCCTACGCGGTTCGGCGCAATGTTCCCGTATGGATCGGGGGCAAGAAGGTCATCGCCGACCGCGTGGTCAAGACGTGCTGCCCGCACAACTGCTACGACACCTGCGGCGAGCTCGTGTACGTCAAGGACGAGAAGGTCATCAAGATCGAAGGCGACCCGGCTCATCCCATCACGAAAGGCCATCTCTGCCTGAAGGGCTTTGCCAACGTGCAGAAGATCAACAGCCCCGACAGGGTCAAATATCCGCTGCTGCGGACGGGCGAGCGGGGCGAAGGCAAATTCCGGCGGATCAGCTGGGACGAGGCGATGGACTGGATGGTGGACAAGATCCAGTCCATTCAGAAGACCTACGGTCCAGAAGCCATCCTCGAATACTGCTATTCCGGCAACCGCGAACATATGGCCAAGGCGGTCGCGGGGCGCCTCTGGAACCTCATGGGGGCGTCCAAGCTCGTCGGCAGCTTCTGCCTGCTGTCGGGCGTCGCCGGGTCCGTCGGCTGCGTCGGCAGTCAGTATACCATGGATCCGCAAGTTTGGGCGGATCACGCGCAGACGCTCTTCCTCGTGGGCCGCAACTGCACGGCTACGAATCCCCACATTTTCCCGTTTTTATACCGCGCCAAGGAGCGGGGGGCGACGATCATCGTCGTGGACCCCTATGCCACCGGCGTGGCCGCAAAGGCGGACATCCACCTGCGTCCGCGGCCCGGTACGGACGGCGCGCTGGCGCTGGGCATGATCCACTGGATCCTCGCGCAGGGGCTCGAGGATAAGGTTTTCATCGCGGAGAAGACGACCGGTTTTGAGGAACTGGCCGCTTACGTCAAAGAGTGGACGCCCGAGCGCACGGAGCGGGTCACGACGGTGCCGAAAGAGCAGATCATCCGCACGGCGGAGATCCTCGCGAAGACGGACGCCATGTTCGAGACCGGCTACGGCCAGCAGCGTTACTCCAACGGCCACCAGACGCAGCAGGCGCTCGCGTGCCTCGCGGCGGTCTGCGGCAGTTTCGGCAAGCCTTCCGCCAACTACGACTGCATCTCCGGCATGGCTTTCCCGGGCATCACTGGTTTCGCAAACGGCGCCGCGGTGAGCGCTCCCAAAGGCGCGGACATCCCGAAGACCCGTCTCGTCAACATCGCCGCAGTGGCGCGGGCCGTGCACGAAGCGCAGGATCCGCCCATCAAGGGCATCCTGTCCTACAGGGGCGGCCTCATTTCCCAACAACCGGACGTGGACTACACCATCGAGGCGGTCAAAAAACTGGACATGTTCGTCACCATCGAGCAGTTCATGACGGACGATACCGATTACGCGGACCTGGTCCTGCCGGCCTGCCACTACCTGGAGCAGTACGGCGTGCACCCGTCCTACTGGCACAACTGGCATCAGATCCTGGTGCCCGTCTGCCAGCCGCCCTACGAATGCGTGCCGGATGCAGAGATCTTCGCCCAGCTCGGGCGAAGGCTCGGATACGAGGCATACTTTCCCCGCGAGACGTCCGGGCTGGACTGGTGCCGCATGCTCGTGGGAGAGCAGTGCGATTTCGACGCGATCGTTTCCCCGAACGGACCTGCGCGAAATCCCGAAAAGTGGTGCCCCGAAGTGCCTTATCAGACCTTCGACACGCCTTCGGGCAAGTTCGAGTTCCATTCCTCGTTGCTGGAGGAGCGGGGCAAGCGCTTTGCGGGTCACTACGACCCGCTGCCGGTCTACTATGAGCCTGACGAAAGCGTGGAGGCAACGCCCGAACTGGCGAAGAAGTATCCGATCAACATCATCTCGCAGCATCCGTCCTTCCGCACGCATTCCCAGTACTACAACCTGCCCTGGATCCGCGAGATCGAGGGGGAGGCGCGCGTGTTCCTCAGCCGAAAGGACGCCGAGGCGCGCGGCATACGGGATGGCGACAAAGTCCGCATTTTCAACGACCGCGGGCAGCTGGAAAACATCACCGCCCGCGTGGGCATCCGGCTGAAGCCGGGCGTGGCGGAGATGTCGAGCGGCATGTGGGTGAAGCTCGGCGGCAGCGTGAACAAGCTGACGAAGCTCGTGCCGGCCGGACCCCGGGACATCCTCGCCGAGGACGGCATCCTGACGGAATACGACCCGCTCCTCGACGGCAACACGGGCTCCTATTTCAACACGCTGGTGGAGATCAGCAGGATGGAGGATCAGCCATGGAAGTAAGACAGCAGAGCATCCTGTACATAGACCCCGCCCGGTGCATGGGCTGCCGGGCCTGCGAGACGGTCTGCAAGCTGGAAAACGATCTGCCGGCGGGTCCCCGCTACACCATGGTGACGGAGGCCGAGACGGGAGAAGGGGAGACGGAAAAACTCAACTTTCTGCCCGTTCCCTGCCAGCACTGCGGCGACGCGCCCTGCGTGCGGGCCTGCCCGACCGGCGCGCTGCATAAGCGCGAGGACGGCGTGGTCCTGACGGATCGCAGAAAGTGCGTCGGCTGCCACGAATGCCTGTGGGCCTGCCCGTTCGGCGTGCCCCAGTTCGCTTCGGACGGCCGCATGAGCAAGTGCACCATGTGCGTGCACCGGCTCGACGAGGGGACTCTTCCCGCCTGCGCAGCCAAGTGCCCGGCGGAGGCTATCCTGTGCGATACCGTCGAGAATGTCTCCCGCATCCTGCGTGAGCGCTACGGAAAGACCGTCTTCTGTGGTCCCTTTGCGGATCGTTTAAACGGGGAGACAACCCGATGAAGCGCCTTTCATTCGATCCGGCCAGGTGCAGCCTCTGCGGCGCCTGCGCGCTCGCCTGTTCTCTATCGCGCTGCGGCCGCCCGGAACCGGCGGAAAGCCGCATCCGCATCGAGTGTGCGGGGCCGGATGAACCGCTGCGGTCTGCGGTCTGCGCGCATTGCGAACAGCCTGCCTGCGTGTCCGCCTGCATGCGGGGGATCATCGAAAAGGACGAAAAAAGCGGCCTCGTAACGCGTCGCTGGGAGAATTGCTTTGCGTGCGGCGCCTGCGCCGTCTATTGCCCCGTGGGCGCGTCTTCGCAGGAACCTTCGAAAAAGGCTTTTACCGCCTGTGATCTGTGCGGCGGGGATCCGCTCTGCGTTGCCGTCTGCCCGTCAGGAGCCCTGCGCTTTGAGGAGGATACGGAAGAGAGCGCTCGCCGCCGAAGCGCCTATGCCGGCCGCTTTTTCGGAAGCGGCGGGGACAAGGCTCAGGAAAGGCCCGGCCTGCCTTCGCAGGCGGACTGGGAACGCATCGCTTCGGCCGTCGGCGGCAGGCTCGGCGTCGCGGTCGATCCGGAAAGCCTGGCGGATGCGTGCTCCCGTCAGAGAAAAGCCTGGGAAGAGGAGGGGATGTAGATGGACGCCTGTTTCGACATCCTGATCATCGGCTGCGGTGCGGCCGGCAGCAGCGCGGCTTTCGCAGCGAAAAAGACGTCTCCGGCCTTATCCGTCTGCGTGCTGGGAAGCGAGGATCTGCCCGTCTATTCGGCGCCGGCGCTCCCCGACCTGCTCTCCGGGGAACTTTCCCGCGAGGGCGTGTTCGTGCGCGAAAGAAGCGACTATGAGAGCGCGGGGATCGTCCTGCGGCTCGGCGAGACCGTGCGCGCGATCGATCCCGAAAGGCGGGAAGTCCACCTGGAAAGCGGCGAGGCGCTGCGCTACGGCGAGCTCATCCTGGCCACGGGCAGCCAGCCTATACGGCTGCGCCGGATGCAGGGAACGGATCTGCCCGGCAACTTCGTCATGAAATCCATGGCAGACGTGGACGCCATGGCCGCTTACGGCGGAAGCCGGGCCGTCGTGGTAGGGTCTGGCGCCATCGGGCTCGAGGGCAGCATGGCGCTGAAGGCGCGCGGATTCGAGCAGGTGACCCTCGTCGAAGCGCTCGACTGGCTGAGCCCGAAGTCCCTGGACAAGGAGACCTCGGACGAGCTGGCAGCGGTGCTGGAGAGCTTCGGCGTAGAAGTCCTGACCGGAGAAGCCGTACAGGGTGTGCTCGGCGAAACGCGCGTAACAGGCGTGCGCACGGCGAAGCGAGACATTCCCTGCGACCTCGTGCTCTGGGGCATCGGCATGCGCCCGGACGTGGAACTGGCGAAGGCTGCGGGCATACCGCTCGGACAGCTCGGCGCCATCCGCGTGGATGAGCGCATGTGCACGGGGCTTTCGCACGTCTACGCCTGCGGAGACTGCGTCGAATCGACGGACGCGCTTACCGGCAAGCCTGCCGTGCACCTGTTCTGGGAGCCTGCTCAGCGGGGCGGCTCGGTCGCGGGAGCGAACGCAGCCGGCGCGGATGAAGTTTATCAGGGCTCGCTGGCCGTCTTCCTGACGAACAAGGGCGGCCTGTCCATCCTCGCGCTGGGGAAGACCGCCCGAGAGATCGCGCCTGAAGAGAGGGTCATCCTGCAGGAAAAGAGAGACGGCGTCTTCCGGCGCCTCCTGCTGGAGGACGGGTATCTGGCGGGCGTTCAGACGGTGGGCAGTCTGGCGGATGCGGACCTGCTGTGCGCGGTGCTGAAGCGAAATGCCGAGCGGTCTAACGGCTGGAGCCTCGCCGTGCCCGTGCCTGAGGAATGCCGGCGTTCCGTCCGGGATGTCATGCGCTTCCTTCGCCGGCAGAGAAGGGGGTAGGAAGGCTGCCGCAGAGCCTTTCAGAAGGCTTAGAACAAGCCTGCAGCGAAGAGAAGACCGCGGAAACGGAGGAAAGAGCCGTTTCTGCGGTTTTTTTGTGCTTTTGAGGCGATTCTTTGCGGGTTTTCAGGAACTGTTTTGGGGGATTCTGCGTCTAAAAGATGTAGAAAGCAAACACCCCCTGAAACGAAAGGAAGCGAACCGTGAACAGACCCCACACCGACGAAAGAAATAGCATCGCAAGCAGAGCACTCGCCCTGCTGACGGCTGCCGTCGTGCTGACCGGAGCTGTTTGCGCCGACCTTTCCTACGTGTTCGCAGCTGATTCCGCGCTCACCGAGATGGCGGAAGAAGCCGCTATCTCGGAAACTGCCGAAGAAGAGACCTTCACCGCCGAGACCGTTGAAGAAGCGGTCATCGAATTCGTCGAAGCGGAGGAAGCGACCACTGAATCCGTCAAAGCGGAAGAAGCGATCGAAGAGCCCTTCGAAGACGCGGAAGCGGAGCTGCCTCAGGAAAGCGCTGAAACCCTTGAAGAAATGGAATCCATCCCTGCTGAAACCGTCGAAACGATCGAAACGATCGAAACGGTCGAAGCTGTTGAAGCGGTCGAAGACGAACTGTCCGCCTACGCCCAGGACATCCTGTCCAAGTACGACGGCAAGGTCGTCCCCTTGAACGAAGCCTGCAGCATTCTCGACGAGATCGAAGAAGACGCGGCCCGCAACATGCAGTTCAGCTTCTACGAAGGTGATCCCGTGGACGCGGCTGAGAAGGAAAACGGCATCGTCCTGAAGGGCGAGCTTCCCGAAGCCGTTACCGCCCAGGCTGCCGAAGTCGAAGTTTCCCTGGACACCGAAGCCGGCGGCGTGCTGTACGCCTACGACATCACGCTCAGCGATGGCGATGAAGAGTATGAACCGGACCAGGCTGTGGAAGTCACCTTAAACGGCGAGCTCATCGCCCAGGCGAACGAAGACGGCCGCGATCTGCTGGTCATCCACATCGCGGATGACGGTACGGAAACGATTGTCGAGGACGTCTTCGCCGAAGAAGACCGCGTCGTGTTCGCGGCCGACGGATTCTCCGTCTACGCCGTGGCCGAAGCGCCGGCCCCCGTCGAGATCGAAGCGCAGGCCGCCGAAGATCTGACGGCGCTCACCTCCGAAGAAAGCCTGGAGGGTTTTTACCTCTCCGTTACCAAAGGCACGAATACCGCTTATTACTTCCAGAACACGCTGAATGCCTCCGGCGCTTTCGAACTGACCGACAACGTCGCGGCGGCAGCCGTCTGGTTCCTGGAGCCCGTTGAAGAAGGCCTTTTCCTTCTCTCCACCGAAGTCGGCGGCGAAGCTCGGTTCGTTACGAACCCCAAGGCCAATAACGCCGGTCTTTCCGCGGATCCCGCGGAAGGCGCCCTGTTCATCATCAGCGAAGCTGCCTCGGAGCTGTTCTGGGTCAAGCTCGCGGACGCGGACAAGTGGCTGCAGTACTCCGGCAGCGGCAAGGGCATCCGCTTCTACACCGACAAGAACAACGCAGGCAACAGCCGCATCGCCTTCACCTACGCGTCTTCCCTGGAAATGCCCGAAGATCCCTACGGTCTGGACGGCCAGGCCTGGATCCTGCTCCAGTATGGAAACGGCACCGGCGGCGCCGCTCTGCTGGCCGCAGAAAAGAACGCGTCCGCGCTCGAGTCTCAGTCCCTGCAGGTCCGCGTCAATCCGCAGAACCGCAGCGAAAGCCTGTACGTGGCGAAGGACAGCGACGCCAGCATCTGGACGTTCGGCGCCATGGGCGGAGACCTCTACACGCTCTGCGCGGACGGCCTCTACCTGGAGGTGGAAGGCACCAGCCTTACGATCACCACGGATGCGACGGAAGCGACCTGGTTCCAGGTCATCCCCGGCACCGGCGCAAACGCCGGCCAGATCCGCCTGGCGACCGGCGGCAGAGCCGTTTCCTTCGAAGGAACGAACGGCTTTAAGACCGCCGTGGACAGGGAAGGGGCTTCCAAGCTCTGGTTCTCCCTGGCGCAGCTTTCGGACCTGACGGCGGACGATTTCGTCGTCTACAGCGCCTCCAAGGTAAGCGTTTCCGACGCCGCTCTGACGAACGGTTCGAACGTCATTCTCTACACCCGTTCCTGGAACGAGACGACCAAGCGTTACGACTTCTTCGCCGTCGACGCGGACGGCACGCTCGTAGCCTGCTACGAAAGCGGCGATTCCATCCAGTGGGTCGGCTCCCGCGAAAACACGCTGCTGTGGGAATTCGAGGAATACTACTGGGAAGGCACGGAAGATCCCAATTACTACTACGATCTGTACAGCGTCAGCTCCGGCCGCTACATCGCTCCCCGGATCGGCAGCGAAAGCCTGCTCGCGGACGCGCCCGTCGGCATCAACCTCGACGGCCGCCGCTACGGCGATTACTACACGACCATCCTGGCCTGGGATGACCCGCACTACGCCTACGCCAGCCTGAAGACTGCGAACGGCAAGGCTCTCTCCTGCCCGATGGCGCAGGCGGAAGATTTCTACTTCGCCGTGATGCAGGAAGCCGGCACCGTTCTGGAAGAGATCCCCACCGTAGCGCACGGTGCGTACGGCATCACCATGAAGATGGTGGATTTCCGCACCGTCATCAAGGCGGAAAACGGCGGCAACACCAGCGCGGAGCAGCAGGCCGTCCTCGGCAACAGCGAAGGCGGCGCGGTCCAGTACCCCATCCAGGGCCTGCTCTCCACGGATCTGCAGGACGGATACCCGATGGCTACCCTCACCGGAAAGTCCTTCGCGGAGCTCTTTGAAAATGCGAAGGAAGTGGATCACCTCTTCACCACGAGCACGTACAGAGGATCCGGCTACTACGAATTCGACAGCACGCAGAACTTCGCCTCCCTGCAGGCGGACGGCACGTTCAAGGTCTACCAGGTGATCGCCACGCACGACGCGGGCGGCGACAAGCCGACGCTGAAGCACGGCCAGTTCTTCCCGTATAACGACATCGCGGCGGGCCGCTACGCTTCCCGCAACGGAGAAAACCTCTATGACGCGCTGGCGCAGCCTCTGCCCGACGCAGACCCGCGCAAGTACGAAAAGCTGCACCTGATCGACAATCCGAACTACTTCTTCGGCGTGGAGATCGAGGCGACCTTCGTACAGGCCCCCAACGGCCTCGACGACTGGGGTCACGACATCATCTACGAATTCACGGGCGACGACGATTTCTGGCTCTATGTGGACGGCGAGCTCGTCATCGACCTGGGCGGCATCCACAGCGCGCTGCCCGGCACCGTCAACTACTGCACGGGCGAAGTGAATGTGAACGGAACCGAAACGACGCTCCGCGACGCCTTTGAGAGCAACTACAGAGCGCGCGGACTGGACGAGGCAGAGATCGAGCAGAAGCTGGACGACATCTTCGTTCAGAACGAAAAGGGTCAGTACGTCTTCCGGGAATACTCCACCCACACCATGCGGATCTTCTACATGGAGCGCGGCGCCGGCGCTTCCAACCTGCACATGCGCTTCAACCTGGCCTCCGTCCGCCCCGGCCAGATCCTGCTCAGCAAGCAGATCTCCGGCACGGATAAGGCCGACTACAAGCTGGCCGAATACGCGTACCAGATCTGGTACGAAACTTCCGGAAACAGCGGTTTTGAGTGCCTCACCGAAAGAACGGAGACCATCAGCCGCGTCAACGTGGCGGATCAGGATACGAACGCAGCCGCCAAGTACCTGAAGAGCTTTACCCCGGCCGGCAGCAGCGCCGTCTACGAGGACGTCTTCTTCCTGGCGCCGAACCAGACGGTCTGCATCTCCCTGCCCGAAGATGTGACCCGCTACTACATCGTCGAGTGCGGCGTGAACACGCAGGTCTACGACAGCGTCTCCGTGAACGGCAGCGAGATCGAAGGCATTCCCAGTGGTGACAGCCGCATGGATTATGCGACGGACGCGGCTTTCCTTTCCGAGCGTCAGAGGGTCGTCTTCGACAACCACGTAAGCGCTGATGCCCGCCGCAGCCTGACCATCACGAACAGACTGTACGACCTCGAAGGTCAGGAAGTCACGGACGATCCCGGCCGGTTCACCTTCCGCCTCTACCTGGGCGGCGAAAACGATGCGGAGCTGACCGCGGCTTCCATGCAGGACTACTGCGTGAAGAACGCCCATGGCGAATACTGCCGCTGGGACGCGAAACTCCAGAGCTTCGTTTCCCTGGGCAAGATCGATTTCGCAGAGCTCACCGAAGAGGAGAGACTCGCAGCGACGTTCCAGACGTCGATGAACGGCGCCATCTCCCGCATCCCCGCCGCCTTTAAGGTCGAAGTGAGAGACCTGCTGGTCGGCACGCAGTTCTGCGTCGAAGAGCGCGAAGCGGAGATCCCCTGGGGCTGCGAATTCATCGAGTACCGCCGCGAAGGCGACTCCTACATCATCAGCGGCGAGACGGTAAACGCCGGCACGATCCGCGAAAACGAATCGCCCGCCATCGAGATCTGCAACCGCCGCGTGATGCTCCCCGTCGTGGCTCCCACCGGCATCGACCTGAATGTCGCTCCGTTCATCGCAATGCTCGGAGCAGGCCTGCTCCTCACCGTGCTGATGCTGCTGCGCCGCAGAGCGTAGTACCCGGGACATGACCCGCCAGACGATTTCAGACAGATAAAATCGCGGCCTCCCGCCGTTGCGGGAGGCCGTTTTGTTATGGTATAGTTATACTGTTCATTTATGTGCCAAAGGAGGTCCTGCCTTGAAAAAACTGCTGTCCGCGCTGCTGATCGCATGGCTGGTGCTGAGCGCCGGCATCTTTTGCCATGCGGCGGAAGACGAGGCGAGGGCGGCTGCGGACAGACTCTACGGGCTCGGGCTCTTCAGCGGCACCGGCATCGCTTCGGACGGGTCACCCGTCTACAGCCTCGATCGGGGACTGACCCGCCAGGAGGCCATCACGATGGTCCTCAGCCTGATGGGAAAGACGCGGGAAGCGCGGGAGACGGTCTTCCAGACGCATTTCCTCGACGTGGACGCCTGGGCCGTTCCCTACGTGGGATACGCGTTCCGGCAGGGGATCACGGCGGGCACGGGGCCGGACAGCTTCGGCGCGCACAAAGAGGTGACCGCGGCGGAATACCTGACGTTTCTGCTGCGCTGTCTCGGCTACGAAAACGGAAGCGATTTCCGCTGGGACGAGGCGGCATCCAAGACGGATTGGCTCGGCGTCACCCGCGGGGACTGCGAGAACGCGCAGCGCTTTACGCGCGCCGACGCGGTCGTCTGCAGCGAGAGGGCGCTGCATGCCTTCTGCCGGGGCAGCGAGCAGACGCTGTCCGAAAACGTGCTCGGCTTGGCGCTGGATGCGCCGCTTTCCCTGCCCGCGCGCGTTGCAGACAATACGTACGCCTTCCGCCTGGAGGACGTGCCCACCTATGAAGGAACGCCTTTCGTCGTGCTGAATGCCGGCATCCCTTCGTTTACGGAGGACGATCTGTCGCACCTCTCCTTTGAGCGCTACGGGGAGATGGACGGCCTGGGACGCTGCACGGCCGCGCTTGCCTGCCTGCACCGGGATCTGATGCCCTCGGACAGCCGGCATTCCATCTGGCAGATCAGACCAAGCGGATGGCACACGGTGCGCTACGATGACCTCATTGCGGACAGGTACCTGTACAACCGCTGCCATCTGGTCGCCTTTTCGCTGGCGGGGGAACAGGATAACGAGAGAAATCTCATCACCGGCACATATGGCATGAACCACGACGGCATGCGCGGGTTCGAAACGCGCGTGGCCAACTTTCTGCAGCATTCGGACTGCCACGTGCTCTACCGGTCGACGCCCGTGTTCGACGGGCAGGATCTGGTGGCGAGAGGTGTGCATCTCGAGGCGATGTCCGTGGAGGACGGCGGAGAGGGCATCCTGCTGAACGTCTTTTGCTACAACGTGCAGCCCGGCATCGAGATCGATTACCGCACCGGAGACAGCTGGGCGATGGAGAACGCGGCGCAGATCATCGAAAGCCGTCAGGCGGTGGTGAGCGACGCGGTCTACGTCGCCAACACGAAGACCGGCAAGTTCCATTACACCTGGTGCAGCGCTGCCGCGGCGATGTCGGAACTGAACCGATACTATTCAAACGACAGGGACGAGCTCATCGAACTCTTCGAACCCTGCCGGATCTGCAACCCCTGAGGGGAGGACCTATGAAACCTGAAATCCAAAGGATCTACGACGAAAAACTCATGCCGGCCGAGGAGGCCGTGAAGATGATCAAATCCGGCGACCGCGTGTATGCCGGCACGGCCTCTTCCTGGGCCTACGGCCTGATGCAGGCGCTGTGGGACAGGCGTGGCGAGCTGGAAGGGGTCACGATCATGGGCAGCAACGGCTATCAGCCGACACCCATCTACGACGAGACACAGGACAATCCCTTCCTTTTTAATACGTATTTCATGGGATTCAACGAGAGAAAGCAGATGGCGGCGGGCAACCACGTGACGTACGGTTCCGTGCACCTGTCCCTCGTGGACATCTGGTCGGAATACATCGCCAGACCCGACGTCGTGCTGTTCGAGGTGAGCCGTCCGGACGAGAACGGCTACATGAGCTACGGCCCCTCCGGCACGGCTTGCGGCCCGAAGCTGAAGGAGGTCGGGAAGAAGATCCTGGTGCAGGTCAACCGCCACACGCCTTATGTGCTCGGCGAGGAGAACCTGATCCACGTGTCCGAGGTCGACGCGATCAGCGAGATCGACATTCCGTACGCGCGCTACGAGGTGATGGAGCCGGACGACCTGTCGCGGCAGATCGCGGATCACATCATGGAGGAGATCCCCGACGGCGCCACGTTTCAGCTCGGCCTGGGCAACATCTCCACGGCCATCGGCTACGATCTGCGGCAGCGCAGCGAGCTGGGCATCCACACGGAGCTTCTGAACCAGCCCATGCTGGAACTGATGCGGGCGGGCAACGTTACGAACACGCGCAAGGGCTACATGGACGGAAAAACCGTGTTCAGCTTCACGTTCGGCAATCCCGACCTGTACGAGGCGCTCGACCGCAATGAGCAGTTCTACGTCGTGCCGTTCCACACGGCGAATGACCCGCGCATCATCTGCCGGAATCGGAACATGATGTCCATCAACGCGACGATGTCGCTGAACCTGTTCGGCGAGGCGGCCTCGGAATGCGTGGCGTGGAAGCAGTATTCCGCGGTCGGCGGACAGCTCGATTTCGTGCGCGGCGCCCAGTGGTCGGAAGGGGGCAAGTCGTTCATCGCGACGACGTCCAGCTTCCTGAAGAACGGCAAGCGCGTGTCAAAGATCGTGCCGTTCTTCGCGCCGGGCACCCCGGTGACCACGCCCAGGGCCGACATCCAGTACGTGGCCACGGAATACGGCTGCGTAAACCTGAAGGTCCTGAACATGGACGACAGGGCCCGCGCGATCATCTCCATCGCCCACCCGGATTTCCGCGAGGAATTGACAGAGCAGGCGAAAAAGGTAGGATTGATCCGGTAGCGCATTTACGACGCGCCACGGGGCGATTTTCGGCCTTAGAAGCGATCATAACACAAGAGTCAGGGGACGTTTCCCCTGACTCTTTTTGCTGTTCTGTCTGGTCCTGTATCTTCCGTTTTTTTTGACTTGTTGAGTCAACGGAAACGTCCCCTGACTCAGCAGGAGATAAATATTGACAGGAAATAATTGCTATGGTAAAATATGTCTGTTGCTGCTTCCCAATCCGCAACGGAAAGGGGGTGAATGACATGTGTACACTGTTTTCTTTTCTGCTTTCGGTCGCAGCGGGTGTGATTGCCGGTTACATCTGCAAGTGGCTGGACCAGAAGGCTAAGTAGCAATCAGTCCCATGAAAAACACCGGAGCTTCCCCCTCCGGTGTTTTTCATGGGAAAACATGCATACACTGCTGTTTCGATCAATATTATATTAGCAGAAGACAAACAAAAATACAAGAAGAATGGAAAATATTTTCATTTTCTTGAAACTTCTTGGGGCTGCCTCTCCATTAAGAGCATTTTCTGTGTACCAGACAGGTGAAGGCGGAGAAACCCCGTTTAACCTTGTCCCAGATGCTACTTTTCGAGGATCTCCAGGAATTCCGCCGAAGGTTCTTCCCCGTATTCGCAGAGTTCGAAGACCTCCGCATAGCGGATACTCGCGGTTTTGCTGCCGAATTTGTGCTCGATCTGCGGGGCGTACTGCGCCCGCATCCGGGCCAGCATGGCCTTGAACCGCCGCGCGAGATCCTCTTCCTGCTTTTCTCGGGACCAGGAGACCTTGTCCAGGTGATCCGGCCAGCAAAGCCAGTCGAAATACTGGCTCTCGTGGCAGCACGCCGCCCGCACGATCGCGTCCACCTGATCGTCTGCCGGGACGACGACGTCCGCGCGGAAGGGGTAGGGCTTTCGGAACGAATCGTGCCAGTACAGCATGACCGGCATGTGCTCCATGTACGGAACGTCCGGGCAGGCGAACGGCACTGTCAGCAAATACGAAGCGTCCTGCACGAGCAGGGAAGCCGCGCGATGGTCCGCATGGTAGTCGTTTGGCCTGTTCGTGATGATGAGGTCCGGCGCAAACTGGCGAATATAGCGGATGAGCCTCTCCCGGTTTTCCAGGCTCGCGGTCAGCCTCGTATCCTCGACGTCCCACACGTCGTAGCGCCCGCCGAACAGCGCGCCGCTCGCTGCCGCTTCCTTTCTGCGGATCTCTGCCAGAGCAGGCCCCGCCAGTTCCGGGCGGTACGTGCCTCTGCTGCCGTCCGTGAGGGAGAGCAGACGCACCTCCCAGCCCTTGTCCGCCAGTTTCTTCAGCAGGCCGCCCGCGCTGGTGTCCGCGTCGTCCGGATGTGCGCCGATGCTGAGAACTTTCAATCTCTTTTCTTCCATAAGGATGGCCTCCTTTCGCGGTCAAACCCATTATACCATGAAACGCGGCGCTTTCCGTTCGGTTTCCCCATCCGCCGGAAACAGTCAAAAAACACCAGAGATGCGTCCTCTCCGGTGTTTTCTGCGATTATCGTTTCAGCCGGGCAGGTTCAGCCGGCTATAAACAGACGTGCAGCCGCCGATGGAAAGACCTTAATCTTTCAGCATCTCGCGGTACTGCGCCTCTTCCTCGGCGTTGGCCATGATGAAGTGGCCTTCCTCGATCTCGATCCACTTCGGCGGATCGTTTTCGTAGTGGTGCACGCCCGGATCGTAGACCTTGACGACCTTTTTCTTTTCGTTGTCCGGGTCGGGCATCGGGATGGCCGACAGCAACGCCTGCGTGTAGGGATGCAGGGGGTGAGCGTACAGCTTCTCCGTCTCCGCCAGCTCCACGATGACGCCCTTGTGAATGACCGCGATGCGGTCCGTGATGAACCGCATGACGGACAGGTCGTGCGCGATGAACAGATAGGTGAGGCCGCGCTCCTTCTGCAGTTTGCTCATGAGGTTGAGCA
>JAEEGL014046067.1_pt1 | contig 17126 bp, 26 predicted proteins | sample 9134231 | NCBI WGS metagenome assembly JAEEGL01 (sample SAMN16246548, study PRJNA631951) | gut metagenome | biome: gut microbiome; feature: rumen; material: fiber-attached | host: Bos | place: Iran: Karaj | collected 2018-10
GGACGTCGGCTCCGGCGGTCCGGACTCATGCCCACCAGCACCTCCTTCGGCACGATCTTGTTAATCATGCCCGCAAGGGCATATTTGGCACGGTGCGTCATCTGCGCCCCGGTGCGCGGGTTGAACACTTCTTTCTTGTACGGCATGATGACCTGTTTGCCGTTCACAACTTTGAAAACTAAGCCGCCAATGCGGCCGGTCCACTGACTGAGACCATTAAAATCGGTTTTACCCATAGTGCTAAAAATTTTTGGTTAATTACTAAAAAGAACATCTGAAACAGCTCGCGATCTGATTTCGACGGCAAAGATACAACCAGAAAAAAATTGTTGGAAAGTTTGTTTGTCTGTGAATCCAACAAACAAACCAACAGTTTGATGTATAGGGAGTTACGAATAAGAATTGTTGGTTTGTTTGGTTAACCATACAAACCAACAGTCTTTAAGCTTCCGGCTTTTGCACGCAACAGTCAACAAAAGTCAGTCGAAAAAGGAACAACCGAAAACCCGAAACAGTCGCAAAAGATTCACCCGTCAGCCTTATAAGTGACAATAGTGTATTCATTTTGGATACTATAATTTACTGACACACAGACATTTTGGTCTGATTTTTGTATATAGAAAAGAGAGTGGTGAGGAATGGGATGCACCACTCGCGGAATAGCAGCCGCCAACAATAATCAATGTAATCGGTACAAAATGGAAAACGACAGTAAAACCAAGATGTGGAACCTGTTCGAGCAGGGCAAGAGCTATGAGTTCGGCTACGAACCCTATTCGCTCGATTACCAGAAAGCTCTTGACTGTTACATGCAGTGTGTCAAGCTATTGGAGTTTGTCGCCGACTGGCCACCGACTTCTGTCCTGTTAGAAAAAATCGGCGATTTCTATTATGAGGGCAAGGGTGTTCAGCAGGATTACGAGAAGGCGCTCAATTGGTACGGCAAGGCCTTAATCTATCCAAACCCATCCGACACGGTGTATATTCGTTTGGGTGAAATGTCTGAAAGAGGCGAGGGTGATGGTATTGATGTTGAAAAAGCCGCAAAACTGTACAGAAGTGCCATTGAGGTTCATGGACTTCACGAAGCATCGGCCCTAGAACACCTATCCAACCTTGAAAAACAGGGTTTACTCGGCGAACTAAAGGACGGAGATGTAATCAAAAAGGAACAGGCTTTCATTCAACGAGATGCAAAGTATCAAGTGCTGGATGTCGGAACTTGGATTGACACGCTGAAGCTGGTGGACCCTGATTCGTTCACAGAGGCGGATCCTATGGAAACGATGGGGTACAAAGAGTATCTAGAACAAGGGTTTCCTACGGATTTGCAAAAATACTTCGGTGACGGTGGACTTGAAAATGTCAGCGACAGTTGGAGTGGCCTCCTTCATCATTTCCTTCTGTTCTCGACCACCTTGTTCAATCATCTGCTGTGCGCACAAGTGATTTGTAAACTGTATGGGAAAAAGCGAATGCAGGAGTTCCTTGCTGCAACAGGGATACCCGAACAGTTCGGTAAACGGCCCGCCCTTATCCATCCTGTACGGCTGTTCTGCAACCTCGGTCTGATCCCTCATAGAAATTGCATCTCTGACTATCTGGCAGTCTTTCATGACGTTTCGTCAGGTTATGACAGCGAATTGCCAATTGTTCTAGAAAAATGCAGTCCTGCCGATGAAGCCATGTCTATTTCTGAAATCAAGGAAGAACTTTATAAGCTACGAGCTTATTATGAGAAATGGATTATGGAACCTGACGCTAAGTGCCCTCGTTTTTACCTAAATTTGCGACGGATGACAGTTGCAATGTGCCAAAAGCCCAAAACTTGAAGACGGTAAAAGTGGACCGGTTTGCTATCGTAAATGTCTTAAAGCCCTCGAGAATGGCATGGTTTTTGCTTAGAAAAATGTGGCTGTGTTTTCCGAATGACCAGCCATCGTTCATTCAACAAAGTTATATCATCGCCGTCAGACGGGATGCGAGGAAAGGATTTACGTGACTTGCCGACCTCGTGAAAAAATGCGCTAAACAACAGTTCGCCATACGCGGTGTTCTTTAGCGTTGACTAAAGGGCACCGCGTTTCTCGTCTCAGGCACAGAAAGACAATAGTGGTTTTGAAAAGAAAGATATATCACTTTAAAATTACAGATATGAAAAGAACATTCCTCGATGAATTGACGCCTGAAATGATTCAGGACAACCACTGGGCCAACACTGCCACAAGCGCTAATGCCTCGCCGGAGCATTTCCATTTCGATGGGCCTGAGCATCAGTTCGTGTCCCCGACTATCGGCTATCCTAGACACGAAGTTATCATCATGAAAAAAGACCGCAATGAATAAGGCTATGGAAAATATGATGAGTAATCAAATCGCTGCGAAGCAGCTGGCTAATCCGTACACACCACTTCTTCTCCAGTACTATGATCCATTTCATGGCTTAGGCACTATTGGTGAAGGAAATTGGGGGTATTCAAAGGAAGATGCGGTTGTCATCAACGCAGACGACGACTGCAAAGGAGCTCAAATGGAGTGTATCTTTGCAGAGGAGCGAAGTAGGATGGAGTGCATCCATTGTTATGATAATGCTTGTTATGGTCGGATGCAGCGGATGTCTCAAGAGTTTATCCACTATGGAGAAAAGAGTTATGAAGTCTTGACATTCAAAATTCAACTGTTAAGTCAAGACAACACGAAATTCTACATCACAAAGTGTTGGTTTGATATAACGAATTCCTATTGGGGGCCTTTAGAGTCCAATGTCCTATGATCATCCAAGAATAATTGTATCAGAAAATACATTTTAATAAGTTAAGATATGATATACACAAATGAATTTGGAGAATTGATTATCCCCAACAATCGGAAAACGATCAGGAAAGGTGAGTTTTCGTGCCGGGAGGACATAAAGTCAGTGTTTATACCCGATGGTATTTGTATTATTCCGATGGATGCTTTTGGGGGCTGTCACAATCTGGAGAAGGTCAGATTTCCCAAAAATCTGAAAGCTATTAAGGAAGGGGCATTCTACGACTGCTATAAACTTTCTTCGCTTGACTTGCCAGAAGGATTGGAGGTTATAGAGCCCATAGCATTCTCGAAATGCTTTGAACTGACAAGCTTAAAGATTCCTGACAGCGTAAAGGAGATTGGCGAATGTGCGTTTGACATGTGTCAGAAATTGGTCAGTGTTGAGTTTGATCAGCACACTTTGATTGGCTCGCTCGCTTTCCACGAATGCCCTTGCGAGAGTGAAGTTCCACGGAATATGAGTGAATAGCATCATAAAATATTATAAACCAAAAAATTAAATCATTATGGGAGTATTGGAAAAGCTTTTCGGCAGCTTAATCAGAAAAGGACCGTATTCACACGGCGAAGTTACAAACTGTATCGATTCCGACGGCGTTGTCCACGAAGGACCGTACAGTCACGGCGACTCTCTTTTCAAGATAGATTCAGACGGGCGGGTTCATGTGGGCCCATACGACCACGGCGAGGTGCACTACTGCATCGACGAGGATGGCGTGATTCACGCAGGCCCCTATACTCATGGGGAGGTGATCGGGTGCATTGACGAGGATGGCGTGATTCATGAAGGCCCATACACCCATGGGGATGTGATTGGAAATATTGATTCCTTCGATTGGTAATCAAACTCGCTTAAAAAATATTGTTTCACCGCCGTCAGATGAGGAAAGAGGACAGGATTTAAGTGACTTGCCGACCTCGGAAAAAAATGCGCTAAACAACAGTTCGCCATACGCGGTGTTCTTTAGCGATGACTAAAGGGTACCGCGTTTCTCGTCTCAGGCACAGAAATACAATAGTGGTTTTGAAAAGAAAGATTTATCACTTAAAAATTACAGATATGAAAAGAACATTCCTCGATGAATTGACGCCTGAAATGATTCAGGACAACCCCTTCCCCGTGAAGGAGGTGCTGGAGAACTCCATCTATTATCCCGCTTCCGGTTTCGACGGCGGTCTCATTCGCGACTGCAATGTGAACCGGAGGAACTGGGGCGTGAACAGCTTCGTCTATGTGGACTACCACGAGACCGAACAGCGACTCCAAGAGACCACGAAGCCAAGAGGGTATCGTCTGCTGGGGGAACGGCGCTTGAAAGAGGAGGAACTCGTGCCCAACGGTTGGCGTCCGCAACTCCCGCCGAACATCGATATGAGGAAGTATCAGGACACTGTCTGCAGTTTCGCCAACAAGAGACCTTTCGGGACGTGGCTGGTGTTTGAGCGGGAAGAAGGGTTCGGCGAGGAACATGGCCCCGAGCGTTTTTCGCTGCTTTACCTCTGCGCTGACGGGGTGGCCGCCTACCAGGCGCTCTATTGGAGTAACAACTGCGTGCCCAAGGCCATCGCCATCATTCAGCCGGGCACGGGCTTCGGGTTCAACTGGACAGATTTCTTCCGCAAAGACGATCCCTTCTATTGGACCGTGAAAAACAATCCGGCAGGGATGCCCGAGTATGTGTATTGCGGCTACTGGTCCCGTACGGCCACAAGCGCGAAAGCCTCGCCGGAGCATTTCCATTTCGATTGGCCTGAGTATCAGTTCGTATTCCCGGCTGTCGGCTATCCCGACCACGAAGTCATCATCTATCACAATGGTCAAAAACCGTTCTTGGCCATATAACGTTATAAAACCGGAATATCACAGGCAACCATCACCTATGGGAAGGTGAAATTCCTTCGATTGGTAATCAAACTCGCTTAAAAAATATTGTTTCACCGCCGTCAGATGAGGAAAGAGGACAGGATTTAAGTGACTTGCCGACCTCTTAAAAAAACGCGCTAAAAAACGCCCGCCATACGCGGTGTTCTTTTTAGCGACTAAAAAGGGCACCGCGTTTCTCGTCTTTGGCACAGGACCTTGTGGTGTAGAGGCCAACCGCAACCGAAAGATGAAAGAGAACAAAGAGAAGAAAACAACGGAGAGAATCCACATCGGCAGTCTCATCTGGGAACGGCTTAAACGGGATGGACGGAAAGCGACATGGCTCGCGGATGAGATTTCGTGCACCCGCCCTCATTTATACAAGATCTTCGCAAAGGCGAATCTTGATTGTGAACTGCTTATGAGAATATCGATAGCCCTGGATTTCGATTTCTTCCAATACTATTCCGCTGTCGTGACCGCTCACATCAACAAGCGGGCAGGCGGAGAGAAAGCCTGACAACAACACTTTGCGTATTCAAATCGGATAAGAAAGTGTAATCAAATTGGAAGTATTCAAAACATTGATTATTACCAGGTTATGAGTATCTTTGCAATCACTAATAGTAGATTGAATAGTCAAAACAAAATAGAAGAAAAATGGAAGAGATAAAACAACTGGATTTTAATCTGCTTGCAGGGGCTTTTGCCAACGACGGTTGGGTGATGCATCACAGATTTATGGTCGGCAACGATTGGAAAAAGGGCGATGACTTTGTTACCTGTTATTATGGTCAGTTCAAGTTAAACGGGAAAAGCGTCACCAAGGAGTTTATCTGTGAAATGTTGCGTATAGACAAGCGTTTAGTTCAACTGAGTAATGCAATTGCCCCTCACCCAATGTACTCTAAATATGCTCAAGCTTTCCTCGACGGAGTACGGTGGGCTGATGAGCACCCTGTCAACAAAGAAGAAACTGATTTCAAAAATTAACATCATTATGAACGAAAAAATATCCTATTCAGAAGTATATGAAAATATGCAGGCTATCTTGGAGAAGCCTGCCCTTTACTCGGCCAAAATAACCCATTTCTCTGCAGGTGGGTTGGGGGCCTGCGCCTATTCGGACGACATCTCCATCGGAGAACTTGTCAGGTGCTGGCAGCACGAGGAGTACCAGACCACCTGTCCGCATTGCGGAGAGAAGGCTTTTATTACCCGCTGGGCCGGGCATGTTGGCTCTGGTGGCTATTGGGGGATTGATGTCTTTTATCCACGGTCTAAAAGGATAAAAACCATCCGGAAACCAGATCATCATGCCGGCTGGGTGGAGATGAGAGACATCCTGCGAGAAGAAAGGGAACTAATCAAAAATGAGGCTGAGGGGATGGCGGATCTGTTGAACGAAAACGAAGAGGCTGTCTCCCTGGCGGAACAATTGGCCTTTCTGATTCAGCAAGAGAACATCGCACAGAAGCAAGAGATTGAGGAACGTCATAATAGGTAAAAAAGAGTTACAGTATGATTACAGGAAATAATAACTATTTGGAAATTAAACACTTTCACCCCACTGGAAAGCCAATGCCGAATGGAAGCCACATCCAACGGGGCGGCTACATGCAGGAGTGCCGGGCCAACAAAGAGGCATACGAACTCGACAAAACAGTTTATGGTGGAGAGAACATCAATACCAAGTACAAAGGCGGTGTCGTGACGCTGCCCGCCGACATTACTGAAGAACGCCATGATGAGATGGTTGACATAGTTAGAGAGGTGGTAATGGATGTAGAGGACCGATTAACAATCCAAAGACGTTTTTTTGAACATCTCAAAATTAACACGCAGGAGCGTGTCGTGGCTTATTCTGTCTCGCATTCCTTCAGAGGAAGGTATATTGGTGTTGATGGTGAATCTTACGACGGTGAATCGTTTTCCGTTGAGGTGAATGGATTAGGCAGTAAGTGGCTTGCAATTTTTGCGAAAACCTTGGCCCAAAAGCTCCAAAAGACAGTCCTCGTCAAGGATTTGAACAGCAACAAGATACTCCTTGTTGATCCCATGACAAAAAAGGACCTCGATTCAAAAACTCAATTAATGGATTTGATGGCATTTAGAAAAGGCCTGATACGGATAGGCGAGGACAGTGTCAACCATATCCTGCGACACGGTCGACATGGCTTCATCATCATACCGGCTAAGCTCAGAAACAGAAACGAGGTTGAGGATGGCAATCTTTTAAAACAGTTGAAAACGTCAAAATACGCTTACACTCCAGTATATAGTGGCTGTAAATGCCAAGACGAGGTAATTGACGATTTCGAGCCGTATTATATTGTTTATTGCCATGGGAAAGGAATCGATAACGATTATTTCGACTTCAATGAACTGTGTGAATTTGGCCTTGAATTGGTTAAAAAATTCAAACAGGACGGTTTTTATGTCACAAAGCCTACTGAGGCCACAATCTACGTTGACAGAGACGGAGGCAAAGATTGTTTTGAAACACCGCAACAACGTTTCACAGCCGACATTCAATTTGAAAGCCTTTATCGGAGCGCTGGCCCGTCATGTTATGGGGATCGGGTTAAACGCCGTCAGTCGGGCGAAGTGTTTATTTGATAACAATCGGAAAATTCAACCGCGATTGTAGAACGGATCATCCCAAAAATCACTTGCATGTGTTAATGAATCCTACGTCTTTTATTGCATTGACTGAGATGGCCTCATCCATAGATGGCCTTATACATGGTGAAGTGGTTGCAAATGTCAACTCTCTGTTGTAAATGATTATGCATGTACTATAAATCAGGTAAATATTATGGCTGAAATTGAAACAAAATTCTTATTGACATGGTATCTTATGGGATTTCTCGGGAAAAGGAACCCTTATCCAAAGTTCGGAGCCTTGCCATTCACAGTTGCATTATTGGATTCTGTAGAGGAGGCCGAGAGCATTCTTCGTAAAGAAGGCATTAAAAATGAAATTATTTACGATGAATTTCACGAAAAGACATACTGCCACGTAATCAGCGAACTGCCTATGGGAATACAATTTTCTGTTGGAGAAAGCCTCTCTGAAAGGGTTTATTTGCCTGATGGACAACTATGGGGCATTCGTGACCATGACATTGTGATTGCAGATGCCATCTCTCCAAAATACTCGGAATCCGATTATAACAGACTCATCAGCACCAGAGGTCGCTTTGGAGGGCGTTCTCCTGAAGAAATACGGTTCAAAAAGGGAGACATAATAGAGATGTTCACCCCCATAACGGGGCCTGGAGGTAGCGTGGAGCTTGCTGTCGTGGTTGACACACCGCCCACTAAAGAAGACATAAAAGAGCGCATGGCTCTCTACAAGAACAAAAGACCTCCTCGTCACTTACGTGACAGAGGCTTTATCGGCGCAAGATTCGGCTCCCATGATGACGACTACCACGTTATTTCCGACTGTACGCTGAAAGACTCCTACCTTTACCCAACGTTTTGTCCCACACACTATGCAATGAAACCCCGATTTGAAATTTCGCCAGAAATTCGGACACAAATGCAAGATATGTTTGAAAAATATGAAAAACACAGAGTTGAAAACGATAGATAAGGCTTTGATGTATAAGGTATAAAATAAAACAATCGAAATGAAAAAAACACTTATTTATTTTCACGGGTTTGGGTCCTCGGGACAAAGCCAAACCGTCAACTATCTGAAGAAACTGATGCCTGATTGCGAGATAATCGCTCCCGACATTCCCGTTGATCCGAAAGAGGCGTTGCCTTTTTTGAGATCTCTCTGCGAAGCAGAAAAGCCCGACCTTGTCATCGGGACGAGCATGGGTGCCATGTACGCCATGCAAATGCTGGGCTGCCGCCGCATCTGCGTGAACCCAGCCCTTCGCATGTCGGAGCTGACCGACATTTTGAAGGTTGGCACCTTCAACTATTTTCAGCCCCCGGCATCGGGGAAGACGAACTTCACCATCACTGAGGAGATTATCCAACATTTTAGAGACATGGAACAGCATCTTTATGACGGACTCACCGATGAAAGCCGCCGCCTGTGTTGGGGATTCTTTGGCGATGAGGACGACACGGTCAACTATAAGGAGGAGTTCCAACGGCAGTTTTATCCGCACATCATCAGCTTCCACGGCGGACACCGAATGAACAATGCCATCCTGCGCGAAGTGATTGTGCCCTTTGCGAAAATGCTCATCAACGAGGAACAAACCGATGAATGGGGCGTTACCTACAGCAGTTATGGAAGGATATTGAAGAACATAGACCCGAAGCGATTTACATGTGAGGAATATGCCATCCCTGAGGGTGTTGAGGTTATGGAAGGAACATTCTGGCTTCATAAATACGGGCTTCGCAAGATTCAACTCCCGAAATCTTTACGCAAAATCAACTACAACGCATTCTTAGGTTGTCCAATCGAAGCCATTGAATTCCCGGAAGGCATCACTGAAATTCCCGGATCCGCTTGCGAGGTTTGCAGGGAGTTGAAGGTGGTGCGGCTGCCTTCAACCATCACAGAAATAGGCATAGGGGCCTTCAACGGATGTGAGAAGCTGGAGGAGATCAACCTTCCTGACGGCATACTATACATGGAAGACAATGTCTTCAGCTGCTGCAGGTCGTTAAAGCATGTTACATTGCCCAAACAACTCCGTTGGATAGCCCCGGAACTTTTCAATTCGAGCGGCATTGAATCCATCACAATCCCCAACAACATTACCGAAATCGGGTATTGGGCATTCTGGGGGTGCGACAACCTGAAATCACTCACCATCCCGGAGAGTGTAACCAAGATTGGAAGTGGAATTGTCTCTGCCCATGAGGGGTTTGAAGGCGTGGTCTGTCATGCGCCCGGCTACCATGTCGAAAACGAGGCTTTGATTGAAGACGAAACAGGAACCATGTTGTGTTGCTGGACCACGCAAAAGGATTATGTCGTTCCAGAATGCGTCAAACGGATTGCCGATTTCAGCCTGAACGACTTTGTAGAAACCATCACAGTGAAGCAGTATGTGGAGATTGAGTGTCACGAAACCTTTGCCGCTAACCACAATCTCAAGAAGATTGATTTTCAGGGTGGGGTCGGCGGCGAATGTGAGAATATTATGGATATGAACGACAAATCAGATTTATAGATATGAAGGGTAAACAGATTGACGAGGCTTATTTGGCTTCACTTTCGGAAGAGGAACTGTTGGAAGAACAGAAAAATTGGACAGAGAAACAGATACATCAGTATTTCTGTCCAAACGGAACCGTTACTGTTGAAGAGTTCCGTGAATATGGTTATAAAATGATTGACAAATATATTCCGAAATGAATGTGATATTCAGCGATACGGTTCAACGGAGGTTAGAAAATTATGCCCAATCCCTGTCAAACTACCCCATTTCAAACGAGAGGGCGAAAGAAAAGTTTGAAAATGCGATAACTCGCTACCTTCATGAATACCTGTCAAAACGTTTACCACTTACTGAATCAACTCAAACCGTTGTACGGATGAACGAAAGAGAACTGAAGAATATGGTAAAACACACGGTGAAACGCATTCTCAACGAAGTATAAAAACGGCAATAAAAAAACGCAGCCGTGTCCGACTGCGTTGATTTTCATGTTGCCACAGGTCAACTTCTATATCGTTGCCTAAAAAAAAAAACGCTCAAAAATTGTCGGATATGAAAAAAAACAAATATCTGTATGTTAACAGAAAACGAACTGTTTATGAGAAAAAAGAATACAATGAAGGAAAGCAAGACTGCGGATGTGAACGGAACCAAGATTTTCATCGAAAACGGTGATGTCAAGACCATTTTGTCGGAACAAATACAAAAGACTGGCTACATGACACTCGAAGAATCATTTCAGATAGGTGTCGAACAAATAAGAAAAGTATATGAAATAGCAGAATGCGATACAACGACATGATTATAATGTATTGTAATAACAAGAACTATCTAATATGGAAGACAAATCAGTGGAATTAATGACTGAAGGACAGCGCAAGTTGCATGAAGAGTACACCCAATGCCAGAATTGGGATGAACTTGAGGCGCTTTATAAAAAAGTGGAAAAGTTGAAAGAATCCCGCGGAGAGGAGGAGATTCCTCATTTGGACATGACCTTGGAAGAATTTCGAGCTAAATATCATACCAAACCTTTGGAAGAGGTGTTACATAAATATGGATTTTGATGATTTTAAGTAATAATGAGGAATATTTGCGAGTGAAAGATTGATTAGTATAACGAAGACAATAAACAACCATCATGTTAGGAGCAATTATCGGAGACATTGTTGGCTCTTGTTACGAGTTCAACGGCATCAAAACGACGGAGTTTGAACTGTTCCAGCTTCATAGTCGTTACACTGACGATTCGGTGATGACCATGGCCGTGGCCGAATGGCAGAGAAGTCGGCTTGTCGCAGCCGGATGGAACAACTTAAAGGGTGCTGGGGACAATAAATAGCGGAGTATTTGACGGCACGAAATTGATTTAAAATCAGATAAAACATCGTTTGGTAATAATGAATACTATAGAAGGCAACGGCCTTTCCTATCTTTGGACAGCAGAGCAGGTCAACAAATACGCTCTGAGAACCGACAAACAGGCCGAATGCAGCGTGCCGGATGCGAAAACCGCATCAGAATATATTAAAGCACGACGTATTCGTGAGTGTTGGTATGGCGGAACGCCGTTTCTGCTTGATAGAAGCTACACTTCGGAAGAGGTGGAGGAATATTACAATAAAGAAAAAAACTTTATGAAGATGAACCTCGACATGCGAGACCAAATTGTTGTGGACGGCAATGGAAGGAAAGGGCTTCAAGATGTGTGCGGCACGGTGCTAATAGAGCCACAATTCGACGACATTCCGGAACTTTACTCCTGCTTTGAGAGGTGCAACCTGATCCCCGTCGTCCTTAACGGCCGCTACTTTCTATACGACATCAGGGAACATAAGCTGCTTGCCAAGGGCTACAATCGCATCTTCCGCTATTTCTGGGCTAACATCGACTACTTTGTTGCCGCGGAAAACGACAAGAAAGGTATCCTCCACGGCTATGATGGCACGGAGGTCACCCCTATCGACTTGGACGAGGTTTACGAGATGCAGGATCCTGACGGTGTAGTGCCATACGTAAAAGACGGAAAGATTGGTTTTGTGTTGGGCCGCAAGGATACCAAGCCCGTTTTCGACAAAGTTGTCATTGAATCGGAAAACTATACCCGCGTGCTGATGAACGGAAAGTGGGGCTGGATTGACCAAAAAGGCAATTTCACAAGTGAAGAATCAAAAGCTGCGTTCGGCAGTTGGTACGATTTGGACAAATAGTTGTTATGATAACAAATGCCCAAGTTTTCCATTGCATAAAGAATGAAATGGATATAGACAAAGAATCAAATGTGGTATGAGTAGAAGCTTTTTAAGAGACAAATGGATGCGGAAGCTGACAACTAGTCATTCGTTTTTCGCTGCGAAGATGGACAACGAAGTGAGAAACAAGCATCGCCAAGACGAGATGCCGAAAAACAGAGCATCGAAACTGGTTACCATGCATTGTTCCGCTGATGTGAATTGGCTGAATCATCCTGGATCATTTGGCGGACATAAACCCAAGCGAGGCGGTCATCGACGGGTGAGCGGCTTGGTGCGCGCATCACTGAAGGAAGAACTGCGAAAAAGATTGAAAGAAGAATTGGAATAAATCGGTATTATGGAGAACAAAAACAATATGATTGACGAGTTAGAAGCGCGTCATGCCTGCCACGAGCATGTTTCGCTCTTGTTTGGGCAACCTTTCGAGCGGCAGCGTGAAGCACTATTGGATATGGAAGGCAAAGTGAGGGCCTTTGTGGGTGGCGACCCGGAAGAAGTGCTCTGCCACAACATAAAGCCCCATGACAGAGAGTTGCGGCTGTTGATGCTACAACGCTTTTGGCTGCTCAACCGGATGTTTAAAGAGACCCCGGAGGCTTACGAACGAATGCGAAAGGTGAACCAGCGTCTCTACGATATGACCCGCCAACTCCATGAGCAAATGGCTGATATATGCGAAAAACTCGCAAAAGGACCAAGACCTTCCTTCGTTGACGACTATGAGGTCAAAGGCGTGTTGGGCTTCAGTTACGATGACAAAGAATCCGTGTCTCCTATGACGATTGACCATGACTATGGCAGCGACTATCCGCTAATGGTGAAGGTGAACGAATGCCTGTGGGGTATAGAAAGGCCTAATTTCGGCAGCTCCTATTTGGGAATGGGTCTGGAATTCCATTGCCGCTATGACGAGGCAAAAGAAGACATTCTTCACGACGGTTTAGATGATGGCATATCGTGGGCGCACGAGCTTCCTACTCCTTTCGAGGGACTCTGCATCTGCCATACCACCGCGGCATTCGTCAGAGATCTCCATTATCCCGTCTTCGACCTGCTGCATTTGAACGACTTCTGGAGCGAAGTTAACGTGGCTTATCAACATTTCTCGCAACAACTGAGTTGAACCCGATACACATTATGTTTTATGGACAGGAAAGAAATAAGCAAAATACTGAAAGACATGGGTCTCTCCCCATCTCTTCTTAATTGGGGTGATGATGTTGTTCGCTATACCAAAATTTGGTATGATGAAAACACCAATAGAATGTGCTCTGATTGTGGGGTGTCTGTCCTTGTTGGCGAGCCTTTGAATATTGCAGGAGTTATGATTGACATTGAAGATGCTATTATTACGCATTACAAGAAACTGGGTGTCTCATTGAGTCATTCTTACGTATAAAATTTCAGTGTGTTGTAAGAACAAGAACTATCTAATATGGATGACAACTTTCCCAAAACGACGGAAATATACCTGTTATGATGAAGCTACAAACGATAGATGAAAATTTGATGTATAGCGTCCTCTCCACGCCCACATTCACTGGCAAGGAGTGGCTTATGGTTGAGCACCTTGCAGAACTCGTCCAGATGAAAGGGTATGAGGGTGGAATTGACGATAAAGGGAATGTCTATTTACGCAAGGGAGATCTGCCAGAAGGAGAATACTATCCTTGCGTGACAGCCCATATAGACACCGTTCAACACGAGCAGATTCCTTTCATCGAGGCGAGAAGACCGATACCTTTGGTGACGAAAAAGGTGAACGGGAAACATCACATATATGCTGAAGGGTTCGGACTCGGCGGTGATGACAAAGCGGGAGTTGCCGTTGCGTTGTCGATTGTTGACAGCCTCCCGGCGTGCAAGGCGGTGTTCTTTGTTGAGGAGGAAGTGGGCTGTGTCGGAAGCCGGGAAGCGGAGTTGTCGTGGTTCAAAGATGTGGGATACATCATAGCATTCGACGCTCCGGGGTTCAATTGCGCCTCCTGGTCCTGTAACGGCGTGCCTCTTTTCAGCAAGAGTTTCTACGATGCTTATCTGGCAGAGCTTGGGGAAAAGTTCGGTTTGACGGAGTTCGAAGCGCATCCATACACGGACATCATGGTGCTTAGGTCCAACACCTCGTTGATGTGCATGAATTTCGGCGCCGGCTATCACGGATATCATACCTCGGGCGAGTATTGCATTGCCGAGGAAATGGACAAAGCCGCCACCATGGGGCTCTATCTCATCAACCGACTGGGCAACAAGGAATATGTCTTTCCGAACGCAACGAGCTGACACACAGTCTTACTATTTTTACTATTTTTGCAAAAAAAACAGATATGGAAACCTATTATCACGGGACAGCCCGCCTGTTCGACAAGTTTGACTTGAGCCATGCCCTCGAAGGGGATGGCAAGGTGAGGTTCGGTTACGGGGTCTATGTCACCCCGGTCTATCGTTCGGCGGCAAAGTATGCCGGAAAAGCTGGTATGCAGTCATCGGAGTATTACGTCTATACGGTGGAAGTCCCTGAACTGACACCGGACAATCACCTCCACTTCAAAGCACCCGTTGCGGAGGCAATTGTAACAAGAACGGAGAAGAAGTTGGGGAAGAGTGTTCCGGCAAAGGTCACGCAAGACGGGAAGGATTTCCGAAAATGGCTCGCCAAGGAATTGACTGGGAACAAGAAGGTGGATGTGAACGGTGAGAAGGCGGCGGCGGGGTTTCTTGATTCCATAGGAGTGATTGCCAGTGTGTGGCCCTTTTCGTGGAAAACCCAAGATTCCACCCTGAACAGAGCCATGTTCAACGGCGAAAAGGTCAGAATCGTCAAGATAGAGCGAGTGGAATTGGATGCAAAGGGGGAGTTCATCCCTGGCTCAGAAAAGCTAATCAGGGCGTTATGAGAGTCCACGAAATGATAGAGCGGTACTATCCCCGGTACTATTCCATCGAGACGTATGACACGGGGAATGTGGCTCGAATCCACAAGATTGACGGGGAATGGGGCATCTTTTCCAATTTTGCACATACTCCGTTGCAGGTGGAAGGGAAAACGTTCGACACGTCAGAACGGCTGTTCCAGGTGCTGAAGATGGCGACCAAGGAGGCCCAGACCTCCGTGTACGAAGTGAAAGGGAACCCCAAGATGAGAGCCAAGCACATCGCCAAAGTCACCCCTGAACAGATACGCTTGGACTGGCCTGAAATCATCGTCGATGTGATGAAGTTCTGTCTGATGACGAAATATGAGCAGTGTGCCGAGTTCCGGGATGCGCTCGTTCGCAGCCAAGGGATGGTGATTGTGGAGGACCAGACCACATTTCCCGGGAAAAATGCCGACACCTGGGGCGTCAAGCTCAAGGACGGGAAATACGTGGGTCCCAATCTCTTGGGCCGGCTGCTGATGGAGCTGAGGGAGGGTGGGGGATTGGAATATTCGATCCCGGACGGAATGCTGGTCATATAGCGTTTCCTGTTTCTGATAGTGGATGTACTATACAATGATGAATGTATTTAAGAGTGCGAGGGATTACCTAAAAACCTGATTGACGAACAGACATGGGAGAAATAATCAAATTAGCAATTGTTGGAAGCAGGACGTTCGACGACTATGAATGTCTGTGCAAGGAGACAACCAGCCGTTTCAGGATAGAAGACATCGAATACATTGTTTCCGGAGGTGCCCGTGGTGCGGATTCGCTCGGTGCCAGATTTGCACGGGAGAACGGCATCCAATTGCTCGAGTTCAAGGCCGATTGGAAGACGTACGGAAAGGTGGCCGGATTCATCCGGAACCATGACATTATCAAGGCATGCACTCATTGCCTCGCATTCTGGGATGGCCAGAGCCCTGGAACCAAACACGACATCGACTTGTGTGAACAGTACAGGAAGGTGTGCATTGTTGTGTCCGTCAAAGTGCGGGAAGTGGTGCGGAAGAAGCGTTAAAGGGTTAGCGCGGGGTCGCGGCTCAAGGCCGCGGTGAGACCCGAGGGTAACGGGAACGCGTGCGGGCAAGGTGTAGCGATAATCGGAAACCAATGAATGGTGGATTGTGGACGATACTCTCTCTAAAAAAAATATCGATTAATGTTTGTATATAAAAAAAGTGTACTTTTGCGGTGTTGATAGAGGGAGTGTCTTTATCGTAAAATCACCAACGAGTGCAGTCCTGGTGGTTCCAAGAAATAGCTCGGTTTACCCGGGCTTTTTTCTTAGGTCAAAGGCCGTCAGTAAAAAGATTTTCTCCTGATTGTCCCATCGGGTCTGAATGACAATTCTGAAGGTCTCACTCTCTAGAATCAACTTTTTGTCGTCTGATTTTTTCATAGACAAATTTCCGAATTGTACCACAATCGGAATGAAATCTTCCACTTCGAAACCCAACTCCTTTATGCTGGCACCATGTTTTTCCACAATGTGCTTTAATCCGTATCCCTTGTTGGTTTTTGGATCATTTTCACCCCAAACGATGTCGATGTAGCCTATGTCCTCGCGGTATAGTGCTTTCGGGCATTCGCCGTTTTGCATTTTCAGCAAGTGTTTGATTGCAAGTTTCGGCTGGCCGCAAAACTGGTCATATATTGGTCCGAAAATTCCGTTCTTGTTTTCCGTCTCTGTAGTGTTTGTCATAACAACCCCAAATTCTGATAACAATAAATATTAAATTTCCGCCGACAAACATACAAAATCCTTTCGAATAAATCAACAGCAAACGAAATTCAACTTCTTAAAAATCAAATACATAAAAATGACGTTTTTCGATGTTAAAGTTGCCGTTTTTGTAAACAAAATTGCAAAATGCAGAAAATGTGCGACGGTTCGGGCCTCTACTTGCCCGGTGGGGGAGCCGGATCTTTGGAAGATTTTGTCGGGGCGGGTGCTCTTATGGAGGCATCTGCGTTCTCGCAGATGCAACGTGGCCCCTAATCTTAATGACTCTTGCGTGGCGTTTGAACAACGATTTCAGCCGCTGCCTGCGCCACTGTCGATGGAATTCTTCCTTCCCGTGACAGAAAAAATCGTATTATTGCACCCGAAAATGCATTGTCTTATGAGAAA
>JAEEGL014894861.1_pt1 | contig 17126 bp, 15 predicted proteins | sample 9134231 | NCBI WGS metagenome assembly JAEEGL01 (sample SAMN16246548, study PRJNA631951) | gut metagenome | biome: gut microbiome; feature: rumen; material: fiber-attached | host: Bos | place: Iran: Karaj | collected 2018-10
TCATCAATATTACTCTGTAACACTTCCCCTGATCGTTTCTCATCTTGCCTTTTCGAAAGTCATTTCCTTCCGGATCCACAAGATTCACTGGATTACCGGCACCTTTCCGTATTCACCCAGTCCCGCTGCTTCCGGAGTAAACACCTGCGGCAGAGTTGCAATATTGGGACGCGCGGACAAGCCTGGAGAAGATGAGGGATTGCTGCTGGGTTCGGGATCCTGAGCATAGAGACCTCCCTGAAATGACATCAGCAAGTATAAGCATAAGGAAGGCCACAAAAAGGCCTTGGCTGAAAGCGTTTTCATAAGAATCTTATCATTCGCGCCCACAAAACTTATTGTAAACAATACTGTTGTTTGGCTGGGCCGATATTGACAGGATTTAGGGGCGCCTCCCTTTAAAGACGTTTATATACAACTATACCTTTCCCTTTGTATCCGATTTTTTCGTACACCTCTACTTCGGACGAGTCGCCTAATAACTTAAGTTCTGTGTTATTCAGAGTAAGGACGGTATATTTTGATTCTATCTCTCCAGGGGTAATGTGCATTGTAAGAATATTGCCATCAAGCGAGTATGTGCCAAGTTCTGCCGGTTCGCTCCATCTGTCATCGGACATTAATGATGACATTTTGAACTTGCCCCCGTCTTCAAAATAATAACGCGTCCTTCCAGACATAGACGTAATCTCTTCCATGGCTGCAACGGCTTTATCTATCATAGATGCGATTTGCTCGTCAGTCATGCCATTGTATTTATACAAAGCAATGATCACTTCGCGGGTGCTGACGGAATTGCCGTCCATATCCGTGAAGGAAAGGGAATACGACACGTCTTGCCAGGCGCCGATGATAGATGCGGTAATACCATTTCCGGAATCTGTTTTGTTACAAGCAGACATAAAGACTGCCGCAAGTGCAGTTGCTGCGATAAGTAATAGTTTTTTCATGATGTGGTTAGTTTTAAAATCAATTCAAACACAAAACCTTTTCTCCAATAACTCCTTACGATTATTCATGTCCTCAACGATGGGAGGCGTGCCATCAGCCTTGTCAAGTACGGTCTGAACTTCATCGCAGACACCCTCCTCAATCCTTTCAGACCAACTAAAATCAATGTGTTTGATTTTTTGTCATGTACTTAGATTTGGCAATATAAAGATTCAAAAACTGTCATGTCTGTTGCGTATAATCCCCTTACGGGATTGTGCCGGCACATTTTAACCAGCCCCGGCGCTCTGTGCAAACAGATACCAAGGTATCCCTGAGGGGAATAACTAAGGTTTAGAATAAACTAATCATTATCCTCAATTATGACATTAGCATATTCTCCCCAGTAGTTAGGAGGAAGACAGCCGTTAAAATCCTGGCATAAAACCAGATTGTCCGATACGTCAAATTGACCGTTTTCTGTCTTAAAACTAACAACCCTTCCTAAAGAATCCGTATAATGTCCCGCTATAAAGAATTCTCCCGACAACACAGCCCTATATGGCCTGACGCCCGTATTGTCACCCAAAGGATAATATGTGTCAATCTTTATACGAGATTCGGTAATCGTCGCCTTACGATAAACAGCAGGGCGAATTCTCCTCTGTTTGATTTCCTCCCCCAGCTCATTCTGTTGAGTTTCAGTTATCCATATACGAGGCAAATACACATAAGAGAGAGATGCTTCCGGACTATACTCTACACCTTCAACAATATCTTCTATGGGCATTGATAATCTTAAATCAAAGTAATTATTAGATTCTAAAACAGCTCTTAATTGAATGTTGTCGCCATCTACTTCAAATGCTGCATACGATAACGGAGTTACCCAATACTTAGGCCCGTTTTTTATGAAAGAGATTTTACGGCTGGCGCCATAATATCTTGTTTGGGTTACTGTATTTCCGTTAATGGACACAGAAAGAACATTCCTGCCAAGAGATGTCTTTTCATAAGGTTTATAATCAACCTCCCCATCCAACCATTCCAACAAGGTCGGCTTTTCTAATTGAGTACAGCCAACCGTCAATTGTATGATTACTATTAATGATAGGTAAACTATCGATGCGTTTGAATGCAATTTCATAAGTTTAGTTGACTAACAAAAGACAAATATAATAAAGAATCTATGCCCATCTGCATAGCCATGGATTGATCTATTCTCAAAACAGGATGGCCCTCCTCCCAATCAGTAAAAGACAGAAGAATATAATCCGGGTCACTTGTTAAAGATTGAGGTATAGTTGAACCGGGGCTACCAGCTTTAGTCAAAGATACCAAATGAGGGTCTGGAATACTTGAACGTTTTTTGGAAACGCCATCTACAGGCATCTCCTCTTCTACTAATCCCGCACATCCTATAGCGAATAAGAGAATGATAAATATGAACGGTTTATGTTTCATTTAACTACTCCTCGTCATTATTGTTTTGGTAAAGAAGTTTTACGCAAGAGTCAAAAACTTCTGACGTTGTATTATTGATCACCTGGAAAGGAATAACAACAAAATTTCTGTCCCCCCAGGGAGCCATTTCCTTTACCTGACTTACAAAGTTAACATTTTCCAGGAATCTTGATAAAACAGTGTAATCGTCCGGTCGCCCATCAAAAACAATAGATTCACCGTTAATTATATATGTCAGGGTTTCTATTTCCTCTCCGACACTTTTTACGTTAATACCGCCGCCCTCTTCTCCTGACACTCCGCATGGCAGTATCATTCCACCATCGTCAATTACCCCAGGTACACTATAATCGGGATTCTTGCAATATATGGTATATATTCCTGTTGTATAGCCATCATACTCTGCGCGGAATGACACCCATTTTTGACTATTCCAGGATATGTCTGTGTAATGACTGAAATTGGACGATTCCATCCAATTATATGTCGGCTGTATAATGGTGTCTATTTGTACGCAATATGGAGACGTGTCCAATTCGGCCCAAAACAATCGCGTAGGCGTTAAACCTTCTCCGGAATCACCAACGTATGCAGCGTGTATGCCATAACGAAATGTCCTGTTATTATCTATTGGCACCGGCAATTTAGAGTATGATAAATGAAACATAGGATGCCCTCCAGCAAAGAATTTTCTTGAGAATCTATACGGACGTCCATTCAAATCGGTGCCGCTATAACTGATATCAACAGTTCCCCGCCCAGGAGCGGTTATTCTGCCGGAAGTATTTACACTGGCGATAGATGGAAGGCTGGAACTCCAGGCGCCACCCGCATAATAGTTTGGCTCAACACACAATGTATCGCCAGTTACAATACTGCTTGAATTTGCGTTTCTATTTAGTATCCTGAATTTTGACGCCCTGGACATCCAAAGATATACTCCATACATATCCGCAATATGACTGGACGGATTGCTTTCTATGAAAAAGGAATTAAAGGGAGTATGTGACAGTTTTGAAAGGGGATTAATAAAGAAATCCACATCATAGGAATCTGAGCACAGCGAGCTGGCCACAGGAACAAATGGAATTTTGGAATTCATGCCAAATATCGCTCCGGCATTACTCGCCAAAAAAGGGATGTTTATAGTGTCGCGAATATAGTTTTGGCTATGGTCCAAAACATAGTACGAAGACGGAAGCGTTTCATATAAAGGAGCTCCATTACTCTGACCATGTTTATGTGTCTCATAAACCACTTCATGACTGTCAAACCACCATAGGAAGTGCTTATAGATCGTCATTTTTGAATAATACACCTCCTGGTTATCCGAAACAAAAGGTGTAACCCTTGTGTCAAGAGTATATGTTGTTTGACGAGGGAAAAAGACTGAACACCAAAAATCAAGATGATTAAAGATATTAGGGAAGCCCAAAAGGTCAGCGAACAATGCATTTAGAAACTGCACAATCATATTACTACCGTAGTTTATAAACAAGGTCGCTGTCAAAGACAAGTTTTCACTTGGCAAGGGATCCATATATTGGCCACCATTGGATACTGCTAATATATTCATCGTCTGGCCATTCTGACCCCTTGGAAATCCTATACTATTTAATGTCTGTTGCCATGCATTATGGCGAGTATTATCCATCACGCCATTATTATTGACATAGTAATACAGCATCTCTTTGACAGAAGGGGCATTCGGCATGGCTAATAACTCATCCATCGTGGTGGCGAAACCATCTTTAAATAGCCTTTCATACAGTATGAATAAGAATCCGCCCATAATAAGCTGAGATGGAAGTTGTTGAAAGTATACCCCATTATAAATATCCCGCGCAAGATACATATAACCGAGAGGGATATGTGCACCTAAATGTGGCGTGTCATAGCTGATGTATGCCCTCGTTTCATGCTGAAGATTGTCTTCTTCCATCTTACAAAGGGCATATCTTGCCACCAAACCGCCCATACTATAACCTAATATCACATTTTGCTCAGAGCCGACCTTTTGAGAATTAACCCATTGGATAACTTGTATAAGGATATCTGCATTGGCTTCTATGGGAGCGAAACTGTCTTCCCAATCAATATAGATGATATCATATTCGTTGTTTAGTGGCGTATAGCTGAGTATTTGGTTCAACGTATTAGCGCCCTTATTGTGGTAGTATGAGGTATTCTGTTCATTGTTTAGAAGAGATAGTGGATCAAAACCCTCGGCAATAATAAGGGGGGTTACAATCTGTCCGCTGGTATTCGTTGTTGAGTACTTAATACATGCCGTTGCGTGTGGCGTATGTCCTTCTAATGTCATGTTGGAGACGAATGTTTTTGTGGTATCTGGTTCGCTCATTGGCACAGCCAAAGCATCAATGGGATACACGCATACAGCATTATGTGATTGTAACACTGTTCCATTTGCTAACGTAACCCTTGTCTTTGTCTCGAAAACGCCTCCTTGTCCGCCATAATAAACAGAATAATCCTCCCCTGATAAACTAATAGTCTGATATCCCTGCCCAAGCCCAGAGTCAAACTCCAAACTCACAATGTTTAGATTTGTGAATAACCAATCGTCAGAAAAGGAATATGTTACATATGGTGTAGTAATAACGTCTACGCTTGGAGAAGCTGCATAAACATAAGCCTCTGCGTATGGATTTACCCACTCCAACTCATTGAGTACAGGCTCCGGATCAAGTATCGGTTCCGGAATAAATGGTTCACCAGGGAGGACGGGTTCTGGCTCCAAAGGTTCCCCTGGCTCAATAATCGGGTCTAATAATCCGGGAGGAAGTATTGATGGAACTAATCGATACTGGTCACACACTTTTCCTGTTGACTCATTATATGATATTAGCTGTGAAGTCAAAGCATTTGAAACAATATAATTATATCGGAACGCAGCAACTCCAAATGGAATAAGAGCCCTCGTTTGATGACTATTCATATCGGCCATAATGGATGTGACTGTAGGGAAAGGCTTTTGCCCTACAGCCGATGAACGTATAGACCTTAATATGAACTCAAAAGTTTTCGCATTAATAAGAGTAGAATCCGTCAGAGTGCCATCAAACTTAGATAGATCTACCAATTCAACAGAATAATCCTTAAGCAGGCCTGTCGGCACTCTATCCTTTTCCAATTCAGAGAACATGTTATCCAGCGTTGTTCGCAACGTCAGACTCTCCTCTATCTCTTCCCTAAAACAAGGCAAAACTGCGGTAGTGTCAATAATAAACCCAGACTGAATCTGGGCACTAATTGTTGAACTGAGAAGAAATAGCGGCAGAATGACAATCAGATGAAATCTCGTCATAGTATATTATCAACTATAAATAGAATTCCCCTTCATATTCAAGTCCGTTCTCCACGGCGATGGTAAGGGTATAGCTGTCGCCTACATTGCCATTGACCGGCAGCATGATGGAAACATCGGCCATATCAAATGTGGTCTGATAGTAATCACCCTCAAGGGAATACAGTGTAACCGTTGCATCGCCCCAGTCAGCGTCTGCGCTGAGAAGGACGCCAAGATTTGTTAGTTCGGCATAGAACGGAACGTACACGTCACCGCGTGGTGCATTTCCTGTTGGAGTTGTCGGGCGCTGGACTATTATTATTGTGCGTCCTCGCATCTGCTCTGCCTGACAAACATTAATAAATGAGCCGAAACTCATTGCCATCATTAGCCATACTATGGCATAGATGATTCTCTTTGTTAGTTGTTTCATTGTTTATGGTTTTTAATAATTGGTTTATGCAAAGTTCTGTATTTACACTTGTTTATTTTATTTTTTTGGGTTACATTTTTGTGGCGCAACTTACTGATTATCAACACACTTATGCATCGTCTGGTTACATTTGCAATTATAACTTGCTTAAATCTCCCCCAAATTGTATTTTTACGGAAAAATATACGCTATGAAATGTCGTTCCTTTTTAGTCATCCTTCTTTTTCTCCTCTGCTCCTGTGGAAACTCCACTTTCCACCAATTGAATAAGATAGAAAAGGAACTCAATAATCACCCGGATAGCGCACTGTACCATCTGGAACAGATAACACAAAAGCAATTGCATAGTCAAAGCAGTCGCGCTAAATACGCATTAATGAAATCCATTGCCCTTGACAAAAACTATATAGACGTCACGGATGATTCCCTAATAAGCATTGCCGTAAACTATTACTCATATCCAAGGCGCCACCCTAAATACAGAATGTTGGGGTATTATTATAAAGGATTAGTGCAGAAGAATGCTGCCGACTATCCTGCTGCCATTATCTCTTTTGAGCAAGCGGCAGGTCTTGCCAAAGAGCAGAAAAACTTACGGTATCTTGGACTAATTTATAGAAACACTGCCGATGTTTTTAGTTTGTCTAATAATAACATTGCTGCTACGGAATACCACAAAAAGGCAATTGACGCTTTTTCCGTCAACAATGATTCACTCTACGTACAATACGCACAGTATTCTCTTGCCGTTGATTTGATGAATGACGGGCATTACCAAGAATCACGTCAATTGCTTCATGGACTTATTGCTAAAGCCGACACAATCCTTACAAATTACTGTAAACTGTGCTACGCGCAAACTTATGTAGAATTGGAAGATTCCGTAGGAAGAGCCCTTGAACTATATCGTAATACTCCCTTCGCACATTATAATATGCTTGATTATGGTTATCGCTCTCACGCGCATATGATGGCCGGACAACTGGATTCCGCAGAATATTGGATTTCCAAAGGATTTGAGATGGCTGGGAACAACGAGGAAAGAGCGACGCTGGAATTCCTTCAGGCCGATATTGATATGGCTTTGAATAGGACAGATTTGGCTTTTAATCGCGTAAAGAGAGCCGCATTTGTTCAAGATTCCTTAACCAGAGTCCTTCTTCGCCAGTCTTTAAGCATTGCCCAGCGGGACTATTATATGCATGAGGTGGCGCATCAGAAACTGAGTATTCAAAAGCAGAAAACCACTGTAATCGTTTGGTCAATTGCCGTTATTCTATTAGCATGTCTTATTATTATGCTATTTAGGGGAAAGGCGTTACGTGAAGAACAACTCTTAAAAGAAACTATTTATCAGTTGGAACTGGGGAAAAACATCTCATACAAATCTGCATCTGCCTTAGTAGGAACACTGTTTTTAGAAAAGTACGCGCACATTGGTGACATTGCTGAATCCTGCATGGGAAAGGATGGAAAACAGCATATTTACTCTTTTAAAAAGGACTTGTCGGAATTAGGCATGAACGAAAAGGCTTTCAAGGACCTTTACATAATGCTCAATACATATTCCAATAATATCGTCCAAAAATTATCTGAACAATGCCTATCAATCTCTCGCGAGAATTTAAAAACAATAGCCTTGTTCTTTGCTGGCATTCCCGATGAACTAATCCAGTATATTGTGAAGAAGCAGTCCGTGGGAAGCCTGAAAACTTACCGATCACGGCTAAGGACAACCATAAAACAGGCTAATTGTGCCGACGAACAGCTGTTCTTGACAAACTTAGAAAGGCAGCCACGGAAAAAGCCATAAAACAAAAAAAAACCAATTATCTTTTTCGCGGCTGCCCTATAGATATATAAATGGTGGACCACTGGGTCCACGCAACGACGATACGGGTATATCGTAAGAGGCAGGAATCAACAGTCCACCAAACGATGAACTATTCCTGTTTCTTGGACACAATCCTGCCTCTTTAAATAATTACCCGTATTTCGTTGCTGCAGGAATGTTCTATTTTTCCAGCGTCAAAAATAGTTAATTGTATTCACAAATGCAAATATGAGATGCCCGGTCAAGGCCGGGCATGACGGGAAAAGGCCGGGCATGACGGAAAAAGGCCGGGGCCTTGGGATTATCGGCCATAATTGTTACCTTTGTGGAAAGCATTGGTCGTCAGAATCGGCCGGGAATGAAATCAGGAGTATGGTAAGTCCTTCACTCTGAAGGCTGCTCCCTTCACCAGACATAATTCGTTCAAGTTTGCGGTCACAAATTGTGACCTCAAGTTCATTCTACACACAGATTAATCAACATTTAAACCTTTTGATATGGCAAAGAAGAAAGATATTATTGTTAACCGGGAACCTCTCGCAAACCGCGATAGGTTTAACGGCGGAGATGTAGAAAGCCGGATATTTACCATACGAGGGGTTCAGGTCATTCTAGATAGTGACCTTGCAAAGTTGTACGGCACTATAACTAAAAGATTTAACGAGCAGGTTCAGCGTAATATCCAGCGATTCCCAACAACGTTTATGTTCCAACTCAGCAGTGAAGAGTGGACTTCTTTAAGGTCGCAATTTGCGACCATAAACGGAAGAGGGCATCATCGAAAGTATTTGCCATATGTATTTACAGAGCATGGCGTCATCATGGCTGCGGCTATTCTGAAGAGTGTAATTGCAGACCAGGCAAGCGTGAAGGTTGTTGAAGCTTTTGTCGCAATGCGGAGATTCTTAGCTGTAAATGCCCCCATTTTTCAGCGCTTGGAACATATTGAGTACAAACTTCTGGAGAACGATCATAAGTTTGACCAGGTATTCGCAAAATTAGAAGAAAAGGCTCTGGAGCCTAAACAAGGCATCTTCTTTGACGGCCAAATATATGATGCCTATGAATTTATCTGCGGGCTCATTAAGAGTACCAAGACACGTATTGTCCTTATTGACAACTATGTGGACGATACCGTCCTGACCATGCTGGATAAACGGGAGGCTGGTGTTGATGCCACCATCTACACTCAAAAGATATCGGCACAATTCCAACTTGATATTACCAAGCATAACGCCCAGTACCCGGCAATTGACGTGAAAACGTTCTCCAAATCACACGACCGCTTTCTGATCCTTGACAATCAGGTATATCTCATCGGTGCATCACTGAAAGATCTTGGAAAGAAATGGTTTGCTGTTGCTCTCATGTCAGAAACAGAACCTGAAACACTTCTATCAAAACTATAGACAGCAGATGCCCGGTCAGGGCAAGGCATGACGGGAAAAGGCTGGGCCCTTGGGATTATCGGCCATAATTGTTACCTTTGTGGAAAGCATTTGTCGTCAGAATCGGCCGGGAATGAAATCAGGAGTATGGTAAGTCCTCATTTCTAGAGGCGGCTCCCTTCACCAGAAATTATTCGTTCAAGTTTGCGGTCGCATTTTGCGACCTCAAAGTCTTTTTCACAGATTAATTAACTCCTTTAATAGTTATGGCAAAGAAGAAAAGTATTCAGACGTCGGAACTGGTTGCGGATTGCAACCAGATAAGCCAGATTAGCGTTATTGAGAAGAGAATCTTCAGGATACGCGATGAACAAGTGATGATAGATATAGACCTGGCAAATATCTACGGAATAGAAAACCGCAGTCTTAGACAGGCTGTACGTAGAAACATTGATAAATTCCCCGATGATTTCTTGTTTCGGCTCAGCAAAAATGAAGCTAATGAATTAATAATCAATGGGGTGTCACAAAATGTGATACCCCCAGGATATAATACCGGTGGTGCTGAAATGTTTGCCTTTACCGAGCACGGAGTAGCTATGCTTGCCACAATACTTAAGAGTCCTAATGCCAATACAATTAGCATTGCAATAATTCGGGCGTTCATAGCTATGAGACGCTTCCTGCTTTCAAATGCTCAAGTGTTTCAACGTCTTGACAGAATTGAGTATAAACAGCTTGAAACTGACAAAAAAATTGAACAAGTATTCACGAAACTTGAGGAGAAATATCTCACGCCTAAACAAGGCATTTTCTTTGACGGCCAAATCTATGATGCCTATGAGTTTATTTGTGGTCTTATTAAGAGTGCAAAAAAACGTATCGTTCTCATTGACAACTACGTAGATGAAACGGTATTGACTATGCTGGACAAACGGGAACCTTGTGTTTCGGCAACCATTTACACCCAAAAGATATCGGCACAATTCCAGCTTGATATTACCAAACACAACGCCCAGTACCCGGCCATTGAAGTGAAGGAGTTCACTAAATCCCATGACCGATTCCTTATCCTGGATAATCAGGTTTATCTCATTGGCGCTTCGCTGAAAGACCTTGGAAAGAAATGGTTTGCTGTTGCCCTGATGTCGGAAACAGACCCGGAGACTCTTCTGTCAAAACTGTAGATTACTGATGCCCGGCTATATCCCCAACTCCTCCTTCATCGCCCTCGACAGGTCAAAGGTCTGGAAGGGTATGATGGAGCCAATCAAGACTGGATTCCGAAACTTAAACGACAGCCACCTCCGCCACAGGTGCTTCTGGGGCAGCATGGTGCTGTTTACTCACCTTCATAGAACAGGGGTAAACGACACGACCCCTGCCTCCAGGCCATTCTCAGGCAACATCGTGTAGTTTAAGTTTCGGAAACTAATACTAATATCACGGCCTGTAAAAAAAGGATTGCAGAGAGCCAGAATACCTCTTTTAACAATACCCATATTTCGTTGCGGCAGGAATGTTCAATTTTTTCTGGTGTCAATAATAATATGAGATGCCCGGTCAAGGCCGGGCATGACGGAAAAAGGCCGGGCATGACGGAGCCTAGCGCAGAATATCGTTAAGAATACTGCTGGCGGCTTCTTTGGGGCCTTCGCCGGGGCCCTGTATTATTAGCGGATAGGGATGGAAGGCGCTGCGGATAATGATGGCGTTCTCCGTGCCGCGGAGATAGAAGGCGGGATGCTCCTGAGCTACAGGCTTCAGGCCGATGCCGGCGCTGTAACCGCCTTTTTCCTTTTGCAGATATGCCACAAACCTTAGCCGCTGACCTTTGGAAGCGGCGGCATCGGCCATGCGTGAAAGCTGTTCTTCGTGAGCCTCAAGGGCCGCATAGAACTGGTCCAGGGTGCCTTCAAAGGCATCGGCGGGGATTTCGGGCTCTATCTTTACGTCTGCCTCCTCCAGTTTCACGCCGGCTTCGCGGGAGAGGATGAGAAGTTTGCGGAGGGCATCCTCTCCGGCAAGGTCCTGACGGGGATCGGCCTCCGTGAGACCGGCCTCCTGGGCGCGCCTGACAAGGCTGGCAAAAGTGTTCCGGCCGGGCATGTAATCTCCAAGAATCTGGTTTAGCGTGCAGGAGACCACGGCCTCTATGGAGAGGATGCTGTCCGCGCTGTTTGCCCCGCGGGAGATGGACTCCAGCATGGGCAGGGCTGCACCTACGGTGGTCTCGTAACGCAGGGGGACGCCGTTTTCCAGGGCGGCGGCGTGCATGGCGGCAAACTCCGGGAAAGGCACGGCAAAGGAACGACGGTTGGAGGACACTATGCCGATGCCGGCGCGGAGGATGTCCGTGTAGCGCGTGTAGAGGGTCTCGCTGTCTGTGCAGTCCACAAAGATGGAGCCCTTGGGGGCAAGGTTGATGATGGCGTCAACGTAAGAGCCACCGGTGTTGATGACCGGGAAGCCCTGCAGGTCTATACCGTAGCGCTTGCTGTTTGCCTTCCCTACAAGCGTGAGACGCTTTCCGGTGCGGGCGGCCACGCTCTCCCGAGTGCGCTCAATCATATTGAAAAGGGCCTTGGCCACTGCGCCGTTTCCCGCCACAAAGAGCGGAATTTCCTCCAGCGGCATATCCTGGAAAAACGCCCTGTGGATAGCCCGTAAGGCCTGTTCCAGCACGGCGGGACGCACGGAGAAGAAGATTCCGTCGGCCTCTTCCTTGATTTTCAGGGCCGATATCCCTTCCTTGAGAAGGGCCTTTTCGGCGATACCGCGACCGCCTGAGCCCTGGCCGATAAGCGCTATTTCATCGGCCTGCGAAGCAACGCCAATCCAGCCCTTGCTGCCTTCCTTGCCGATGACGGTGTACTTCCCTTCCGGGGCGAAGGTATTGCGGATTTCTATGTCGATGCCTTTTTCCATGGCCGGGGCCACAGTGGGGGCGTAGAGCACCTTGGCGCCGTGGGTGGCCATCTGAAGGGCGGCGTCGTAGCTCATGCGCGGGATGGTTCGGGCGGCAGGAACCTGCTTGGGGTTTGCCGTCATGATGCCTGGGACGTCGGTCCAGATCTGGAGGGACTCTGCCTTCACAGCGGCGGCGTAGAGGGCTGCGCTGTAGTCAGATCCTCCGCGGCCGAGGGTGCAGATTTTGCCGCTTGAATCCTTGCAGATGAAGCCGGGGGCTACGTAAATTTGAGCGCCTTGTGCTGCCTCTGCTATTTGCCTGTATGTCTTTGGAAGGTCATCTTTTATGACCAGTTCCCTGGAATCCAGCCACTTTGCCTTGTAGCCTTCCTGCTCCAGTTTGGCTTTGAGGATGGTTGTGGAGAGGATTTCTCCGTAGGTAACCTGCTCATCCTTGGGAGCCTGCTGGAGCTCTTTGAAGAGACTGTCTATTGTGCTTTGGACTTGCTCTCGTTCTTCTCCGGTGAACATTCTTGTCACGATGGCCCGGTGGCGGGCTTTCATGGCCTCTATCTCCTTGAGACCGCCCTGGAGCAGCGCGTCCGTGCAGCCGCTGATGGCACTGGACACCAGAATGACTGTGCCCTTTGCCGCCTCTGCTTCAACTATGTCCAACACTCTGGACATAGCCGTTGCCGATGCCACTGAACTGCCGCCGAATTTTAAGACTCTGTATTTCATAGCAGGCTGCCGAATTCGTGAACTCCTGTTACGGTTTCTGTCATTGTGGCTGCTACAACTGCGCCTTTGGCAAGGCCCTCGCGGGAGAATGCCTCATGCCTTAGGGTGATCTTGTCACAACCGGACGTGAGTTCCAAAGTATGTATGCCGGGAACTTCTCCTTCCCTGATGGAAGTGATTTCAGGGGTTACGCCAAGCTCCGCCTCAACTATCTCTGCTATTGTTTTTGCCGTTCCGGAAGGGGCGTCCAACTTATGGATATGATGGACTTCCTCTATCTTGGCAGTGTACCCGGCGCCTTTAAGGAGTTTTGACGCCTTGGCAATAGCTGCTTCAAGTGCATTCACGCCAAGAGAGAAGTTGGAGGCATAAATCATGGGGGTGCCCTGCTGGCGGAAAGCCTCTATGACCTGGTCCTTGATATCATTCCATCCGGTAGTACCCACAACGGCAGCCTTGAAGTTCTGAGCAATGAAGTTGTAATTGCTTTTGAATGCATCAGGAGTGGTAAAATCTATGCACACGCACTCCTTTGCAATGTCTTTAGGCGTTGCAGCAATGTCCTCGCTGGCCATGACCAGTTCTATGCCCCTTGCCTGGAGTTCTTTTTCCACCATGTGGCCCATTTTGCCGTAGCCACTAATTATAACTTTAATCATATTCTCTTAACGCCCGTGGAGTTAACAATCTGAATATTAGCCAGTTACGCAAAAACGGGTACCCGAAAAACGCTACCCGTTTTTGCATAACCCTATGATTTACAAGCTATTAGCTCCACGGCTAACCTTATGTATATCTTCACAGCGGCTTCCAAGTCCGCTACTGTTATATTTTCTTCCGGCCGATGGGCAACCTTTATGCTGCCGGGGCCGCAGATAATCTTATGGCCGAAGAGCGTGAGGTGCGGCGCGTCGCTTCCAAACGCCACCGGGGCCGATTCAAACCCGGGCAGCGTAACATAGCGGGCGGGAATGTCGCCATTCGCACGGGCTACCGCGCATATATGTCCAAGGGGGCTCTGAGCAGCGGCTGATTCTCCCACGCTCACGGCTATGTTGGAGAATTGTGACATCCATTTCTGTACGGCCTCATGCGAACGGAAAGTTGTGCGGAAGTAAAGGCGGCACGTGAGTTCACCGGAAAGGATGTTCTGCGGATTGTCGCTTTGCAAAAGTCCCACGTTCCAGGTAGTCTCACCAAGATCCGGGTCAGTGCCCCAGTCAACTGCCTTGAGGGTATTATAGAACTCATTGAACAAATCCACTGCGCTCACTCCATACTGCGGATATCCGGAATGGAACGGCTCACCTGTAAACTTCAAATCATAGGACAGGGTACCCTTGGCGGCACTTACCATCTTGTTGTCAGTAGGCTCACCCACAATAAGGAACGGAGCCGTGAAGCCGGTCTTGGAAAATGCCTTGGCGCCCCAGGACCCGGTCTCCTCCCCGGACAGAATCAGAAGGCCGAAATCCTTATACCCCAGCGCTTCAAGTTTTTTGCATGCCGTGTACATGGCAAAAAGTTGCCCCTTGGCATCGCAACTGCCCCTGCCGGTAATTGTTTGATTCTGGAGGGGTATTCCCTCCGGGAACGTTGGCGCTATATACGGCGGTACGGTGTCCATGTGGGTGCAGAACACCACCTTGGGTGCTCCCTTCGTCCCGGAATTCCGGACGGGGGCGTCAAAAATGGCCGTTTTTGCTCCTCCCGTCCCTGTTTTGGGGACGGAGGGGGCGGCGTCACCTGGCCATGTAAGTAGCAGGTTCAGAGTGCCGTCTCCAACTTCCATAAGCTGCTTGGAGGGAGCCTCAAGGTGGTCATTGAGCCATAGGGCCAGTGACCGCTCCTTGCCGGAAGTGGAATCAATTTCCAGTATGTCTTTGAATAACTTGTAATTCATAGATTCTTCGCTTCGCTCAGAATGACAGGGGAAAACCAGAATGACAGGGATGGAATCAGAATGACAGGGGCACCATCCTACTTAATCCAGCCTTTTTTCAGAAGCACCTGGGCTATCTGGACGGCATTGGTGGCGGCGCCTTTGCGGATGTTGTCGGAGACGCACCACAGATTAAGGCCGTTTTCTACGGAAGGGTCCCTGCGGATTCGGCCAACAAAGACTTCGTCCTTCTCCCAGGCGGTGATGGGCATGGGGTATAGATTCTGGGAAGGGTCATCCTGAATCACTACTCCGGGCATGGAGGCCATCAGTTCACGGGCCATGGCCAAATCATAAGGTGTACGGAACTCTATGTTGACACTCTCTGAATGTCCGCCTTTCACAGGGACGCGCACCGTGGTTGCAGAAACGGCAATGGTGTCGTCGCGGAGAATCTTGCGGGTCTCGTTGACCATCTTCATCTCCTCCTTGGTGTAGCCGTCCGGCAGGAAAGAATCTATGTGAGGGAGGACATTCATGTCTATCCGGTGAGGGAATTTGCTTCCGGAGCCGCCCTCACGCTCTGCCTCAAGCTGCTCTATACCCTTCTGCCCGGCGCCGGTAACGCTTTGATAAGTGCTTACCACAATACGCTTGATGCCGTAGGCCTTGTGCAGCGGGGCCAGGGGCAGCACCATCTGGATGGTGGAGCAGTTGGGGTTGGCAATTATGTATGAGTCTTTGCGGAGAGCATCGGCATTAATTTCCGGAACTACCAGCGGCACGGAAGGGTCCATGCGCCAGCAGGAGGAGTTGTCCACCACGTAGCAGCCGATGGCGGCAAAGCGAGGGGCCAGTTCTGCCGATGCCGCTCCACCGGCGCTGAATATTGCCAGCGCGGGCTTGCGGGCGATGGCCTCATCGGCACTCATCACCGTCCACTCCTTGCCCTGGAACCTGACTTTCTTTCCCCAGGAGCGGGACGATGCCACCGGCAACAGCTCCGTCACCGGGAAGGCCCTTTCCTCAAGGACTTGCAACATCTTTGAGCCAACAAGGCCCGTTGCGCCAACTACTGCTACTATCATAATTTACAACTCTTTATTTAAGATACACTCGCTTCGCTCGGTATGACAATGGACATTCGCTTCGCTCGGTATGACAATGGACATTCGCTTCACTCGGTATGACAATGGACATTCGCTCCTCAGGATGACAGGACTGTCATTCTGAGCGTAGCGAAGAATCTTACCTTAACATATCTTCCAAGTGTACACTGCCGGCGGTTTTTTCGTCCCGGTACTTCACAATGACCGGGCAATAGAGGTGGACGCCGCTTTCCAGGGGTTTGCCGTCCCGGATGATGGGCTTTGAGCCGCTCACAACCACGGCGCCGGCGGGGACCACTATGCGGCCATCGGCATTGCGGCGGATGAATTCTCCGGTGGTGGCATCAAAGATGGCCGTGGAGGAGGTGATGATGACGCCGGAGGCTATCACGGCACCTTCCTGGACGATTGTGCCCTCGTAGATGCCGCAGTTTCCGCCGATAAAAGCGCCGTCCTCAATGATGGTGGGCAGGGCTCCGGCGGGTTCCAGCACTCCGCCAATCTGGGTGGAGGCCGATATATGGATGTTCCTGCCTACCTGGGCGCAAGAGCCGATGGTGACGTGGCTGTCCACCATGGTGCCCTCGTCCACATAGGCGCCTACGTTGACGTAGGCCGGAGGCATGATGATGGTGCCGGGAGCCATGTACGCACCGCGCCTGACAGAGCTGCCGCCGGGGACGATGCGCACACCGTCAGCGGAGCTGAACCGGCGTACCGGGAAGGTGTCCTTGTCAAAGAAGGGGAACTGACCCTGGGACATTTCCTTGATGGCGCCCAGGCGGAAGCCGGCAAGGATTATCTCCTTGACCTCCTTGTTCACCTGCCACTGATTGCCTATTTTTTGCGCCACGCGGACCTCACCCTTTTCCAGGGCGTCCATAAGGGCGTTGAATTGATTGAGGGTAACTTCCATCAGAAAAGGTCTTTCAGGGTTTGCTGTATAAGAGCCTCCGTCTGGGCCGATGCCGTCACAAGCGGAAGCCTGAGGCTGTTTTCCATAAGGCCCAGCTGGGCCATTGCGGCCTTGGCGGGGATGGGGTTGGGCTCCACGAAGAGAGCCTTGAACAGGGGCTTCAGACGCTCTTCCATCCTTGCGGCTTCCTGGTACTTGCCGGCCTCCAA
>JAEEGL010522252.1_pt1 | contig 17125 bp, 9 predicted proteins | sample 9134231 | NCBI WGS metagenome assembly JAEEGL01 (sample SAMN16246548, study PRJNA631951) | gut metagenome | biome: gut microbiome; feature: rumen; material: fiber-attached | host: Bos | place: Iran: Karaj | collected 2018-10
CTTGAGGCGGGGTCAATAATGATAAGAACCTTAGAATCTCATCATGAATAACACAGGGTCGTGTCAAAGATGCGTCCCTTGATGTTGTTTGTGAAAGGAGGTTCTTTTTTATGTCACAAAACAACGCATTGGATTATTACGGGAGGCTCGGAAACTGGTCGTTCGATGAGTTCGGAATCCGCACGGAGAGTCTGACATCATGGGATCTTAACGAGCTGATAAACAAGTTTGCAGATTCGACGTCTCGAATACTCGATCTCGGCACGGGCGGCGGCGAGAAGCTTCTGGAGAACTATCCCGACTGTGAGGAGATCTTAGGCACTGATTTCTCACCCGAGATGATCGGTACAGCGAGAAGAAATCTTCAGCTAAGCGGAAGAAAAAACATCTCGTTCAAGGTGATGGACAATCTTCACATGGAGGTTCCGGATGATTACTTCGACATCGTAGTCGCGCGTCACACCATAACGGACCCGAAGCAGATAATACGTTGCCTGAAGCCCGGCGGACACTTTCTTATAAGAGGAGTCGACAAGTACGACTGCTGGAGCCTGAAGCTGCTTTACGGCAGGGGGCAGGCTTATGAGGATGCTGTGCCCGTGAGCATCAGAGATTATGAAACCGTATTAGGCGCGGGGTTCTCGGAGGTGGAGCTGGTGCCAATACATGAGAGGGAGTTCTTCTCCGATGCAGATGCTTTTCGAGCTTTTCTGGAGAAAGTACCGGTAATAAACGTCTGTAATGAGGACCGCTCGCTGGAGGAGGACAAGCTTCGGGAGTACATAGAAGCCAACACATTTGACGGGCAGATAAGGCTCCTGCGAAATTACTACGGAATCGCAGCAAAGCGTCCGGTACGGTAAGAAGAACCGGTCAAGTGATAAGCAGGGTCTTTAAATTCCTACTATTTGTGGTTGAATATAGAAGGAGAGTGAACGAGCTTTAAACGAGGTGTTTCTTAATGAAGCGAAGTCAAAGACGAATAATAACTTCTGTAACAGCAGCCGTATTGCTCTTTATATTTGCGGCTCCGACCATGATGAGAAGCGAGGCCGCGCAGGAAGTATATACTGCCCGTCCATCAGTAAACGGTAATCTTCACGTCGAGAACGGGAAACTTACCGATGAGAACGGAGAGCAGGTTCAGTTAAGAGGCGTCAGCACACACGGACTTACATGGTATCCCGAATATATTAATGAGGAGCTTTTCGCGCAGGTGTCGCAGGATTGGAACTGCAACCTCGTGCGTCTTGCGATGTATGCGGATCTGTACTGCGGCGGACAGAAAGAACTGAGCCTTGAGATGCTTCATCAGGGTATCGAGTACGCGATAGAGGCGGACATGTATGTGCTCGTTGACTGGCATATGCTCGAAGAGAAGGACCCTAATGTAAATGCGGACGCGGCGTGCGATTTCTTTGAGATGATTTCCGCGGAGTATTCTGACTGCCCGAACATAATCTATGAGATCTGCAACGAGCCTAACGGTCCGACTTTCTGGGGTGATGTAGTTAATTATTCCAACCGCGTTATACCTATAATCAGAAATAACGATCCGGATTCTGTTATAGTCGTCGGTACTCCGGGGTACGATACTGACCTGGGTGACCCGTACATGACTCCGCTGCAGTTTGATAACGTGATGTATGTTCTTCACTTCTACACTGCCACACACCACGAGGAACTTTTTGAATCATTAAAGTCTGCTGTGGATTCGGGGCTTCCTGTCTTTATAAGCGAGTGCGGTCTTTGTGAGGCGAGCGGTGACGGTGTTATCGATCTTGACTGGGCATCCACCTGGTTCTCGTACCTTAATGAGCAGAAGATAAGCTACGCGATATGGAGTCTGTCGGATAAAGACGAGTCCTCGGCATTCTTTGAAAGTGAGTATGTTCCCGGAGAACCTATAACGGATGACAAGCTGACCGAGGTAGGTATCTGGGTGCGCGCTCTTGTAAGAGGCGAGGATCCTAATGCGATCTATAAACCTGCAGGTCTCATCGCGCCTCAAAAGATAGACAGGATACGCGGCCTTGTCATGTTGTCCCTGGGCTCAGGCGGTTTGGATGAAGAACATTCCTGGCCGTTCCTTGCAGCGGTGGCGGCCGGAATCATTCTTGTTTTCTCGTTGATCTCGGCGGCAGTAAGCGCCGTCGGCCGCAGGAAAAACCATACCTATGATGATATCGCGGGCCCCGATCCCGATGAAAAGAAAGACTTAAGTTATTACCTGGGGCGCCTGTGCATAATCGTCAGTATGTTCTGCACGATAGTCTATCTGTCGTGGAGAATACGGTGGTCGATACCGGCGGGAAGCGGAGTGGTTGCCATAGCTGCGAACATCATCTTGCTCGTGGTTGAAGTGCTTGGCTTTATAGAATCCATGATCCTGTTCCGCAATCTTCTCGGTAAAAGAAACTATAAACTTCCGAAGATCCCTGATGATGCATGGCCGGAAGTTGATGTGTTCATAGCAACTTACAATGAGCCGTGTGAGCTTCTCGAGCGCACCATAAACGGCTGTAAGAATATGAAGTATCCGGATCCTTCCAAGGTTCACATATGGATCTGCGACGACAACAGAAGATCTAATATGCGTGATCTTGCGAAGAAGATGGGTGTGGGTTACTTTGACAGACCGGATAACAAGGGCGCAAAGGCGGGTAATCTTAACAATGCAATGGCACATACCAGTGCACCTTATGTTGTTACTTTCGATGCCGACATGATACCGAGAAGCGAGTTCCTTCTTAAGACGATCCCCTACTTTGTGGATGCAAAGCTTCGTCAGAAGGACAAGCCTGAAGATAAGAAGATCAAGCTCGGCTTCCTTCAGACGCCGCAGAGCTTCTATGACCCTGATGTATTCCAGTATGCGCTCTACGCTGAAAAGAGGATCCCTAACGAGCAGGACTTCTTCTACAGGACGATAGAGCCGTCCAAGACCTCCTCCAACAGTGTTATCTACGGCGGATCCAATACTGTCATTGCAAGAGAGGCACTCGAAGCGGCCGGCGGATTCTTTACGGAATCCATTACAGAGGACATCGCGACAGGTCTTCTCATTCAGTCAAAGGGCTTCGTCAGCCTTGCTATTCCCGAGCCTTTGGCAAGCGGGCAGACACCTCATACTTTTAAAGAGCACATCAAGCAAAGAACGCGCTGGGGCAGAGGCGTTATCGTTACCGCACGTAAACTCAGAATACTTACTCGAAAAGACATTTCTCTTGCACAGAAGATAAGCTACTGGAGTTCGGTGGTCTACTGGTACTCTCCTTTGAAGAACCTTGTCTATATGCTCTCGCCGCTGCTTTATGCAGTGCTTGCGGTGCCGGTGTTCAGGTGCGACTGGCTTGATCTTGTTGTGTTCTGGCTGCCGATGTTTGCGTTCCAGGATATTAACTTGAGACTTAACAGTAAGAACTCCATCTCGACAAAGTGGAGCGGTATTTATGAGACATCTGTAATGCCGCATCTTCTCCTTCCTGTTCTTAAAGAGTCAGTCGGAATCACTCTTAAGAATTTTAAGGTAACAGATAAGTCGGGCAGAGCCTCTGTAAGACAGAAGGACTTCCGCTCGATGCTTCCGTTTATTGTGCTGTCGGTTTTGTCTGTCGCCGGTATCGTCCGTGTAGTGATGAGCTTTAAGATACTTCAGATCGTACCGACATTGATACTTCTATTCTGGATAGTGCGTAACCTTTACTTCCTCATAATGTCTATGTTCCTTATCGATGGAAGAGACAGTGATGAAGAGCCTGTCAAAGTTGCTTTCCCGGAAATAGTCACGGTTGAATCCGATCTGGGAAAGATGGACGGAGTTACGACATTAATGACAGAACATAACCTGACGGTTTATCTTGACGAAGGAGCAGCTCTTACTATCGGAACACCATGTACGGTTGCTCTATCCAATGAGAATATAACCGTGAATCTTAAAGGCGTTGTGACCGGTGTCCTCGCATCGCGCAACAGTCCTGCTATGACTCATACGATAGAGATAACAGATCTTGACGGTAAAGAACATGAGTACTGGCAGATCCTGTACGACCGTGTTCCTACTCTTCCCCAGTCTCTTTCAAGAGATACGGGATTATTCCGTTATTTATGGACAAATATAGCACGTAGACTTGCAGGCACGGCAAGAGCGTAATAGTCAAGCAACAAATTGAGGCAAATCTGTTGCTTAAGCAACATTTACAAGGAAAGTTGATTATTGGTTCGGGCTTCCGTATGCCCGATAATGTCATTGTAAGCGAGATTTCCATTAAGGAGGGCAATACAATGACACAGAACAAGGTTTTGACTGCGGAATTCCTCGAAAAGCTCCTCGGCGGAGTGAGTGGTGATCGTACGCTTATGGGATACGATATTACCGATGAAGAGGCAAAGATGATCGACCAGTCTAATAAGATTGTCGAGATCAGAAGCAAAAAGTTCCGTGCGGGAGAAATCTCTGAGGATTCCATGAATGAAGCAAGAGGCTTCCTCACGGCTTTGGTATACAGGATTCTGTGGCGCCACGGTGCCAGGAATATTACTAACCCGTGTGCATAACGGCTTTCATGGTTAAGATAAACATGAGAAAAGCCGTTGCATTAATAATCTCTATCGTTCTTCTTCTTAGTACAGGGTGCTCCCATTTGGAAGCACTCTTTACTGACGACAGTTACAAGGATTTACTGTTCAATCCCGGTTTTGTTCATTCGATTGATATACATCTTGACGGAGATGATTGGACTGAGATTCATGAAGAACCGATGTCGGGGTATACATACGAGGCAAACATCACTATCGATGATGAGTATACACACAGAGTCGGTTTTTCAACCAAAGATGATGATCCGCTATTACAGCAGGTGGTTGAATCGGGCAGCAGCAAATTCTCTTATGATATAGACTTTGACGGTTTTATCGACGGACAAAGCTGGCATGGTCTGGATCAGTTTTGCCTTCTTAACATGTACGGTGATGCTACATGTATGAAGGACTATATAACTTACAACATGTTCAGAAGGGTGGGTGTTCCCTCGCCGCTCGCAAGCTATGTTTGGCTCAAGGTAAATGGAGAGATCCAGGGGCTTTACCTTGCGGTAGAAGACATTAACGTGTCTTTTATCAACAGATGCTTCGACGGCGAGGGTTCTTTGTATAGACCGCAGAAGGACTTCAGTCCTGATGTCAGCGATGTTAAAGGAGCTGATCTTGTATTCAGGGGGAATGCTCCGGAGTTTTATTCGGATATTTTTGACCATGACATATTGATCCAGGATACGCGTTCCAGGGATCGTGTTATAAAGTGTCTTCAAAAGATCCAGCAGAACGATGATCTTGAGAATGCGTTGGACACTGATGAACTGATAGCCTATTTTACGGTCAATAATTTTGTCGTTAACTACGACAGTTATACCGGAGAACTGATCCATAATTTCTATCTTTACGAGGATGATGGCTGCCTGGCCATGATTCCTTGGGATTACGATCAGATATTTGGCAGCTTCCCGGATGATTACACGCTCTGCCAGAATCAGAGTTCGAAGATTATTAATCAGGGAATAGATTCACCTCTTGATAACAGGTTTTCTGATTCGCGTCCGATGTGGGGCTGGATTATTTCTAACGATGAGTATCTTAATAAGTATCACGAGACCATGGGTGTATTAATTGAGGAATACTTTGACTCGGGTGCATTCGAAGCCGAGACAAGTGCTGTTTACGATATGATCCTGCCCTATGTTCAGTGTGATCCTGCATCTTTCTGTACGGTTAATTGCTTCGACAGTGCGTTCCATATGTTCAGGCGTGCCGCTTTACTGAGATCAGTAAGCGTAAAAAGGCAGCTTGAAGGATCGCTTGCGACAGTAACTGATGAGCAGAAAAAAGAGGACAGAGTTGACGTTTCCCCGATAAGTCTTGCAGATTTTACCCATTAATGTAAGCCGCGGCTAACTAATGGAAACAAACTGTGAATAAGTTTGTATTCTCCCCCAATTATCAAAAAAAGAATATATAATAATGGTTGTCGGGAGAGTATGAGTGTGGAAAATCTTAATGCTGACACCAAAACCACAAAAGCAGCCACAAGGGCCAGGGGCTTGATGCGTCCCCGAGTCTGGGTGCTTATCGTGTGCGGTACAGCGCTCAACTTCATTCTCTCATCCATCGTAAGACAGACAAATCTTCCTTTTTACATAGATAACGTCGGTTCGATCATAACCACCGCTTTGGGCGGCATCCTCCCGGGTGTTATAACAGCTCTTTGTACGAATCTTTTGAACTTCGCGGTTGACGGGGAGTCTATATTCTATGCTTCGCTCAGCGTTCTTATCGCGATGGTTACAGGAGCATTCTTCGAGAGCAAAAGGATCAAGACTTTACGTGGAAAGATTATTTACATACTTATCATCGCTTTCATAGGAGGAGGAATAGGCTCACTTATTACCTGGTTCCTCTATGGTGAACCGTCTGATGCACCTATGATCGTTGCCATAACAGATTGGCTTAGCGCCACATTCGGTATGGGCGAGTTCGCGTGCCATATTATATCCACTTTCGTTACTGACATAATCGACAAGACCATAACTGTTGCCATCGCGTTAAGCATAATGCAGGTTATGCCTGAAAGCTTCAAGAGGACATTTAAGGTCACGGGCTGGAGGCATATGCGCATCAGCCACAAGGATCAGCGTAAGGTCCTCGATAACATAAGAGGCAGGATCTCAATTGGTGCAAGAACCATCTTCATAGTTGTTATATCAGGATGTCTTATGGCTGCGATCATCACAGTCTTTGCATTAATTAATTACCGTGATAAGACGCGTGAGCAGATAGCTGCTAATGCAAGACAGATCGCTTTTATAGCCGCGAACGAGATAGACCCTGAAAGAGTAGATGATTATATAAGATACGGATACGAGGCTGAAGGGTATACAGAGATAAGAGAGAATCTGTATTCCATCATGAACAGCTCTGATGACATACAGTTCCTGTACGCTTACAGACCTGAAGCAAACGGATGCCGTGTCGTATTTGATCTTGATGCAACACTTCCTGACGGTACATTTGTTCCGGGTGTTGCTCCGGGTTCACTTATCGATTATGAAGTGGAATTTGTCAATTATAAAGACCAGCTTCTTGCGGGGCAGGAAGTTCCTACTTTGGAAGTCCATGACCAGTATGGAGAATATCTCATGCATTACCATCCTTTGTTTGACAAGGACGGCAATCTGGTTTGTTATGTCATCTCAAACATCAAGTGCTCCATTATCAGCGAGAACACAAGAGATTTTATCGGGCGCGTAATACTGCTTTTCGCAGGGTTCCTCCTGCTCATCGTAATAATGGGTGTGTGGATCGCAAGGTACCGTATTCTCCTGCCGATTGCGGCCATGACGAGGTTTGCGGACGAAGTCGCATTTATGGATGATGAGAACTACGGCGAGAAACTAAAGAAGATAGAGAGCCTTGATATACATACGGGAGACGAGCTTGAACTTCTGTATAAAGCAATCTGCAAATTAACGAGCGATACTGTAGCCCAGACCACGGATATTAAGAATAAGTCCGAGGAGATCTCGAAGATGCAGACGGGACTTATCATCACCATGGCGGACATGGTTGAGTCGAGGGACTCCGATACCGGAGCTCATGTACAGAAGACAGCCGCATATGTAAGACTCATACTTGAGGGGTTGAAACGTAACGGTTACTACACCGAGAAGATCACTGACAGGTATATCAGGGATGTTGAGATGAGTGCCCCTTTGCATGATGTAGGTAAGATAGCGATTTCCGATACCGTTCTTAACAAGCCCGGCAAGCTTACGGACGAGGAGTTCGCGATAATGAAGACGCATACGACCGAGGGCCGCAAGATGATCGAGAGTGCGATAAGCAAGGTCGAGGGTGACACTTACCTTAAGGAGGCCCGTAACATGGCTGGTTACCATCACGAGAGATGGGACGGCAAAGGATATCCCGAAGGTCTTCACGGCGAGGTTATCCCTCTTTCCGCACGTGTCATGGCGGTTGCGGATGTATTTGATGCTCTCGTCTCGCCCCGTGTTTATAAGCCTGCATTCCCTCTCGAAAAGGCGCTGTCCATCATCAAAGAGGGTGCGGGAACACAGTTTGACCCCAAGTGTGTAGAGGTGTTCATTGAGTCCATCGATGAAGCAGTGAAGATTATGAATAAGTATAAGGAGGAAGGATGAAGCGGTTTGGGCTTAAAACATGCATCACTTTGATCCTCCTTGCCCTGTGCATATCGGGCATGAGTATGGTGTCGTATGCAAGGTCGGAGCAGACCGGCTATGACATGACGGGCGGCGGTTATGCCGTTACGGGACAGATTCCCGGTGTCGGTTATTCGGCTCAGCTTTATGATGCGACTAACGGACTTCCCACCTCAGAGGCAAACTGCGTACTGGCTGCAAGGAACGGCTACGTCTGGATCGGCGGCTACAGCGGAATCATGAGGTTTGACGGCAACGAGTTCGAGCGAATAACTTCGGTCGAAGGTCTTACCAGCGGACGAGCTATTTTCGAGGATAGGCAGGGAAGGATCTGGGTTGCCACGAATGATAACGGCGTCGTAGTTATTAGCGGTTCTTCGAGCAGACATTACACGAAGGCGGACGGACTTCCCTCTGCTTCTATCAGATGCTTCGCGCAGGACAGTAATGGCACGGTCTATGTAGGAACGACATCCGGCCTCGTTTGGATCGGTTCTGATATGAACGTATATCCAATTAACGATGACCGTATTAATCACGAGAGAATCATTAATCTTGTTTCCGATACAAACGGTGAAGTCTACGGTGTCACCAAGAACGGCGCCGTATTCCAGGTCAATGAGGGCGGCCTTATCGGCTATTACGACAGCGGAACGCTCGGTATAGCTAAGATCAACTGCATTATTGCCGACCCGGAAAACCCAGGAGAGCTCTACATAGGAACATCTCTTGATACTGTATATCACGGCAGCTTCGGTGCAGGTGCATCAGATCTTGAGAGGATCAATCTCGATGGCATTGAAGATATAGGCTGCATGTATTACGGATGCGGACGTCTTTGGCTTGCAAGCGGCAACGTAATCGGTTTTCTTGACGAGAACAATGAGTTCGTAGCTCTCGAGAATATACCGGCGAACGATGCGTTCGAGATGATAACGTCCGATTATCAGGGCAATATCTGGATAGCCTCGTCAAGATACGGCGTCATGAAGATAACGTCGAACAATTTCCTTAACTACACTCATGTTGCCGGAATTGAAGATCAGGTTGTTAATGCGACATGTATCAATGATGGTCTTCTTTATATCGGAACAGATAACGGACTTCATATCATTAATGATTCAGATACTGAGATTACGAATAATGTGACATCATATCTTGAAGGCGTAAGGATCCGAGATATAGAAAGAGACGGCGGCGGCAATGTATGGTTCTCCACATTTACGGAGAATATGGGGCTTGTCTGTCTTACCTCGGGCGGACAGATCGTGGACTTCACAACGGATAACGGTCTTCCCAATAACCAGGTAAGATGCACGTCCGTGACATCTGACGGAGATGTTCTCGTTGCTACTAATAACGGTATTGCGGTTATCAGGGATATGCAGGTCGTAAGAACATACGGCGAGAGTGACGGAATCAACAATACGACTATCCTGACGGTAAGCGAAGGTGATGACGGAACGATCCTCGCAGGATCCGACGGCGGCGGAATGTATATCATAAGCGATGAGGAAGTAACTGAACTCGGAGCTGTGGATGGACTTACGAGTGAAGTTATCATGAGAATCAGGAAAGATGAGGACAGAGGTCTTTACTGGATAGTTACGTCGAACTCGATAGAGTATATGAAAGACGGCGTTATAACCAATGTATCCACATTCCCGTATAGCAATAACTTTGAGATTATTCCTGACAGTAATAACAATCTGTGGGTTCTATCTTCTCAAGGTGTTTATGTTGTAAGTGCATCGGATGTAATCAGCGATTCTATCGAGGATTACAGGCTTTACGATGTGTTTAACGGGCTTACGAGTGTTCCGGTATCTCATTGTCACAGCTGTCTTGATGAAGAGGGCAATCTGTTTATAGCAGGTCAGTCCGGCGTATCGAGAGTTAATATCGATCACTACTATTCGGGTGATACACAGATAATGACCGGAGTAAGAGGTGTTTACTGGAATGATGAACCTGTCGAGCCTGATGAGAACGGAATGTATGTTATCCCTGCAGGCAAAGGCAGACTTCAGATCATCCCCTCGGTTATGGATTACACACTGACCAATCCGACTGTACATGTATATCTTGAAGGAACACGTGATCCGGGTTTCACAACTTCCCAGAGCAGACTTTCATCACTTGAATATACTGACATCGCATATGGTGATTACACCCTCCATATTCAAATACTTGATATGAGTACGGGAAATGTAATCTCCGATACCACTTACAAGATACAGAAGACACCTGAGTTCCTGGAACTTTGGTCTGTCAGGATCTTTATCGCCTTTCTTGTTATCGCTACAGCGGGAATCATAGTTTGGAGGGTAATGACAAGTACGGTCGTCAGAAAGCAGTACATTGAACTTCAGGCCGCGCGTGACGAGGCACAAAAGGCAAATCAGGCGAAGTCCGGATTCCTTGCCAATATGAGCCATGAGATAAGGACGCCGATCAACACCATAGTCGGTATGGATGAGATGATCTTGAGAGAACAGTTGAACGAGGATGATCCCAAGCAGTTTGTAAATACTGTTAAGAAGCATGCCAGAGATATTAAACATGCTTCCGAGTCACTTCTTGCACTGGTTAATGACCTCCTTGATATCTCCAGGATAGAGACCGGTCAGATGAGTCTTAATGAGACCGAGTATTATCCTGAGCAGTTGTTAAGACAGGCAATCGCCATAACGAGATCAAGAGCGGAAGAGAAGAGACTGTTCTTTGATGTTGATGTTGATCCCGAGCTTCCTTCTAAGCTGTACGGTGACGGAAGCAAGATTGAGCAGATGGTAAACAATCTTCTGACGAACGCCATAGACTTTACCGAGGAAGGCGGAGTGAGACTTATTGTCCGTGTTCTCGAGAAGAATGATGTGTCCGCCGGTCTTAGAATATCTGTTCAGGATACCGGTGTGGGAATCAAGGATGAAGATATCAAGAAGATCTTCAATTCTTTCGAGAACTTTGATGATGCAAACACAGCGGCAATCAAGGGAAGCGGTTTAGGTCTTGATATCTCATATCAGTATGCACAGCTTATGGGAGGCAAACTTGAGTGTGATTCCGTATGGGGTGAAGGAACGGAATTCTCGATTACGGTAAGTCAGAAAATCGTTGATGGAACACCTGTCGGCGTGTTTGCCGAGGCTAAGGAAGATGCTTATGACAAAGAGTATGTTCCTAACTTTATAGCCCCGGATGCCAACATTCTTGTTGTTGAGGATAATGCTGCAGACATGCGCATTATAAAGGAACTTTTGAAACCGACGAAGATATTCGTAACCGGATCGAAGAGCGGTGAGGATGCGATAGACAAACTTCGCACCGGAAGTTATCACATGGTCTTCTTAGACCAGCAGATGCCGGGCCTTAATGGTGAGCAGACTCTCGAGATTATCAGGCAGACTCACCCTGATCTTCCGGTATATGCGATGATAACAAACTCCTCCGAGGGTGGAGAAGAATACTTCAAGTCTAAGGGCTTTAACGGTCATCTTATAAAGCCCATTGCACCTGAAGTGCTTGAGAGAGTAATAATGGACAATCTGCCTGAACAGATGATGCTTAAGCCAAGGGATTGATTATATGATCGAACTAATTAGGACATATCAGACTTACATAATGCTATGCTTCTTCGGCATCTGTATGATGCTTGCTCTTCTGGCGGGTATCACGAAGACGATGTCGACCAGAAGAAAGTTCGCGCTGATTTATATTGAGGTCAGTGCCGGTCTCGTTCAGTTCTTTGACAGGCTGTCGTATATCTATAGCGGAAACATGAGTGACCACGGTATCTGGATGATGAAGTTCACCATGTTTAATGTGTTCTTGCTTGTTATTCTGTTCCTGCAGGCCGTCAACCTCTATGTAACGGATCTTGCTTTAAACGAGATGGGGCTTGAGAAGGTACCTGTAAGAATACGTGCATCAAGTTTTCTGATACTGGCCGGAATAGTCTTTATAGTACTGTCACAGTTTAATGGTTTCTACTACTACATTGATGAACTTAATCAGTATCACAGGGGACCGGGATTTATATTCTCGTACATAGTGCCGTTTGTTATCATTGCGCTACAGACCTCTTTGCTTGTGAACTACGGCAGGAATCTGAAAGTGTCTTTACGTGTCTCTATGTTCCTGTTCATAGCGATCCCGATCATCGCTTCTGTAATTCAGTTCTATACTGACGGAGTCTCTTTTATCAATATCGCAATGGGTATATCCGCGATGATCCTTTACATCTTTGCCATTAAGGATCAGAACGACAGGATTGATACGGAGAAGAGACAGAAACTCTATGCAGTCGAGACAGAGAGAGCCAGGATCATGCACGGCTTTGATGAGGCTGCGGTCGCCATAGCGAGTGCGGTCGATGCAAGAGATGAATACACAAGAGGGCATTCGGTAAGAGTAGCTAAGTATGCGCGTATCATAGCTGAAAGAGCGGGCCTTGATGAACAGACATGTCACGAGGTTTATTACGCTGCACTGCTTCATGATATCGGTAAACTCACTATTCCGGAGAATATAGTCCGGAAGAGCGGAGATGAGTCATCAGAGTCCGATAAGGAAGTTTTCCGACAGCACACCGTGAACGGTTCTCAGATAATGTCGACTATAACGGATTACCCCTATCTTCCTTATGCCGCCAAGTCTCATCACGAGAATTACGACGGCACGGGTTATCCTGACGGTCTAATGGGAGAGCATATCCATCTTTATGCCCGTATAGTAAAAGTTGCTGATGTTTATGATTCGATGACTTCCCACAGGAAAAACAGAGACCCGTATTCGCAGGGCAAGGTAAGAGAGAAATTCATAAGCGGTTCGAACAAGCTGTTTGATCCCAGGTTTGCTGCGATCATGGTAGAGATGATCGACGAGGATACTGATTATAAGATGCGTGAGAATGAGGGCGACACCATTAACGAGGTTGAGCATTCTTCGTACGATCTTACAGAGACAAATGAGATAAGATTTGGCGGGTATAAGGATACCGTAAGTGACGGACTGCAGATTACTAATGAGATCATGAAGATATCCTTTACAAGTGTGGTCGCAGATAATGCCGTCCCCAAGAATTCTCTTCCTTCTCTTATCGTATTCGATTCGTTTGACGGAACAGTACATACTGACGAGAGAAAGATCAGAAATCTCCACTACCTGGAGTTTGGCGAGTTGTGGGTTGACGGTAATTATATAAGCACCAAAGCACGTAATATGAAGGTTTATATAAAGAATAACGAAGGTGTTACCGTAGATCTTGAGACGCCTGTTCATTACGAGGTTACTGCCGTAAGATTCAAAGATCATGTAAGAATAAACATCTCCTGCCCGGATAAGACTATCGAGACGACGATAGCCCTTCCCGAATCGGCCCGTAATGTTTATTTTGCTCTTGCTGGTGAGCACTGTCTTGTCACCAACATTCAGGTGGAGAATACCGGCGAATTGATTGATGAGAAGTATATACCGAGAATATGCAGAGCTGTCGATATCATTAACCTTGAAGACGGTGATATTCCGAATGTTCAGATAGATGAATACCGCTCACTGACGACACAGAGCGTTCAAGTAAATGACGGTATGAGATTGCTGTTCCACGCGAAGTCTTTGCCGGAATCCGATCAGGTATCCTGCTGCCCGTACATTCTTCTTTATTCTTCCGATGACGGAAAGCCGGATGGTAAGAACTATAAGGAATATGCATGTATCAGACTCGATGGTGACGATGTCACCAAGGTGCCGGAACAGCGCACGCTTAATGATTTGTTTGTTCAGCGTAAGAATGACTTTATCGGCTGGGATGCATGGAAGCAGTACAACCGGAAAGGCTATGAGTGTGAGGTCTCATTCAGGAGAAGAAGAAATACGATAATGTTTACGACTGAGAATGCAGGTGTAAGCATCAAGTGTATTACGCCGGTTCCGAAGGAGAAGGAAGTTCTTGTTGCATTGACAGGTGACAGATGCGCTTTGATGGATATCCGGTCGATAGACTAGACCTTTAATTATAATTATCTCAAATATGCCGTAAATGAACGGCAAATCAAATTTTAAATCATATTATAATCCCCGGTAAATAAGATTTACTTGGAGGATTCTTCCTTATGCACAGCAACTGGAACCCTTGGCACGGATGTATAAAATGCAGTGAAGGATGTCAGCACTGCTACGTTTACTATATTGACCGTATGAGAGGCAAAGACGGATCAAACGTCTATAAGACAAAGACCGGATTCAAATACCCTTTATCCAGATTCAGAAGCGGAGAGTACAAGATACAAAGCGGAGAGATGATAAGCGTCTGCATGACTTCCGATTTCTTCCTTAAGGAAGCGGATGAATGGCGCGCTGAGGCTTGGGATATGATGCGTAAAAGAAGTGATGTGGTATTTTTGCTTCTTACCAAAAGACCTGAGCGGATCCGTGAGTGCCTGCCTGAAGATTGGGGCGACGGTTGGGAAAACATATTTCTAAATGTAACATGCGAGAACCAAAGCAGGGCAGATGAGAGGATTCCTATCCTTCTTGATCTTCCTTTCAAGCATAAAGGATTGCATCTTGCGCCTTTATTGGGACCTCTTGATATTGGCAAGTACCTCGACAGCAATCAGATCGAACAGGTTGCCTGCGGCGGAGAGAATTACGGCGGCAGCAGGCCGTGTGATTTTGACTGGGTCAAGGCTATACAGAAAGAGTGCGTCAGCCACGATATAACTTTCTGTTATATGGAGACGGGAACGTCATTTATAAAGGATGGAAAACAGTACAGGATCAGGAGCAAGCAGCTTCAGCAGTCACAGGCTCTTCATTCCGGTATGACATATCAGGGAAAGCCGATGAGATTTATCCTTAAAGACAGTGAAGGGAATCCGATACCAAAGGATCAGCTTTATGTGAAGCATTTCGCGCCAAAGTGTGAAGAGTGTGCTTTCAAGATACTCTGTAACGGATGCAGTAATTGCGGTTACTGTGAAGGTTGGAAAGAGCAGTAATTATTTTCCCTCGTATGAAAGAACGGACGCGACATCGTAGTTAAGTCTCGCACGTGCGTTGAATCCGCGAAGCTCAACCAAAGCGACGACTTTAACGACTTGTCCGCCTAACTTCTCGACGAGTTTTCCCGCTGCCTCAAGAGTTCCTCCTGTAGCGATGAGATCGTCAAGAAGGACAACTCTGTCTCCGGGGTTTATCGAGTGCTTATGGATCTCGATAGTTGCATTTCCGTATTCAAGGCCGTAATCCTGCGATATCGTCTCACGGGGAAGCTTGCCCTTTTTACGGACAAGTACCATGGGTTTTTCCATTTCATATGCAATAGGTGCGCCGAAGATAAAACCTCTTGATTCCAAGGTAACAAGTTTATCGAATTCAACGTTTGACAGAAGTTCCATAAGCTCATTGATCGAGAGCCTGAATCCGTCCACGTTCTCGATTACTGATGTTATGTCACGGAATAAGACTCCCTTCTCCGGAAAGTCGGGGATTGTGGTTATGTAGTCCTCAAGCTTTTTCATGCTGTGTCTCCCGATTGCGTTATCAATAGATATGATAACAGAACATAAGCGTATTATTCAGACCGATTCTTTGTTTTGTTGACAACACTAAGTGGTGATGTTATAGTTACTGCGATAGTCGTAGTACGACAATCGTGGTTATTAGGGGGATGTTATTATGCAAATGGGGTTTTCATATGTTGGCCTTATTATGCTCCTTATGCTTTTTATTCCTAATTTTATCTGGACTAAGAATCAGCCTAAGGACTATGACAAATATGCAGCAAAAGAGAATAAGATACTGCTCGCGTTCGAACGCGCAGGCCAGTTTATAGTAACGCCATGCGCGCTTCTGTTCTCTTCGTTTAACCCGCACGGCTGGAACTTCTGGTGCGCCGTTTTGATACTCGCGATCCTTAATCTTGTTGTTTACGACATCGCGTGGGTAAGATATTTTAAGTCAGAGAAAACGATGGAGGATTTCTACAGAGGTTTTCTCGGTATGCCTTTGGCACTGGCAACATATCCTGTTATCGCGTTCTACCTGTTAGGTGTCTTCGGCGGCAACATCATCATGATATTGGGCTCCGTTATCCTTGGCATCGGACACATCGGGATTCATGCTCAGCATGCTCGTCAAGTTTACGGCAGGAAGCCGAAGAAGAAGCTTATCGTCCGCATCTTAAAGTGGACCGGTATTGTTGTACTTGCACTTGTTCTGATCACATTGAATATATTCATAGCGGGCAGATGCTTCAGGCAGGTTAAGCGTTACTTCGCTTACAGGAATGGCGTGAATGAGCAGATCTATGTTCAGCTTAACGATAAGGAAGAATACATAGTTATAAGCGGTAAGAGTGAGGACAATCCGGTCATCATCTCCTTGCACGGCGGCCCGGGAGCACCTACCACTTTTATTGATTACTGCTGGCAGGATTATCTTACTGATGACTATACGGTCGTTTCATGGGATGAGAGAGGCTGCGGACGTTCTTATTACAGAAATGCTGATGTTGATCCTGATAATTCCACATTGTCCTTCGAGCAGCAGCTTGAAGATCTTGATGCTCTGGTTGACTACTGCTTAGAAAGGTTCGGCCAGGATCAGGTTATTATCATAGGTCACTCATACGGCTCGATGCTTGGAAGTGAATATGTATTCGCTCATCCGGAGAAAGTCAGCGCATATATAGGTGTAGGCCAGTGCGTCAATGAAGCTGATTATTATGGTGAGACTTACTCTTATCAGGATGCATTAATGATCGCGAATGAGAACGGTGATGACACATCTGAGATGGAAGCGGCTTATGACAGATTTATGGAGGATATGTCATTAGCTAATCTTATGGCTTTAAGAAATCTTGTAGATCCGTATCATCCCCAGACTGA
>JAEEGL016309392.1_pt1 | contig 17125 bp, 18 predicted proteins | sample 9134231 | NCBI WGS metagenome assembly JAEEGL01 (sample SAMN16246548, study PRJNA631951) | gut metagenome | biome: gut microbiome; feature: rumen; material: fiber-attached | host: Bos | place: Iran: Karaj | collected 2018-10
CGCGCAGCACGATGCGGCGCAGCGGCTCCGGATCGCACGGGACGAAGATCCCGGCACCCGCCGCATGGGCCGCAGAGCCGGCCGGCGCAGTAGCCTCAGCTTCCGGCGCGGGAGTGTCCGGCAGGCAGCGCGCCGGGTCGAGGCCGAGGTCGATGACCAGCAGCGAGCAGAGCAGGCAGTGCCAGCGGAGCAGCCCGCAGCGGCGCAGGGCGGCGCGCAGGGCCTCCTTGTCGTAGCGGCCTTCCGCGCCGTCGAGGGCGCGGGCCATGTCGCAGAGCTGCTTGCAGCCGACACCTTCGCCGATGGCGTGCTTGAGGATGTGCGCGGAGAGCATCACCAGCTCCGCGACGACCGAGGGGACCTCCGGCAGGCGGTCCTCCCCCACGTGCAGGTCGAAGTAGCGCGGATGGAGCTCGACGGTCACGTCGCGGTAGCGGCAGACCACGCTGCCGTCGGAGGCGGTATGCACAGAGGCGGCGCCGGCGGCCGTCACCGTTTCCCGCGCGCGCGGGAGTTCCCCCGCGGGGAAACAGAGGTCGATGTCCCCGCTCTCGCGCAGCTCCGGGTGGGCGTAGTACTTCCCCGCCTCACTCCCCTTCTGGACCGTGGGATGCAGGCCGGCGGCGCGCAGCCGCTCCATCAGGTCGCGCTCCACGGCGCCGAGCGCCTGGACGCGCCGCGCGATCCGGTCCACGTCCGAGAGCAGGCGCATGCGCACAGCGGCCGGCGGCAGCTGCTCCGCCGGGAGATGCGCCATCCCCCGGTACACCAGTCCCAGCACAGCCTGGTCGCGGGCGGTCTGCAGGACTTCCTGCCAGCCGTCCGCGCCTGGCGCCGCATCCAGCCGCAGGTCCTGCTCCCACAGGCCCGCGCGCAGCACGGCGAAGAATATGTCCGGGGTCGTCATCAGCATCCGGGGATTTGTGCGGATAAAGATACGCAATTCCTGCGGAAAATATTATCTTTGCCACATGCATCTGAAAGAAGGATATATCCTGCGGGAGCTCGGCGAGGACGCCATCGTGATCGGCGAGGGCGTCACGGTCGACTTCCAGCGTATGATCTCCCTCAACTCCTCCGCCGCCTACCTTTGGCGCAGCGTCGAGGGGCGGGAGTTCACGACCGGCACCCTCACGGACCTGCTGCTCGAGGAGTACGAGGTGGGCCGGGAGGAGGCTGCGTCCGCCGCGGCGGACATCGCCGCCGCCTGGATCCGGGCCGGAATCGCCGAAGAATAGCGCAAAATGAGCCCCGGGGTATTGTTTTTCCGACAAATACCGCTATCTTTGCAAGTGAAATGGTCCGTCCATTCCATACTTTCCACCACGTGCTTGACTAGCAGGCACGGCGGCGAAGCCGTTTTTTCCGAACTAATAAATCTATTCAAAATATGCGCAAGATTGCAGTAATTTTGGCGGTACTCCTCGCGGGGGTGCCCTCCCTTTTTGCCCAGTCGCCCTTTGACTACGCAGGTCGGTGGAACATCTCCGTCCAGGGCGGCGCAGCGGTCACGGTCAGCGACAACGTTTTCGGCTACACCGACAACGGCATGTTCAAGGACCTCATCAAGCTCCAGGGCGCAGCAGCCATCGGCTATGATTTCACGGGCGCTTTCGGTGTCCGGCTCGCGGGCGGTTACGCCCAGCACGCCGGCAGCTCCAACATCCTGGAGACCGGCAGCAAGAATGTCTGGCCCTTCACCTACAAGAGCATCTACGGCTTCGCCGATGCCCTCCTGCACGTGAATGGACTGACTGAGACCTACGGGCCCTTCGCCCCGAGTTTCTATGCCGGTATCGGTGCGGCCAAGACCTTCGGATTCACCGACCCGCACCACCCGTTCCAGAACCCGCACGATCCCAACTTCGTGCCTGGTTTACGTGCCGGTTTCATCGCAGAGGTTGACTTCCAGTCCGGCCTCGGCTTCTTCGCCGACCTCGGCCTCGAGGCTTACGGCGACTGGCACAACGGTATCCGTCCTTCCGACAAGGACCAGGGCTATTATAAAGGCTACGCCGGTTTCCCGTTCGACCTCGTCGGCAAGCTCTCCCTCGGTATCATCTATCATTTCAAATAGTCGAAATCTAAAAGATCCAAGAATATGAAAATCAAGAGATTCGTTATCACGATGCTCGCCCTGGCGGCCGGCCTGACGGCTTTCGCCCAGGAGACTGAGTATGTCCAGTACAACTGGTTCGCCGGCATCGGCGGCGGTGTCAACATCGGCTGGGACGGTGAGAAGTTCGTCAACCGTGAGAATTCCCACGTCGGCGCAGGTTATGCCGCTGACGTCTACGTCGGCAAGTGGCTCAATGACGTTGCCGGTCTCCGCGTGGGCTGGCAGGGCCTCACCACCAGCGACCAGTACGTCGACTTTGCCAAGAAGAAACTGATGTACATCCACGGCGACGTCCTCGTCCGTGTGCACCGCAGCTTCATCCCTTACGTGCACGCCGGTTATATGAAGATTGACGAGGGTACTGCCGCCGGCGGTCTCGGTGTCATGTTCCCGATCTACCTCGGCAAGGTGGTCCGCATCGTCCCTGACCTGCGCTACGCCATCTTCCCGAACGCAGCCATCGACCGCGAAGGCGCCAAGAGCGGCCGCATCGGCCCGGCCTCCAACCTCAGCGCTACCGTCGGCCTCGCCTTCAACCTGGGCGGCAAACTCAAGCCGAAGACCGTCTACGTGGACCGCGAGTCCATCAAGTACGTCGACAAGCCGTACGCCGTGCATGACACCGTCTACGTGACCCGTCCGGATGTGGACAGCAAGTCCAACGAAGTCAACGAATTCCTCCGCAACACGACCCTCTTCGAGTTCGACTCCTTCGAGATCACCGAGGAAGCCAAGCTCGGTCTCGACCGCGTCGTCGAATGGATGAACAAGTACCCGAAGGTCACCGCGAAGGTTGACGGCCACACCGACAACATCGGTACCGAGGCCTACAACCAGGAACTCTCCGAGAAGCGTGCCCAGGCCATCGTCGACTACCTCGTGAAGAAGGGTATCGCCGCCAGCCGTCTCAGCTCCGAGGGCCATGGCTACAGCCAGCCGGTCGGTGACAACAAGACCTGGCTCGGTCGCCACCAGAACCGTCGTATCGAGATCACCTTCAAGAACAACGACTAGGACGTAAGTATTTCACACTCAAACCCCCTGGTGCTTCTCCCCTCCCCGGGGGACCGCACCGGGGGGTTTGAGTATATATCCCGTTCATATGCAAGCCATCATACTTGCCGCAGGCATGGGAAAGCGTCTCGGAGATTATACCCGGGACAACACGAAATGCATGCTCGCCGTAAATGGTGTTAAACTGATCGACCGGGCATTGGCGGGCCTGTCCGAGATTGGCATCAGCCGCGTCATTCTGGTCACCGGTTACAAAGGCCGGAATGTCCAGGAGTATCTCGGAGAGAGAGCACACGGGTTGCCCATACACTATGTCGATAATCCCATCTTCGACAAGACCAACAATATCTATTCGCTTTTCCTCGCTAAGGACTATCTTCTGCAAGATGATACGATCCTACTGGAGTCCGACATTATCTTCGACCCGGCTGTTCTTCGCAAACTGGTTGAGGATGAACGTCCGGACCTTGCCATGGTCGACAAATATGAGCGCTGGATGGACGGCACGGTTGTAACGCTGGATAACAACCTCAACATCACCCACTTCATAGACAAGGGCCATTTCCGATTCGAGGATGCAGGCAACTACTACAAGACGGTCAATATCTACAAGTTCAGCAAGGACTTCTGCGCAAGGTACTACGTCCCTTTCCTAACCGCATATTGCGCTTCCCAAGGCCATAATGCCTATTACGAGCAGGTGCTGAGGGTCATCCTGCATCTGCACGACGCCCCGCTGAAAGCACTTCCGCTTCATGGGGAATCATGGTATGAGATTGACGATGCGCAGGACTTGGACATTGCCTCAAGCATATTTGCTCCGACAGATGAAGAGCGATACACTGCCATCACCCAACGATTCGGCGGTTACTGGAGATATCCCCGGCTGCTGGATTTCTGCTACCTCGTCAATCCATTCTTTCCGCCGCAGCGGATGCTCGACGAAATGAAATCCGGATTCGAAATGCTAGTCCGGGATTATCCTTCCGGCATGCGTGTCAACGCACTTCTCGCTTCCAAGGATTTCAGTGTCAGGCAAGACTATATCCTGACTGGAAACGGTGCGGCTGAACTCATCAGGGTTTGCATGACACAGCTAACAGGAAAGACCGGCGTCATTTACCCCACCTTCGAGGAATATTCCAATCGCCTGGACAAAAAGGATCTAATCCCGTACATTCCCACGGCAGAAGGATTTCGCTATTCTGCCGCAGACATCATGGATTTCTTCGATGCGCATCCCGTGGACACCCTTCTTCTGATTAATCCGGACAACCCTTCCGGCAATTACATCCCGTTCCAGGACCTGCTTAAACTCACACGGTGGGCAGCGAACAAGGGAATCCGGTTCATCGTCGACGAATCCTTCGTTGATTTTGCACAGGCCGAAGGACAGGTCACACTCCTAGACAATGCGATTTTGGGCCACAATCCACACCTGATTGTCGTAAAGAGCATCAGCAAGTCATACGGAGTCCCCGGATTGCGGCTCGGCATCCTGGCCAGCGGGGATACCGCGCTGATCCTCAAACTCAAGCAAGAAGTCCCGATCTGGAACATTAATTCCCTTGGGGAGTATTTCATGCAGATTTATGAGAAGTACCACTCCGCTTACATAGATGCCTGCCGGACTTTCCGGGCTGAGCGCGAATCTTTCTACGACGAACTCTCCCAAATCTCTTTCCTTCACGTTTATCCCAGCCATGCCAATTACTTTCTGTGCAAAGTCACTGATCGTTATTCCGCCCGCGAACTGGCCCTGCTTCTTCTACAGGATCACATCCTGATTAAGGATTGCAGCACAAAGAAAGGATTCAACGGAGCTTCCTACATACGGTTGGCCGTCCGGAGCAAGCAAGACAACAGGACATTGATTGAAACGCTAAAACGCCTGCAGTAATTCTCTGATGCCCGAGAAATCCTTGAAAGAGAAGACCGTGAACGGTGTGCTTTGGAATGCGGTCAACCGCTTCTCGGCCCAGGGCATACAATTCGTTTTCAATATCCTCATAGCCAGGATCCTGCTCCCGGAAGACTATGGTGTCGTAGCACTGCTCAGCATCTTCCTTGCCGTTTCTCAGGCCTTCATAGACAGTGGTTTCGCCAATGCACTGGTCAGGAAACAGGATCGAACTGAACTGGATTTCAATACTGTTTTCTATTTCAATATCGCCGTTGCCTGCTTCTTCTGCTTCCTCCTTTGGATCGTAGCGCCTTATATCGCCAGGTTCTACGAGACGCCGATCCTAACCAAGATCACACGAATCGTTTGCTTCAATCTGATCATCTCCGCCTTCGGTGCAATCCAACAGGTCAAACTAACCATAGACATCGACTTCAAGACCAAGGCGATCATCTCGGTGATCACCGTCACAATCGTCGGTGCCGTCGGTTTGTGGATGGCCATGAACGGTTTCGGCATCTGGGCTTTGGTCGTCCAATCCCTAGTCAGCAGTTTTTTCAACACACTCCTCGCCTGGATCTTCGTCCAGTGGCGTCCGCGTCTGGTTTTCTCCTGGAAGTCGCTCAAGGAGATGTTTTCTTTCGGCTCCAAACTTTTGGCCTCCGGGTTGATCGACACGCTCTGGGGAAACATGTACAATATCGTTGTCGGCAAGGTTATCAATCCCTCGGCACTCGGCATCTACAATAGGGCTGAATCTTTCGCAACCTTCCCGTCTTCCAACATCTACGGACTCGTCCAAGGGGTCAGCTACCCCACGCTTTGTTCCCTGCAAGACGACAAGGAACGGCTCCGGGAAGCATTCCGCAAATACATCCGGATGTTTGCCTACATTACATTTCCCATGATGATTGGGTTGGCCGTAGTAGCAGACCCGTTCATCCGCGTTATCTTGAAAGACAACTGGGTTGAATGCATTCCTTACCTGCAGATTATGTGCCTGGCCTTGATGTGGTATCCGTTGGACGCCATGAACATCACCTTCCCGAATGTCCTGGGCCATTCCGAGTATTATCTCAGACTGGTCATCGTCAACAAGGCCATCAGTCTCATCACCTTGATAATCACGATTCCCTTCGGCTTGAAAGTCATGTGTTTCGGGCAGCTCTTCTCATATGTGCTGTTCCTGTTCATCAATTCTTTCTACACGGGGAAACTGATAGGGTACCATGTCCTATGGCAACTCCGGGATATCCTCCCGACACTGGGCATCTCCCTGATGATGGGTATTGCCGTCACATTGGTCTGCAAACTGTTCCCGGCACCTTGGGTCAAGCTTCTTGCTGGTATTGCCTCCGGAGCCCTGTTTTATTGGGGCGTATCAGTCTTGTTCAAACCGGAAGAATATGTCTTCCTCCTCGATATCGTTAAGCAAAAGTCCTGCAGATGGAAGAATTCATGAATCTATTAAAAGGACGCAGCCGGACCGCCTTGATGGGATTTGCCGTCCTGTGGATCATCCTGTTCCACTTTGCCATGTATGGGAACCTGCTGCGCTTTCCGGCCGTTGATTTCCTTCTCGGGACGGGGTACCTGGGTGTGGATATCTTTTTCTTCCTGTCCGCGTATGGGCTCTGCTTTTCCCTGAACAGCCATTCTGTCAAGGATTTCTACAAGCGGAGAGTCCAGCGTCTGTTCCCTGTTTACCTGATTTTCCTTGCGGTTCTTTTCCTCCTTTTTCCCGACACAAGGGGTCACGCATGGATCCTCACATTGTTGTATCAAATCACCGGTGTTTCCATGCTTGTCAAACTGGACATCGAATGGTTTGTGCCCGCATTAATCTTGGTGTATGCCTTCTTCCCATTGTTATTCAAAGGGATTCAAGCTATCTACAAAAAAGGGTTCTGGGCCGTTTCTCTCATGGTTTCCACCCTATCCCTACTCTGCCCCCTACTGAGCCGGTGTGTTTTCTACCTCTTTGCCTATCGGCTTGTCATCATCACACTCGGTGTCATCACCTACCTGGCTTTACAAGAAAGAAACAGAACAACCCTGCTCGGCATCTATACTCTTTGCGCCTTCATCGGCATCCTCTATATCGGTGACAGTCGTGTGAACGTAGGGCTTACCGGATCTCTGATCATTCCCATCCTGCTCTACGGACTGTCACAACTGTCTGCATGTATCGGCAGGCTCCGTATACTTCCTTTCATTGGAGAACATTCGCTGGAGATCTATCTCGCACAGTGCCTCGCATTTAATCATTTTATGGCCTCCGGCACCCTGAACTTTGTCCCCGCGACACTGATCTCCTTCTCCATGATTCCCCTCGGCGCCGCCTTCTTCCATTACTCATCCAAGGCACTTTGCCAACCGTTCAATCATGTCAGCCATTAGTCCCGATCGGGTAATTCCCTTGAAAGAATTGAAGGGATTACTACTAGATATCATTTCGGATCTGGATGCATTCTGCCGGAAGAATGGCATCCGTTACGCTCTTGCCTATGGTTCCTTGCTGGGAGCAGTGCGCCACAAAGGCTTCATCCCCTGGGATGACGATATTGACATTCTGATGCCACGGCCGGACTATATTAGGCTACTCCAGGAATACCGCCATCCGTATTTTGAGATAAAGAGTCAAGACACGGATCCGGCCTTCCCGCTCAACTTCGCCAAGCTCTGTGACATGCGGACCGTCTCGATCGACAAGCACGGAAACCGTTCACACGTCGCCGTAGACATCTTTATCCTGGACGGAGTAGGATCCTCCCGCTCTGAAGCGGATGCCATAATCGCAAGGACCAAAAAACTGCAAAGACTGTGGAGCAATCAGTTATTCTCCGCGCAACTGTCCTTGGATGCCCAATACGGTATGACCAAGAACTGCTACATTCTCGCTGCGAAAATCATCAGTCCATTCATATCCCTGGACAAACTAGTCCGGAAGATCATTTCGTTCAAGCAAAGCCATCCAGTTGACAAGTCCGTCTTCTGTGCTTCACTGGATGACTATTACCATGTGTATGAAACCCGAAAGATGCTGGACTGTACCGATGCTCCGTTTGAGAACCTTTCCCTGCGCATCCCGGCGGATTACGACCATGAACTTCGAATCAACTACGGAGACTATATGCAGTTGCCCCCGGTCGAGCAGCGTGTGGAGACGCACGAAGCCATTGCATACTGGCAGAAATGACAAGGCACGCCTTTCTCATCATCGCGCATGACAACTTTGCCGTCCTTGGCAAATTGCTGGAAGCGCTCGCCCACCCGCGGGTGGATTTATATTTGCACATTGACGCGAAAGTGAAGCGGCTTCCTCCCCTGGACCGGACGAATCCACATCTGCATGTGATTGATAACCGTGTTGACACCCGCTGGGGGGATATCAGCCAGATCGAGACCGAATATGTCCTTCTGGAAGCAGCTGTCCGCCATGGCGGCTATGCATATTATCATTTGATCTCCGGGACACACTTTCCGCTCATGCCTGTCGGTCAGATCCTGCAGTTTTTCGATAACAGGGACGGGAAAACCGTTTTTCACGACCTCTGCACGGCCTCCAGATATCAGGAATCGCTCAAACTGCGCAGCTACAACCTACTCACGCGAAATCTGGGATACGGTCCTCCTTATCTCCAGCGTCTTTGCCAAGTCACAAACCGGATCGGCCATCGGGTTCAGTCATTCCTCAAGGTGGAGCGGCATAGAAATATCTCCTTTCACAAAGCCAGCAATTGGGCTTCCTTCACGGAGGAAGCCGTTCGCCTGCTGATTGACCGCAAAGACAACGTGATGCATGTCTTCCGGTACTCTTTCTGCGGCGACGAATTCTTTGCGCCCACAGTTTTGATGAATTCTGACCTAAAGGATAAGGTTGAAAACTATGAGAGGTATCTGAAAATCGAAATGGGTGAGGCAAATCCACGCGTGCTACGAGACGAAGACTACAGTATACTCGTCGGTTCCGGATACATGTTTGCCCGGAAGTTCAGTGATACGGGCATCCATCTTATAGACCGGATCATCCAATCCTATGAATCTTGACACAATGCCTCTGATTTCCGTCATCATGCCGGTTTACAACACCGTCGCCTTCCTGGAGAAATCGGCTGCGAGTGTTCTGGCGTCGACAGTCAAGGATCTTGAGTTGATCCTTGTCGATGACGGATCCTGGGATGGCAGCGATCTGCTCTGCGACACCCTAGCGGTTACAGACAACCGGGTATCGGTCGTTCACAAGACCAATGGCGGTGTTTCATCGGCACGTAATGCCGGTCTGGAATCAGCACGAGGGGAATATGTTGCCTTTGTCGACAGTGATGACACCATCGATCCCCGGATGTATGAAAAATTGCTGAACGCCTTAAAGCCTGGCCATGACATCGCTGTCTGCGACATGACAATCCACTGTCAGAGCGGAGACTTCACGCAGGGAACGATTGCCGTGGATGATTCCCGCACGCGCACTCTGGCCAATCTGCTCCTTTCAGGAGTGGGTGGAGGGCCTTGTCATATGCTTACCCGGCGCAATACCATCGGCAGTCTGCGTTTTCCGGATCACCTTTGCAGCGGAGAGGATCTCTGGTATGTCCTGCGGCTCTTTATAGAAGCCGGCTCCATAGTGAAAGTCGACGAACCGCTATATATCTATAACCAGGAAAACAACGAGTCCATCACGCATAAGATGGACGGCCGGGCCGAGCAGAGCATCCTGCAGGGGATAATGGAGAACCGTGAATACCTCCGGGAAAACGGCCTTTTCGAATCCGTCCGACGGGAGTTTTACTGGTCCGTCCTCCGCTTCAAGTCCCGATACGCTCTCGATCCGCAGAGAACGGCCTCATACAGGACAATCCTGCCAGAGGCGAACCGGTATCTGCCGTCCTGCCCACTTCTCAGTTTCCGGGTCAAGGCAGTCATGGCTCTGCTGGAACTTCACCTGGACGGGATTGCACGTCATATCCTTCACGCATATAGATCCTGATCCCTCATGAGACTGTCCGATTCCTGCATATGGCGGCTCTTGCGGGAGCGTAAGATCCTGGCTGCACACAGACGGGTTGCCAGGACCTGCGAAGACCTTATCGCAGGCTACCGGGCCCACCCTGAACATTTCTCGTTCGAGGCCAAGAAGGATCTCGGCACGGACAAGATCATCTGGCAGTACTGGGCACAGGGATATGATGATGTACCGGAAACGGTCCGAGACTGTCTTCAATCCGTGGACAGGTTTTCTGCCGGGTACAAGGTAATCCGGTTATCAGACGACAACGTGAGCGAATATCTGGAACTGCCCGGTTTCGTTCAGGCCAGACGGGCCTCTTATTCCCGGGCGCATTTCTCCGACCTGCTTCGACTGATCCTGCTGAAGACCTATGGTGGCATCTGGATGGATGCGACCATCTTGATGACCGGTCCGATTCCCGAGAAGTGGGCGGACTCGGATTTCTTCGTCTTCCGACGTGATCCCAGGGAGCCAGATTATAAATATTGGAGGAACACATACGCTTATTACTTCGGCTGGGCCAGGGGATTCCGCGTCAACATGCTGAACAGTTTCATCATCGCCAGAGGAGGAGGTCGGACCATCTCGGAGTTGAGTGACCTGATGCTCCTTTGGTGGCGGGACCACGACAACGTTCCGGATTATTTTTTCTTCCAGATCCTTTTTGATGTTTACGGATGCAGGGATGAGTTCCCGCTTGTGAGCGACACGCTCCCTCATTATCTGCAGCAATCGATCCATGATCCAGGTTTCCGGATCATGAAACAGGAGGACATCCGGGAGCATTTCCCAATCCACAAACTGACCTATAAATACTACCCGCATGACCCAGAAAGAAAGAATACTCGAGTGGTTGATCCGGCCTGAACAGTTCTACATCCGGAGATACCTGAGCTTCCTCCGGAAGGAGGAGCGGTTCAGCTTTGACACTCCCTGCCGCATCCTTGCCTTCTGGTATAAGGCCCGTAAAAACCGCCTGGGATCCCGTCTGGGGTTCATCATCAGTGCCGGATGTTTTGGAAAAGGCCTCCGGCTGGAACACTTTGGGTCGGTGATCGTCAATCCAAAAGCCAGGATCGGTCAGAATTGCATCATCCATGGCAACTGCTGCATTGGCAGCAACGGTGCCTACCCGGATGATTCCCCCGTCATCGGAGACCATGTCGACATCGGTCAAGGGGCCCAGATCCTGGGAGGGATACGTATCGCCGACCATGTCCGGGTCGGAGCCGGCGCCGTGGTCGTCAAGGATGTCCTTACACCCGGAGTAACGGTGGTCGGCGTGCCAGCCAGAATAATCCTGCCCAAGGATGCAGAATAACCGGAACATCGCCATTGATATCGCCAAGATCATCGGCATTGCCCTGGTCGTGCTCGGCCATGTCTCCGGGAGTGGAGAGGGGCCCGAACTGGTCTGTATCCGGAATCTCGTTTACCAGTTCCATGTTCCCCTGTTCTTCTTCCTGTCCGGCTACTGCTTCAAGGAGACTGAACCCTAGAGTTCGTTCATCAGGAAAAAATTCCGGAGCCTATATATTCCGTTCGTTCTATGGAACCTGGTCTTCCTCGCCGTACACGTCGTTGCACACCGTCTGGCCAGAGGCTATTGTACCCACGGACATGCTCAAACACGCCGCGAAGATCATCCTGGGCATCTCCGTGACACCATTGGGCGGCGCCTCCTGGTTCTTGATCACCCTGATGCAGTCGCTAATCCTCTACAAGTTGTTGCTTGCTGCTACGCCGGGTTCCCCCAATAGACCTTGGTTGTTCGTCTTGCCGGTAGCCCTGGCTGCGGGCGTCGCAGGGATGCTGATCGAATTGCCTTGGGGGCTCAGCAAGGCCCTGGTCGCCCTGTCTTTCATCTGTGCAGGACATATGGCCAAGAGAGAGAATCTGACCGGGCGGTGCTCCAGCCGTTACCATCTTCTCGCAGTGCTGGCCGGGGCCTTCATTGTCTGCCTATGCTCGCGTTTCAATCATCCTGATATGGCGTTCCACCGGTATGGTATCATTCCGTTGTTCTGGTTATCAGCTCTGGCTGGATCCTATGCGATGTTATTCCTCGGCACTTGCCTCTCAAGGATAGGATTGCTTGCCTTTCTGGGAACGAGGGGGCAGAAAACCCTTTGGATTCTAATCGGGCACATGACGGCTTTCAAGATCGTGTCTGCCTGTCAGGCCGAATCCCACGGCCAGTTTTGGGATGCGATGTTTGCTCACCCCTGTAATTTTGTAGGCGGATGGTGGTCTCTAGCCTATCTTGCAAGCGGTTTTCTTATCCCCCTCGCATTGTCCCGATTACTTCGCAAATGACAAGACTGTCTTTCATTCTTCCTGCCTGGAAAGGCCGCTTCCTGCATCAGGCGGTTGCCTCCATCGTCGCCCAGTCCTGTCCCGACTGGGAACTGGTCGTCGTGGATGACTGTTCGCCGGAACCGCTTGCGCAGATTCTCTCCGACTTTGACGACCCGCGCATTCGTTACATACGTAATGCGCAGAATCTTGGCAGGGAAAACTTGGTCAGGCAGTGGAACCACTCCGTTTCTTTTGCCAACGGGGATTATGTCGTATTGGCCGCCGATGATGACATCTACCAGCCGGCTTTCTGCGAGGAGGTACTCCGACTTGCCTGCAAGTATCCACAGGCAGACCTGATCCATTCCTCCGTAGAACAGATCGACGAGCAGGGGAATCATCTTTGGGATGACAGTATTTTACCAGAGTTCACCAACAAATACGAATATCTCAACTGGTGGCTGACAGGGCGGTCTTTCACCTGTATTGGGAACTTTGCCTTCAAACGAGCCTCCTTGCTGGCCATGGGAGGATTCCTTGATTATCCCTGCGCCTTCGGTTCAGACATCGCAACTCCAATCTCGTTGTCACGGAACGGCGTAGCAAACACTCAGCAGATGCTTTTCTGTTTCAGACAGTCCTCTCAGCATCTTTCAGCTGATCGGTCCCGTTTCAAGGAGAAATTGGAGGCCATCTCGCTGCTTTCCGAATTCCTGCGCGACCTCCACTACAAAGAGCCCGACAATCCCGTGGACAAGGCATTCTACGCCATCGTCAACGAGGATTATCTCCACAAGAAATGCATCTATGACTACTTCAACCTGGTCATCAAGCATCTCCCCGCCGGGAAAATCTCCGAATACCTGAAGTACTGCCGGCTGGCCAGTCGAACGGACAAGGCGATGATGGTTCTCCGATGGCTGAAAAACGCGATTTCCAAAGAGGTATGACAAATCTAGATGAACGCCAGTCAGTACTGATCAAAGCGATGCGCTTCCCGCTCATCGTCCTGGTCGTCTTCGCCCATTCGGCTGGGACTTTCCCGTCTCCGACGGTAGCGTGGTCCCTGGACGGCTGGAATGTGTACCATTTCGTCACGGAAATGCTCTCCAGACATCTTTTTTCAATTGGCACCTGCTGGTTCTTCGTTTTCAGCGGCTATTTGTTCTTCCGCTATTTGAAGGAGGAAGATTTCGGGATGCGGTGGATCGCGGCCAAATGGCAGAAAAGGTTTTGGAGTTTGTTGGTCCCCTATCTGTTCTGGAACTTGTTTTCCGTTCTGTGCACCCTCTTGATCAAAGGAGCGTCCGATCTGGGGACCCCCTTGTACTGGTTCTTCACGGGGCCGGCCGATTTTCCGTTGTGGTTCCTGCGCGACTTGATGCTACTGACACTGCTTGCGCCGTTCATGTATTTGGTTTTCAAGCGATTCCGCTGGTTATCACTAACTATCCTGCTGCTTGTTTACCTCTCTCCCTGGAATCCGTCGATCCCGACCATGCGCTCCATCTTCTTTTTCTCGCTCGGAGTCTGGATGGGCACCTTTCAAGTCAACATGCTCGACATCTGCCGCCGCATCAGGATCCCGGCTTACTTGGTCGGCATGATACTGCTGCTCCTTGCTACTTCCCAGATTGGACGACCGTTACACACTCTGCTGCTTCGCCTGTTTTATCCGGTGGGCATGGCAGCTTTCATGAATCTCTGTGATGTACTGATCGACAGGCAAGACCGGAGGGACCGGCTTTGCCAGCTTTCTGCCAGCGTCTTCTTCATTTATGCAGCCCACGAGGTTTACATCCTCGGTTGGACAAAGGGCCTGTGCCTGCGCATATTGGGTGAATCCCTGTCTGCTTCCTGGATCCGATATTGGATCGTTCCGGTGATCGTCCTGGCTGTTTGCCTGATACTCTATCATCTCCTCAACCATATCATGCCGCGTATGCTCGCATTTGCCTGCGGCGGCCGAAGCAAGAAATAACATGACCACACCCCTCGCCATCGCCTTCACCCCCAACTACTTCGTCCCGGCAGCGACGACGTTAAAATCACTCTTGGATGCGTCCACGGGTGACTTCCGCGTCATCTGCCTGGTCACGGAGGAGATCCCGCAACGGATGCAAGATAAACTGGTCGCCCTCGGCGACGGGCGCCTGACCTTCGAGTATATCCCGCTGAAAGGACGGCTGGAAGGCCTGTACATCGATCCGCGCTACACGGAAGCAGCTTCGTTCCGGCTGTTGCTGCCCGAACTGCTGCCGGAGGTGGACAACATCGTCTATATGGACTGCGACATCATCATCCGACAGGACATCGGAGCGCTCTACCGTGATATCCAGCTGGGAGACAACTACATGGCCGTGGTCTATGAGGCGCCGATCGAGCAGCAGGCGGAGCGCTTCCGCGCGCTGGGTTGCGACCCGAACAAATACTTCAATTCCGGATTCCTGGTTATGAACCTCGCGCAGATGCGCAAGGAAAAAGTCTCCGAGAAACTGCTCGAGGCCTGCCGGGTTCCCTACCTCGAGTTTCCGGACCAGGATGCCCTCAACCAGGTCTGCCAGGGGCGCGTGCTGCCTATCAGCCCAGTCTACGACAGCATCCGGACCTTCTTTATCCCGAAGTACAAACAGGATTTTGTCCGGCAGTACTCCGAGAAGCTTTGGGACGAGGTGCAGCGCAGCGGCAACATCCACTACACCGGCGGCAAGCCCTGGAACATCTTCACCGTCCGCTTTGCGGACTGGTGGCGGGCCTACGACAGCCTGCCGGAGGAGATCAAAGCCGAATGGACACCTCACGCTAAGATGCTCCAACTGTGGCGTTTCTACCGCGTTCCGCTTTTCGGCCGAATGCTGGAGGGTTTGAGGGATTTGAAACAATCTTTCTGATGAAGAGCGCATTCCTTATCCTGGCCCATACGGAGTTCGAGGTGTTGAAGACGCTGGTCGCCTGCCTGGACGATCCGCGCAACGATATCTTCATTCACTTCGACAAGAAGGTTACGGAAATGCCGAAGATCCGGACAAAGTTCGCACGGCTGGATGTACTCTCAACCAGGATCGACGTCCGCTGGGGCGCGCCCAGCATGATCGAAGCGGAGTACAACCTGTTCGAAGCAGCGATCGCCCGGGGGCCCTACCAGTATTACCATCTGCTCTCCGGGGTCGATCTGCCGCTCAAGAGCCAGGACTATATCCACGACTATCTGGACAGGCATGATGGAGAGGAGTTCATCGGATATACCTGGACAGAAATGCCGCCGGAGTTCCGCCGGAAGGTGCAGTGCTGGCATTTGTTCCCGGAGGATTTCAAGAGCAACAACTTGATTAAGAGGTCCCTGCGGGCCGGCGTTATACGGCTGCAGGAAGCCTTCAGACTTTGGCGCAACCGGGATGTCGATTTCAAGAAGGGCTCCCAGTGGGTCAGCGTGACGGACGGGATGGCGCGATATTTCGTCGACCACATGGACTGGGTCCGAAGGACTTTCCGCCATACTTTCTGCTGCGACGAGTTGGTGATGCAGACCCTGTGCTGGATGTCACCCTATCGGGAGCACATCCACAGCCTGAAGTCAGATGGTGAAGGCTGCATGCGCATGATCAGTTGGCGGGAGAATCCGGATGGCGGCGAGATGATCCTGAAAGACTGGTCCGCTGCCGATTATGAGCAACTGAAAGCCTCCCCGGCCCTGTTTGCCCGTAAATTCAACGGGCGGGACCGTGGTTTTCTGCAGAAAATTTGCGAACTTGCAGGCTGCGATGAAGTTTAGCATCATCATGCCCGTCTACAATGCCGAGAAGGTACTCCCCATGAGTCTGGAGAGCATCCGGGCGCAGCGTTGCCGGGATTTCGAGCTGGTCTTCGTGGAGGATGGCAGCACCGACGGTTCCGTCGGGGTACTGGAGGCTTTCGCCGCCCAGGCGGATTTCCCATGCCATATCGTCTCACAACCGAAGAACGGTGGTGTGGCTGCCGCCCGCAACCGAGGCCTTGCGGCAGCATGCGGGGAGTATCTGGCGTTCGTGGATGCGGACGACCGGATCGAACCGGAGGCGCTGGAAGAGGCAGCTAAGGTGATTGATTCTTCTGACAGCACCGTGGACATCGTCGGCTGGGATTGGACGCTCGGCTTCGAGAAGAACGGCCGCTATATGCGGCAGGCTGACTACGACTCCCCGCTCCAGGCCCTCAAGAACCTGATGGGCGGCACGATGCGCTGGAACCTCTGGCTTTTCGTCGTGCGCAGGGAGTTGCTCCTGGAGCATGATATCCACTTCATCGACGGGGCCAATATGGGCGAAGACATGATGCTGATGCTCAAGGCATTCTCGCAGGCCAGCAAAGTAATCCAGCTGCACATGCCCCTCTACCGTTACAACGCCGTCAGCGAGACTTCGCTCAGCCGGCAGTTCAGTCCCGAACGGCGGCGGGAGATCTCCGAGAACCTCACGGAAGCGGAGCGGTATCTGCGCGCCGGAGCGTATGCGACTGAACTGGAGCCGTATTTCCAATACCTGAAATTGTATCTCAAGCTTCCCTTGCTGATCAGTGATGACCGGACTAATTATCAGATCTGGTTCGACTGGTTCCCGGAGGCTAACGCCTATGCAATGGACAACAAGGCGCTGCCGCTTCGCACGCGCCTCCTGCAAAGGATGGCCGCACGGAAGTGTTGGTGGGGGGTTAAAATGTATTACCTGCTCGTATACAAACTTGTGTACGGCATTGTATTCAGATAGTTTTAGCATGAAAGGCAGAATCATTGTTCCGTTCCTTC
>JAEEGL016821836.1_pt1 | contig 17125 bp, 15 predicted proteins | sample 9134231 | NCBI WGS metagenome assembly JAEEGL01 (sample SAMN16246548, study PRJNA631951) | gut metagenome | biome: gut microbiome; feature: rumen; material: fiber-attached | host: Bos | place: Iran: Karaj | collected 2018-10
CCCGGCACACCAGGAAGCCCAGCACCAGGTAGATCACCACGTGGGCCGCCTTGCGCAGCAGCGCGTGGAGCGTCTCCGGGTCCGCGGCGATCCCCATCCCGCGCAGGACCGGGATCAGCCACGCCGTGAGCCCCCCGCTCAGCTCCGCCGTTTCCTCTCCCGTCTGCCGCGAGAGGAATACCGCTACGCCGATCCACAATAGCAGGAGGAGCCAATAGACAGTTTTCTTCCGCATATTCTTCGCTATTTCCACTTTTTATGTGTGCTGCAAATCACCTTTTTCATCTTTGTCCCCACCGCTTTGATAAGCGATTGGTTCAGGAATACAAAGCATGTGATGCCCAGAACAATGTTGACGATATTGGTGATCGTTTTCCTCTGAAAACAGAGAATACATTCGGCAAGAAGTATGATCGAAACCAGCACAATGTTTTTGTAATCATACTTTATTTTTACATATTTGCGCACGTCAATCATTCTATAAACCAGCAGGAACAAATAGCTGACAAGTGTTGATCCTGACGCTGCATACAGTCCGATCCGCTTGATCAGGGTGACATTTACCACAAGATTGCATACTGCCGCAAGCACAGTTGTGATGCCAACGCTCTTGGTTTCCATGTACGCGACATAGATCCCCCCCATAAACGTCGCCATGGCATACAAAAACTCTGCCAGGAAAAGCACGGGCATCTGATAGAAAGCGTCGTCGTAGCTGCCCTTTACAAAGACTTTAAACAGCAGGGGGGTAATACAAATCAGCAGGCCAAGAGCGCCCGCCATCAGGGAATACATGGTTTTGAACATGGCGGAGTAGTACTCGCCCGCATCCTCATCCTTGGATACAATACTCGCGTTCTCCTGCCAGGCCATTGTGAAGGAACGCTGCGCCAAAGACAGCAGTGACGGAATCTTATTGGCAACCGCGTAAACCGCGTTCCACGCCACCCCCATCACGGCGGTGACCACAAACCTGTCGGACAGCCGCATGACCCACATGGACATGGAATTGGGTACCATAGGCCATGAATAGCGGAGCATGCGCTTGAGCATATCCCGGCTGACACAGGAGATCTGAATATACCGAAAAAGCCGGAGTCGAATGGCAAGCACGACCCATGATATAAGGGAAGCGAAAAAAATAGACGCGGCGGCTCCCATAAGGCCCATTTGCAGCCGGCCCACAAGAATGGCAATAAAAAGCACCTTGCCGGCGGCGCTGATAACCGAACTCAGAGAAAAATCAAGGTTTCTCTTAAGACCTCTGGCAATCTGCCGCGTGGTAGCCACAATGATATCAATGAAGAAATAGCCGCAGATATACAGCTTAATCGGCACAAACCTGGCCGGCAGGAAGAACCACAGGATAACAAGCGCGGCCAGTGACATCGGTATCGTAAAGGCAAATATGGTAGAGACGATTTTCTTGATTTCCTGCTCGTTCTCTCTCTCAAAAATCAGGAAACGAAAAGCCGCTGCTTGAATCTGCAGCGTTACAGCCGGGAGCAGAAGTGAAACCAGTACGGAAATCAGGTCAAAGGTTCCGTATTCTTCCTTGGTCAGGTACGCCGTTAAGAGCGGCAGCGTAATAAATGACGCAAGCTTCGGTACAAACGTCCCGATCGACAGCAACAGTGTACTCTTAACTAATTTCCCTTCCCTGCTCATTCTTGCTTACTCCTCCCAGAGGTCATAAGGAAAACTATTCAACAGCGCTTCTCTCATGGCGCGCAGATCCGGCACAGGCATAGGGGCAGCATCCAGCGCCTCTTCCATAGACTTGCTGCATTCCATTTCCCGCCCGGTCGAGAGATACCAATCATGAAACTTGATCGGCTGATCATCCATCCCCCAGTTGAGGAATACTGTCGGTACGCCGTAGGCTTCTGCAAGTATGATACCGTGCAGAGAGGATGCGATCACCTTTTTTGACTTAGCCAGTTCGTCAATAAAGAACTGATAATCCGCCGTTTTCGGATCAATAAAATGCAGATGATACTTCTCGGTCAGTTCATCACTGATGGAGATCTCATACTTTTCAGCATCATCAGAATTGTCAGCTACTCTGTTCGTCCTGTGATGCAGGATAACCGACACTTCATACTCTTTTTCCGGATTTCCCGGATCATAGATCAACGGCATAAGGACCGCGGGATCCCCATATACAGGAGGGCAAGCATAGCCTGCTGAACAGAGAAGCTCTCTGGTCTCCGGTCCACGCACAGCTCGAATGTCCATCTTCCTGTGCCAACGCTTACGCTGATGGATGATTCTGTTCATATTGGCATATTTGAGTATACCGCTTCCCCAAATCGTATAATCGCAGCGGCCTCTGCCGATAATGGAACCGACTGTCAGCAAATGTTTCGTTTTCTTAACGCGCCGTTCGCCGTCAATCCCCTTCTTCTTCAGTACCCAATCGACAATTATCGGCCCCAGGTGATCCCCCACATTGTTCAGCAGGCTGTGTTCGACATTTACACAATGCTTCTTTGCCGGTTGACTGTGGATATCGAATTCATTCCGAAACAGTCTTCTGTTTACTTTTGAAAAAAAAGTGTTAAGCGAATTCATTATTTATCTCCTTTTCAACACGTGATGTCCTTTTATCCAGTCGTTTATCATGCATCAGGAAAATAAACACGAACAGGAACGGAGAATATGACAGCGTGGAAGAAGTAATTCCCAGAATCAGAAGGCAGTATACCGCCAAAAGAAACAGAACATTCTCATCCGTGTGCTTGACGCGGCGAACACAGTATAAGAAATAGGAAAAGGCAAATAAGAGGCCTATGATTCCGCCGGTAAGCAAATAGGTCAAAACGATATTGTGCGGATTAAGATACCCTCCCGTTATTCGTGCATATTGCATTCCACTTAACATCCCCTGCCCAAGCCAGAAGTGTCTTTTGATCTCTACCACACAGAGCGGCCAAATGTATGTTCTGTTTGACATGGTTACAGTTTTTCCGAAAAGAGTGCTAAAGAGTTTAATGATTCTCTGGCTTGACTGTGTCAGCACAACTGTTACAGTAATAACGGCAAAAATTGCCAGGATCAGGTAATACTTTTCGAGTATTCGTGCGATCAGGCCCGCCGCCTTTTTCTTTTTGTTCATAGATACAACATAGATCGCCGAAACAGACAAGTACAGAAACAGCGCAAAGCTTCCTGCAGAACCGTTCGTCATGAACATATCAAGGAAAACAATCACATACAAAGCCAAATCTGTTAAACGAAAACGTCTCTTCTGGAACAGATAATATGAGTAAAAGACAACCAGCGGAAAAGAATAAGCCATTCTGTTTGTTTTATAGCCCAAAAACCAGTTGCGTTGTCTTCCCGCATGATATAACGCATTGCCAAGATACAATCCATCTGGGAAAAGGATAATTGTAATGATATCTATCACAACGAGGGCAAACAAGAACAAGATCCATCCTCTCAATTCTTTTATGGATGCCGTCCCGTCTTTAGATACCAAATTGAAGTATAAACATACCAAAAGTATCGGCAAAAAGTCGGTGATATACATGCCAAATCCTTTGCCGCTTATAAAAGTCGACAGGAACATATAAATCCCGAAAAGCAGAAGTATCACAATCGGGATTCCAACTGACGGATGCTTGGCGTATATGAACAGCAGGAAACAGACAATAAGCGCTTCGACGCAGATATAGATACCGCTCTTTGAGCCAATCACATGCCTGATATAGGGAATGTCCAAGACCAATAGAAAAAAAAGAAGAAGCCTGATGATGCTAATCGTTCTAATCTTCATAAAAACCCCGCGCGTCAATATAGCGCAATTATAATTCGTATTCGGATTTTTCCGGCAAAATGTGTTCTAGTGCGTGGTTAATTTCAAGCTTTACAGATTCAAAATCAATTACACCGTTGGGATCTCCGACACAAATCACATCATTGACACAAACCATTTTCCCTTTTTGTTCCGTAATATAGGACACGATATTGGTATTATCCTTAGACACATTGAATGATTTTCCAAAGTTGCTTTTCCGTGGAACAAAATTCCCGCTACACAAATTCCAATATCGCATCAACCAGTGATTTAAATCATTATATCCCCGAAATTTATTGAGGCATGTATTATGCATATTCCCGTACTCTAAATCCCATAGCTTTTCAAATGTGCTTTTCAAATGTGGCTGAGGGAGATGCGGATTTCTAAAACCTGTAAAGAAAGGATATGGCAGCAATAATAATGATCTCTTCAAGTGTCTCCCATATTTGGGATTGATTAGTTTAAACAGGTTTTTCCGAATAAACTTACGTTTCGAAAAGTATTCATTGATAATGCACATATTATTGACTATGGTATGCGTAATGCGGTAGCGTTTCCCCCTTGCTCCGATCACACTTTCCACCATCTCATCGCGAATCTTATCACCGACGAAGAAGTCCTCCGCTGATACTTCATCGATCAAAAATGTGTCGTCATTGAAGAGCACAAACCTCTCTGACAATTCCGGAATCTTGCATAAGTTCAATTCAATAGTATTAGAATTAAAGGTCGGTAAGTATTCCTCGGGAATATAGTCTTTATGTGTTACTATCTTCAGTTTTGGATGGTCAGTATTCAACCAGGCGGGTAGATGCCCCCATGTAATAAAATAAATGTTGTTTACCCACGGCGCAAACTTTTCTACTGCTCTGAACCAATACTGAAGATTATCAAAGCTTCTGAATCTATTGACATCAGAGCTATAATCCGCCTTTTTCGGGCTATACTGATTCTTTTCCTTCAGCCATTCCCTATCGGAGTCATCGACCCACAGAATGACAAAATCTATCTTTTCCATATAATCAACACCCTCTTTAGTTGCTATCGCCGTCAAAAAACATGCTGCGAAACCGTGCTTCTTTCCATCCCAGGAAGACGCTTTCCTGCCACCGTGTTACGTGTTATGAGTATAAATTTGAGTAATACTGTTGGATATCTTTGTAAGCCCAGTTGAACCCAAAAGCATTACAATGAACTCTTCATCCGGCCAAATCATCAGCACTTTTTTCTTTAATTCCACGATCCTCCGGATGGCAAAAGTTACCCGGCCATTCGCTTGTCCGCTACGTATGGATGCACGGTCAAGCCGTAATCCACAGATGCTCATGAAGCAAATCCTCGGAATGGGGGGACAAACGGAATAAAACTCTTGCGGCCTCCTCATCCCTTAGCTCACCATTTCGGTATGGCTCTATCCTTCGGTTTTCAGTCCGCGGCGCATGGACTGCGGCGCGGCAGCTTTGCAAACGGCAAGATGCAGAAACGCTCATGCTTTTCGCTTAAAAAACGGCTCGGCACACGACTTGATATTCGGCCAAATGCCCTCTCTGAGGGGCATCTCAATCACATCCACCGCGGCGTTGGTATTCCCCTCCACAAAGCAGATATCCCCTTCGCGAATGGCAATATCCCAGCCAACAAAACGCACTTCCGGCACAAGCAAAGCAGCAGCTTTAACCTCCTCAAGCACCATCTCCCAATGGGGAATCCTGAAGCCCGGAAAAGCCTTGCCGGAATCCGGATGGGTGACATATCTGCGAAACTGGATGTCAATCCCCGTTGAGACCACAAGCCCCGTATCAACATCGATCGTAGCAGCAATCCCGTGATGGTGGAAATTGTCCGCCACTTGTCCGGCGCGCCCGGTTCGCAGTGCAGCTCCCAGGACTTTTACCGTGCCATCCTCACAGTGAAAGCTCACAACACGAAGGGTATTCACGGTCGATGGATTATACTCCGCCATTTCATGATGCTGCTCGATCAGTTCTTCCAGAATCAGCTTTTCTCCCTTATGCTCTGAATAGAAAGCCTCCTGCGAGTCTCTGTGGAAATCGAGCTTCATCGCTCCGATTCCCTTCAGACCATCGCTGATTTTGCAGAAACACTCCGGATGCTTTGCCGCAAAAACTCGAAACGCTTCTTCACCACACGTTTCCAGATCAATCCAGTCGCGTTTCAGAAATCGATCAAAGTGACTGTTAAAGTCCGGCTTGTAATCTATCATCTGGCGCTCCGCTTGGATATCGCATTCCGCGCGGACTCTTCTGATGTTGCGTTTCGATACAAAGGTCAAGCACTTTGAGCGTGTGAAATGATAGAACTCATTCCGGAAATACTCCTCAACAGTGTAGCCTTTGAACAGACGATAATACAACACCTCCAAAAGCACCCCGGCGCTGCTGCGTTCCATTGGTTTGCGAAGATCGCTGTAATAGAAAAAATTCTTCAAAAACAAGGCAATTCTTCCCATTGTCATTCCTTCCCTAAATCAGTCTCTTCTGTCTGCCATACACGGTTCAGTTCTTTTCACTTATCGCTCAAAAGGAGAAAACGCCTTCCAGCTGCTTTTCAATATCCCGCTTGATTCCCCGTTGCTTCGCGATCTGTGACACAAGCTGTCCCGCACCGTTGGCTTCAATTATAACCCAGCCATGTTCCGTGTACGCCATGTCCCAACTGATATATCCCATATTGGGGAAGATCTCTGCCATCTCAGTAACCGTGGCTTTCAGCTGTTCCCATTCCGGAAGCTGAAAACCTTTGAAAGCCATCCCGGACTGTGGATGAATAACATACTCATTGCAGTATTCATCCCAACCATTTGTGTCCAGAATCCCGTTTTCCGGATTGACATTGGTAAGAATTCCGCCTGCCCCGGCATTATCCACGAAGGAGGTCCCCTGACCAACACGGAAGAAACACGGGCCAAGCTCTATCCCACGAGCTGTCCGAAACGTGGGACAGCGCACTGTGTTGACTGACGCCGAGCTGAACTGAGCTACCACCGGTGCTTGTATGACCAGCTCTTCCAAAAGCTGCTTTCCCATCCCGATCAAATACTGGAACAATTCCTTGGGATCCTGTCCGACGCTCTCGATCTTTGAAACCCCGTTCCCGCGCCCCATTCCAATAGATTTTCTCACAAACGACGGGTGCTTTTTGATAAAGCGCAGGAATCTTTGGTAATCCCGGGGATGTTCGATGCTGACAGCCTCACGCTTGAAATACGGCTTCAGTTTCTGATATGTTCTGGATTTGTCCATAAACACTTCGATGTCAATCACATCGTTGAGCGTATAGGTGAGGATCTCCTTTTCCAGATCCGAAACATATTCTCTCTTTTCGCTCTCGGTTTTTCCTTCCAGATGGTAGTAGAAATACTCGTCCGGCTCAAAACCATAAGCGCAGGCGTTAAAGAGAGCATCCATCCGAAGGTCATCCGCATCGGGTCTATGCAAAAGCTCCGGTTTATGCACAAAATAATCGTCCAGCTGTTTCTTTAAAATCGCCGTGTACTTCGGCCACTTTTCGGACCAGGCGAGAACAATCTCTCTTCTCTTCCCGGCATCGGTTTCGCCCGCTTTGATCATGCTTTCCGGCAACAGTTTGGCGCGCAGCCGTCTCAGCTTGCTGTTTGTAAAATAGCGCCGCACCACGGGAATATTGGGAATAAACCGTTTGATCTTTGCCTTTGTTTTATCCTTCATCGCTAATTCTCCCAATTTCATACTTGCGATTCTCGATCCAAAGCAGCAACAGGGGCGCAGCCAACAATCCGCACGCCGCTGACCCACTGAGGATCGACCCGCATAAATGTGCCAAGGACAGATACTTGTCCTCTCGAGCCTAAAGCTCCGATGCCTTCACGATTGATTCGGTCTGTAATAATGCACTTAAGCGCGCCGGGATCCGGATTCAAACTCAGAGATTGGTCCAGGCGCTGCTCACCGCAGCCCATCATCACCATTGGGCTGCAGGATAAAGGTCTGAGCTCTTCACGGGCTCCCTCCGCAATCGCCTCCAACACCCATTTGGTCTGAGGCTTCTCTCTTTCGGAATGTCCGCCCGACAAGCCTGTTCTTATCATCGCGAAAAGCCGCGCCAGCAATGACCAATTGGTCGGTCATGCGGTTGACACATGTTTCCGTATCTCTATGGTGTTCAAGCCACAATAATCTCATCATCTGCAAGGCGCATGATGCCTTGCGGCTGCGTTACGCAATGAAGGAAAAAGGCCGCAACCCTCTATGGATTCCAGAAGTGTTCTTATAGCCTTCTGTCCCTGCATGCCCGGGACTCCAAAGCGTACTGGCCGCCATCCGCAAAACGTTTTTCCGATATGGGCAGTTCCTAAACGTTACCGCCGGGAAGCTTGATGGATTTCAGAAACGCCCTCGTTTTGTCCATGCCGCTCACATTTTTCCTTCTCTCAATATGTCCCGCTAAATCATGCCGGAATGCGTTTTTGTGTAATCATAGAGTGACTGCCATTTCTCTGTTAGTTCTTCATCTGACATGGGATTCTCCGGATCGCCCTTTGCATAATCAACACGCTCTGTCGCTTCTGTCCCAGTTATCATTTTTACGTGCACGATCGCCACTCTTTTTTCCGGACTTTGCTCTGTCAACTCGTCGTTTTCCGTCAGCTGCACCTTTGCTGCAAGACGCACAACCTCCATATCCAGCGGTTCAAAAACAGACAGGTCGGCTTTCCCGTACAGCAAAGCTGCCGCAACGGCATAGGGGGTGCTTAGTTTTGCTGAGGCAATGCTCTGGATGTCGGTATGGTCGTGTCCCTTTACGCCAAGTCGGTATGTCTCCACCACAATACTGTCAATACAATTGACATCTATCCTATCCCTCAGCAGCAAAGCCGCTTCTATCGCCGTGTGGCTATGCCTACAGGAAGCGTACGGCTTGATATAGATCCTCTGAATTTCAAAATACACACGCTCTTCGATGAGCTTCTCCGGACCCCACCGATCACAGAACAGGGCAAAGAAGCCCCTTTCGCCGCCCAGCATATCCTCCGGGATGTCAAACGCCGTCTGCCCCATATACGCAGCCATCAGGCCATCCATGGCGGCTCTTCCGAGATTGTACGGTTTGACCTCCGATTGCTGCTCCTGGATCTCCAGCATACCGGCAGCGCTTCCGGCAGCCAGTGTGATGATCCGCTTCATTGCTGTTTTTTCCATCCGAAGCGCAAACCCCACGCCAACCGCAGCACCTATTGTCCCGCAGGTTCCCGCAGCATGGTACCCTCTCTGCTTATGGGACGGCTGCATGGCGATCGAGACCCGACATGCAGCTTCGTATCCCATAACTATCCCATTAAGATAGTCCTTTTCTGAAATATGATGATCCGAACTGGCTGCGTCTATGGCAGAAATGATCGATGCACCAAGGTGGATCATCGCAAAGCGCTGACCATCGTCCAGTTCCAGACTATGGGCGTTGAATCCGTTGACCAACGCTGCCGTGTGGCTGTCCACCTGCTTCTCGTATCCAAACAGGCGTGCATGCCCGTCGGGATATGCCCCCAACATTCCGAACCATTTATCCTTGTTTTTTGCCGCGCCTGCCATGGCAACAGCTATATAGTCCCTTTGACACTGTCTGGCCTTCTCCAAGACTTCTTTACCGATACTTTCCGCCTTTTGGAAGAGATAGTCTGTGAAGGCTTCTATCACGTATGGCATTTCGGGTTTCTCCTAAATCACTCGATACTGCTGAATCGCTTCGTACTCGCCGTTTTCAAAATGAGCAATATTCCTCATTGCATCTGCTATCATCTTTGAGAAGGCATCATATGTAACGCCACCGATATGGGGTGTAGCGATCACCTGTTCGGAGTGAATCAGCTTGTCATCCGAATCAAACGGCTCCTGCGCATATACGTCAAGGCCGGCAAAGCTCACCTTGCCCGTCTGTATCGCCCGATAAAGCGCTTCGCTTTCGATCAGTCCTCCTCGCGCCGTGTTGACGAGGATAACCCCATCCTTCATTTGACGGAGTGCATCCTCATGGATCAACCCCCGGGTCTCAGGTGTTATCGGGCAGTGCAGCGTTATGATATCGGCGAGCGAAAACAGCTGATCCAGTGGGACATACTCTACCCCGAGCTTCTCTTCTACAGAAAGGCTTTTACGATTCGCACTATAATAGATGGTTTTTGAACCGAACGCCTTCAAAATCTCGGCCACTCGGCTACCGATGTTCCCAAGTCCGATGATCCCAACCGTTTTTCCAAAGAGCTCATGCGTGGTGATCGCCTGTTCCTTGCTTTTCCAGATGCCCTTCTTTGAATTGCTGTCGATCCATGTCAGCTTACGCAGGCAGGCAAGGATGAGGAGGATCGTGTGTTCGGCAGCACTTTGGGAATTAATGCCTTTATTGACATACAGCGGGATCCCTTTGTCTTTTATTGCCTCCAGATCCAGCGAATCCAGTCCCACCCCGGTACGCTGAATCATTTTGAGCTTTTCTGCTCTCTCCAGGACGGCTTTGCTGATTCTCACTCTGCCACTTGCCAGAATATAATCCGCATCGGCGACGTGAGCCAGAAGCTCATTTTCTGAATTATTATCCAGTGTTCTAATGGAAAAACCATCCGGTACAAGGCCTTGGACGATCTCCAGTACGCTGCCTCTATATGTATTTGTTATCTGAATAATCGACATATTTACTTCACCTGCCAGCTATCAATCTATATCCTATCTGCTCAATTCGCTAAAAAGCCGACATATTGGGACTCATCGGCAATATTGCCGGATTCCTTTGCCTCCATAAGCTCTTTTCCTGCTCAGCAACAGCGGGACCCGATCTCGTTCCTATATTACCGCTTCGCATTTGACCGCTCCACCGCTCGTGACATGCACCTGGCAGGCATCATCATAGGCGCTTTCGTCACGGCCACCATACTGTTCACACAGGGAATACGCGCCGGATGCAATTTGTCTTTCCGATAATAACCACTCACCCTGCTCAGCAGCAGTCCATCAGCAGCATCGTTTCCAGTCGTTTGGCGTTTGATTATCGATTTATCATCTGTCACCGCTACCTCAATAAAGCCGATATTCCAGGCATATACAGGGTAACTCCGCGACAGGATTCTATCATTTCAAGTTCAGTAGAATGAGCAAGTGCCATAGGCCGTATGATTCATGTGGCATCTGGCTGGTTTGAATGATGTGGTATCTCTCTGCCGCCTGTTCTTATTCAACGACCGATTGATTTAGATAAATGTCCCTCCGAAGGACCTTGTTCCCATGATCGTCAAAAGCTTCAATGTGGTCAAAAACATATTGAATCTTTTCAAGGACCTCTTTCTTGCTCTTTCCCTTTGCAATAAAATAGCCGATTTTCGATTTCCTTTGTGTCTCCCCGGTAATAGCCGTCCCCGGGTTCCTGGGCAACATATAATCAACGATGGTATTCTGCTTCAGCAATTCCTCCATTCCCTCCACATGGTCAAAGATACAGGGAGTTGCGTACAGGGAGTTGATTGCATAGTATTCCCCCATGTCGTTGATTTTGACATCGTGCTTGACGCCCAGAAAGCAGTCGATCGTAAAATCAAAAAAGTCAAATCCGTATTTGCTGAGAATATTCCTATAGCTGTAGCCTCCGGCCATTCTGCATGCAAACTCGATAATGTCGATGTCGTCGCCGTTTACCAGAATCTGCATAAACATCGGCGTGTTGTTCAGGTGAAAAGCATCCGCTATCTTTTGTGCAGCTGCTTTGATATTAGCTATAGCCTGTTCTGAGAATTGCGCAGGCCATATTGAACCAAGCGCTCTGGTAACGTCTCCGTCGCCGCCAATAATGCTGTATTTTTGAGATATGCCAATCATGGTGGCGATACCTCCCTGGATGGCACAATAGACATTGCTCTCCTGCCCTACGGCAGCTTCTTCTACAATAGCGACGCCGCTTTTGCTATATTGGATTGCTTTCTCGGTAATCTCATACAAATCCTTCCAGTTTTTTGCCATGGCGACTCCTGTAGAGCCTGTTCCGTCAGAGGGCTTGGCAAAAACAGGGAACGCGAGCGGCATACCTTCCAACTGCGAAACCTTGTCCACACATATAAAATCTGTGGTGGGAATTCCGTTTTCCCTCATGATGGTCTTCATTCGGACCTTGTCTGAGACATTCAAGGCCGTCTCATATGGGTACATGGTTGGAAGATTCAATTCCTCCGCCAGTTTTGCAATACCGACGTTCAAAAACTCAAGGCAGCAATTAATGATCAGGTCTGCCTTGCGCTCCACAGCCAGAGCTCGGATCGCATCAATATCATATGTGCTGATTTGAACATGTTCATCAGCTGCCTCATACGCAGGCGGTCTGTCGAGATAATCAACCAGGATCGTGTAATAACCCCTTTTTCTCAATTTCTCGATCAAAAGGATATGCAGCCTCATTCCCCCCAGCACGATTGCGGTCTTCGTCATAATACAAATCTCCTCAAATAAGAACGGGATAATGGTATCCGAACAGCTTAAAGAAAAGTCTTTATAATGCTTGCCATCTTTCTCATATCGTCTTCTGAGTATCGCTGGTCGATCGGAAGCGGAAGCAGATACTTGCTGAGCTTTGCTTCCAGGGAATCCTGCGGGACGATATCCAGTAAGTACTTCCACCATTGAGAGATATAAATCTTATGCTTTACCAGGTCATGCCGGATCACATTCGGCACATAGAGCGGATAAACGAACGGGGCCGCTTCGACCAAGGGCATCTGCAAGCCGTTGAGATCCCGAAACTCTTCCTTCAGCACCTCATAGTTTTGGGCGCGTTTGGCACGAATCGTGTCATAATCCAGAGACCTCAACATCTTCTGCGTCAGAACCGACATCTCTTTGATCCCATCGTCGAAAACTGCTTTGCTTTTTTTGTTGTCATCGTACGCCGCGTTGGTACCCAGTTCAACACTCTTAAACAGAAACGAAGCTCTCTCCCAGGATACGTCCTGCGGATAATCCATTTCAACGGAGTGGTTTCCGCTCCATACCAGATAGGCTCCGTCACAGACCCCCACGAATTTTCTGGGTGAATACACATTGAAGCAGCTGCCGTCAAGAACAGGTTCTGAAAACAGCGCCTGCGTATTATCAAAGATTACTCTTTTATACTTCGCGGCAATGGCCGCAATTCTCTCGCTCGGTATGATTCCGAAATAGTTGACATATACCAACCACTCATCCTCATCCAGCCGTGAGAGTTTCGGCTCCATCTTTTCGTCAAGGCTATAGTACTGAATCGGTATGTCGTGTTTTTTTAAGGTTTGTGCAACCACTTCGCAAACATAAAAGGGAACGAAGACTGTTTTCGGCTTTACGCTCAAAGCAGCCAGAGTGATGGCGTTTCTCCCGCAGTTAACTCTGGCAATTTCAGCTTCGGGGTACCTGTCGAACAATTCTTCTCCTTCGTACAGTTCAAGAGGCATATAGCCGCCGTATTCTTTGCTCGCTGCCGTCTCCATCCGCTATTTACTCCTCCCGTTCCGCCTCCGGATATACTCTTTTGGCAATCTTCAGACTGGTCGCATACCCGTCGTCGTCATAGCCCACAAAGTAGCTGAGTCCGCCTGCGTGCCCGCCGCGGTTTTTCATGTTGAGCGTCAGCTTGATCAGCTTCAGCATCATTTTGACGTCGGTCGTGAAGCTGACGTTTTCTACATACCAGATATCGTTTTCAAATTTCCAGTGGTACGCGCTGATCTCTGTGCCCTCGGGCATGGTATACGGGCATTCCAGACCCGGTCTGATCACATGGCGCATTTTATGCCGCTCGCTCATCCGCTCGGCAAAGAACTCCGGCAGGGGGCGGGGACCGATGATACTCATGTCCCCCTTGACGACCGGCCAGAAATTCAGCAGCTCATCGAAGGAGTATTTTCGCATGAACTTGCCGAATTTTGTCACCCGCTCTCTGGCGGGAAGCAGCTTGCCGTCGGCGCCCGTGTTGTTGTTCATATTCCGGAGCTTTACCAGCACAAAGGGCTTTCCGCCCTTGCCCAGTCTGGTCTGCTTGTAGAAAATCGGTCTGCCCACATCAAAGAAGGTGCAGATGCCAAAGGCCACATTGAACGGCAGTGTGATCAGAAACCCGGGAACACCGATCAAAAGGTCCAGCCCTCGCTTGACATATCTGACGTAGAAGTTATCTGCCGGATGTACCGCCGGGCTGTTGGCATTGACCATGGAGAGGTTCCTGTCCCGCAAAAATGCGGCCATCCGTTCCTCTTCATTGGTGATCAGATTATAATTGCCTACTGCATTCTCTACCGTTGCCGTCGCCATATGTATTGCCCCTTACAATTGTTTTCTGAATGTGTATTTCAGGCTGCGTTGGCAGCCGACGCTCTCCTTGAAGTTGCATAGACCGTAATTGGGGATGCTGTCCACACTGGCGGTGGCCTTGTCCAGAATCTCAAAGCCCAGGTCCCCATAATAGCGGATCGTGTGATATGTGAGGATATTCATGCCGTTGCAATCCATATAATCGGGATGTGTACCGGTGTAGATCCCCTGAACAATCCGGTCATTGACCCGGTACAGGAACTCGCCCACGATGCCAACGCCGTCCTTCCGCACGATGAAAGCGTCGTGCTCCACCAGCTTCAGGGTATCCATCAGCTGCTCGAAGGACAGGTGGACGGGGAATCCTTTGGCCGCGTGGCCGATTTCCACAATGCGGTATGCCTCCCGGTAGTCCTCTTCCGTCTCGCAGCGAACGACCTCCAGGCCGGCTTTCCGCGCTTTCCGAAGTGCCTTCCTCCCCTTCTGTGTGATCATCTGTCCGTAGGTCTCCTCTTCGACGTTGAGCCGGTGCAGCTTCAGGGCAAAGTTGAGATCCAAATTTTCCAGTCGGTAGCCTCCGCGGTAAAAGGCGCTGACCCAGCCGCTGAGGAGATCCTCATCATAGAACAGGGGCGGCAGGATGAACCGGATACTCCGGATGCCGCACTGACCGCAGTAATCCTCCAGTACCTCCAGGGCGACATCGATAGCCTCCTGCTTTGCGTCCTCCAAAATGGAGACAGGATAGGCGTAGGGAGCCGAGAACGGCATCCGCAGCTCCGTCTCCACTCGGCCTCCGATCAAGCCGAAGCGGGCGGAATCCTCCCGCATGAGAATCAGATAGTATACCTCGTCCGCCTTGCCTCTGTTCAACTCCGTGAACGCCGGCTCGTTGAAGAAAACACCCCGGTCCGGTACGACGGACCGATACTCATCCGCGGAAATCCGGCGGACGTGCCACATTTTTTTTTCTTCCACAAAAGGCCCTCCCGCCTGCAATGTAAAAGTCCTCTCCCGGACTGACTCAATACCGGTTGATCACGTCGATGACGTACCGGGTCTCCTCCTCCGGCATGCCCGCGTAAATGGGCAGGGAGACCTCCTGCCGGGCGCAGCGCGCGGCGTTGGGGAAATCCTCCCACCGGTAGCCCCACTCACTGTAACACTCGGCCACGTAGGGCGGGATGGGATAGTGGACCTGGGTGTTGATCCCGTTCTCCTTCAGGTACGCCTGGAAAGTCTCCCGGTCCTCTACCAACACCGGGAAGAGGTGATAGACGTGCTCCGAATCCTCGCAGACCGGCGGGATGATCACCTTGGCGTTCCGGATTCCGCGGCGATACAGCTCCGCCTGCTTTCTGCGCAGTTCAGTGCCCTCTGTCAAGTGCTTCAAGCCCACCTGCAGCAATGCGGCCTGCATCTCATCCATGCGGCTGTTCACGCCGTTGATCTCGTTGTGATACTTCTTTTTGCTTCCGTAGTTCCGCAGCAGTCTCACCCGCTCGGCCAATTCATCGCTGTTGGTGATGACGGCGCCCGCATCGCCCATAGCGCCCAGCGGTTTCGTGGGATAGAAGCTGAAGCAGCCGATCGCGCCGAAAGTGCCGGTCAGCTTCCCCCGGAAGGTGGAGCCGTGGCACTGGGCGCAGTCCTCCAGCAGCGTTAGGCCGTGCCTGGCGCAGATCTCTGCGATCTGGTCCATGCGGCAGCTCTGGCCGTAGAGATGGACGGGCAAAACGGCCTTCGTCCGCTCAGTGATCTTCTCCTCGATCCCGGCCGGGTCGATCTCCATATACTCGTCGGTATCGACGAAAACCGGCGTGGCGCCGTTCTCCGTCACGCCGATGACCGAGGCAATATAGGTATTGGCCGGGACGATCACCTCGTCGCCGGGGCCGATGCCCAGGGCCCGGAAAGCCAGGATCAGCGCATCGGTGCCGGAGTTCAGCGCTATGCAGTGCTTCACGCCGGCCCAGGCGGCAAAGGCCTTCTCAAACGCCTCCACCTCTCTGCCCAGGATATACCACCCGGAGTTCAGCGCGCGAAGCGCCGCCTCCCGGAACTCCTCCCCGTGCAGCTCATATGTCCTTTTGAGATCGGAGAATGCCACTTCCATTGAAATCTCTCCTTATGTCAGATTAAACGCCTGCAGGTCCCTGTCGCTCCTTACTCTGCCGGGGCGTCCTTGACCCCGACGTAGCGGAGGAAATCGTCGTAGTCGCGGATGTAGTCCTCCTCGTCGTAGCAGGTGGAGGCGGCCACGCACAGCACGGAGTCTGTCTGCTTCCAAATCATCTCACGCCACAGGCACGAGGACAGGAGCAGCCCCTTGGAGGGATCGTCCAGCGTAACAATTTGCTGTTCCCGTCCGTCGTCCAGCAGGATGTCGATCTCGCCATGGGGGCAGAACAGAAGCTGCCGGGTCTCCTTGTGGGCATGGAATCCCCGGCGGATCCCCTCTTCCGTATGAAAAATAAAGTAGATCCGCTTGATGGCAAAGGGAATGTCCCGTTCGCCCTCAAAAAAGCACAGTCCTCCGTAACGGCTGTCTGGGTGAAGGGCTGTTTTCAGTTTCAATACTGCATAATCCATTTGTCGACGGCTCCTCTTTCCTCAGCGGCCTTATCGGATCAGACTCCGGATCTCACTCTGGATGTCCTCCACGGTCCGCATGGCGCCGCCGGCCGTGCAGTGCACCGTTCGCCAGCCCAGCTTTTCCGCGCAGTACTCCGCCGCCTGGCGGGACCGGTTCATGTAGTCCAGGTTGTGCTCGTGGATATCCTTCCGGCTCTCGTCGCCGTGATAGCGCGCGGACATCAGCTTCTGGCTCACCTCCGGCTGCACCTGCAGGTAGATCACCAGGTCCGGCGACGGGATCCCCAGCAGGTGGTATTCAAAATGGAACAGCCAGTCCAGATAGGCGTCCCACTGCTCCCGGGGGAGCTTGGAGCACTGGTGGATGGCGTTGGAGGTGGTGTAGCGGTCGGCGATAACGATACCGCCATCC
>JAEEGL011420365.1_pt1 | contig 17124 bp, 15 predicted proteins | sample 9134231 | NCBI WGS metagenome assembly JAEEGL01 (sample SAMN16246548, study PRJNA631951) | gut metagenome | biome: gut microbiome; feature: rumen; material: fiber-attached | host: Bos | place: Iran: Karaj | collected 2018-10
TGATTTAACAATAAGCTTCAAAATCAATTGCAAACGCGTGAGCCACACCATAGCTTTCGAAGGTGTGAACATTCTCGATGCCAAAGCTCCTCTGGCTCAACGTTTCGACATGGGAACGCGCACCATACGCACCGAAGAGAGCGGCATTTCTCTACCTAACATATTCTATAGGTTAGATTTCTGAAAATTGTCTCTGAGTACGCAGGCCACCGCGCCTGCGAAAGAGGGGAAAAAATTTCTATAGAGTAGTGTAGATACAACGAGACGTTACACGGAGGTCTCTACTAGCTCGCAATAATTAGGCTGTCACTTCGGTGGCAGCCTTTTTTGTTGGTACTGGCGTTCGGCGTGGGCGAAAAAATCGCCAAAATCGCGGGCTTCGACAGGCTCAGCCGACCATAGGTTGTCATGTTGAGCGTAGCGAAACATCCCATCACTCTAAGAGATTGGCTTGCGCCGAACTTACGTTTCTTCGCTTCGCTCAGGATGACAACCTAATCGGGCGTGGGCGCAGATTAAACGGATTTTTCAGGATTTATAATCTGCGTAAATCTGTTCAATCCGTTGAATCTGTGTTCTAACAAGGCTGCCATAATATGACAGCCCTACAACCCAACCGACATACTACACTACGCTCTCCTCTCTACTCTCTCCTCTCTCGTAACACCCTCTAAACAAAAATTTTGATTTCTCAACTTTCCTCCTATTTTTGTGTTCGCTAAACGTCTGATATGTAGCTATTACAATGCTACTTATCCCAATCGTAAATAATATATCCAACCCCATGACACTGAAAATTTACATAAATACATTACGGCTAAACGCCCAACCTTCCGATGGTGAAACTTCGCGGGAGGTTACGGCAAGGTTTTGTAACGATGACAAAGGTTCGCCGGAGGTTACGGCGAGGTTTTGTAACGACGCAAAAGTTCGCGGGAGGTTACGGCAAAGTTTTGTAATGATGACAAAGGTTCGCCTGAGGTTACGGCGAGGTTTTGTAACGACGCGAAAGTTTGCCGGAGGTTACGGCGAAGTTTTGTAACGAACAGAATACCCAACTTTTCAATGTCACTTTTTAGTTAACCATATAAAAATCTTGAAATTATGGCAGAAAGTAATCAACTAAACACAGCGTGGTTGGCTCGATTGACCAACCCGCATCACGATGGCACTACGCAACAGATAGACGACATCGTGGCAAAATTCGTAACCGACAATAACAAACTGAAAGAAAAGGTGACTACTCTGCACCAATGCCGCCAACAGGAGGACGATGTATGGCAGAAATCGCAACGCGACCCAGTGGTGAAGCAGCTTGAGATTGCCGACAAGCGTCAGGATAATTACATAGTAGCTACACGCTACATAATTATGGCGTATGCCAGTTTGCCCGACACGGAGACCACGAAGCTTCAAGCTATGCAGTGCGACCAAGTGTTCAAAGATTTCGACCTCCGAACAAATGAAGCCTACGGCGCAGAGGCGGATAAGATTCTACAGATGGGCGACCGCCTGCGGGCGCAAGAGGCGTTCCTGACCGAGGTGGGCGCGTGGGCGTTCTACCAGAAGGCGGCTGAGGCTGCACGCGAGGTGCGTGACCTATTGAGCGAGCGCGCTAAGACGAAGGGCGAGTACGTGAAGAGCGAGATGAAAGATGCTCGTCGCGCTACCGACATGGCTGTGGCCGACCTCTACAAGATGCTTATGGCTATGCAGGAGCTTCTGCCAACGGACGAACTCACTGCTCTCGTAAGCCAATTGAAGGGCGTGGAAATCTACGCGCGTCAGTATTATATAGACAAGCCCGCGAAGAGCGACGAGGAAGAGACGAAAACTGATAAGTAATAAGTTATAAGTACATAAGTATTAAGTTATAAGTACGTAAGTATTAAGTATGGCGGCTGCAGCAATGTGGTCGCCTTTTTTAGTGTAGAGTGGAGAGGGTAAAGGGTAGTGTAGTATGTAGGGCTGTCACATCGTGGCAGCCTTTTTTGTTGGTACGCAGGCCTCTGCGCCTGCGAAAAATACACGGACGTATCGCCATCAAAATAGTGTTGTCATTCTGAGCGAAGCGAAGAATCCCATCACTCTAGGAGATTGGCTTGCGCCGAACTTACGTTTCTTCGCTACGCTCAGGATGACAACGTAAGTTCCACACCATTTTCATGACTCGTTGGTAGTTGCGAAACTATGCTGCAACGATTGCATGGGACTATCCACGGCGCGAAAACAGATTTTCAATTTCCAACTTTCAATTTCCAATTTTCAACTTTCAATTCTCAATTATCAATTTGAGCACTACATTTGCGCGAATTTTTATAACCGAAAAAACAATAGACATACCTATATGCACAGAATTGGTCTCGATGTAGGTTCTACTACAGCCAAAATAGTTGTCTTAGATTCACACAACGAACTCATCTATTCATCATACAAGCGCCACCAAGCTAATGTGCGCGGCGTGCTTGCCGAATTTGTCAACGATTTGCGTGACGTGCTTGGCTCGTCGGAATTTTCGTTCTCCATAACGGGTTCTGTGGGTCTCGGTTGGGCGGAACGCTGCAAGTTCAACTTCGTGCAGGAGGTCGTAGCTGCCACGGAATTTACAAAGCAGGTGCACCCCGAAGTATCCACCATCATTGATATTGGCGGCGAAGATGCCAAAATTGTTTACCTGAAAGATGGTCAAGTTTCCGACTTGCGTATGAATGGCAACTGCGCAGGCGGTACGGGTGCCTTCATCGACCAGATGGCGCTTTGCCTCGGCGTAGACGTCACCGAGATGGATGCTCTTGCAGCCAACAGCAAGACAGTCTACCCCATTGCCTCACGCTGCGGCGTATTCTCGAAGACCGATATTCAGAACCTTATAGCGCGCAACGCCACCAAAGAAGACATTGCCGCATCGATATTCCGCGCCGTGGCAGTGCAGACGGCAAGTGCACTCTCGCACGGTTGCGAGGTTAAGCCCAAAGTGCTCACCTGCGGCGGTCCGCTGACGTTCATACCATCGCTACGAAAGGCCATTGCCGACTATTTCGAACTCGATATAGATAAAGATTTCGTTGTCATACCTAACGCCAACTACATTCCAGCGTGGGGCACGGCGCTCTCGCAGACCGATGGCAAGACGTACACGGTGAAGTCGTTTGCCGAACTTCTTGATAGCCCCGAGGTTAAGAACGAGTCGCAATACGTATATACTGTGCAACTTCCGCGCGTCTTCAACGGCGACGACGACATGAAGGCGTGGAAAGCCGAGAAAGCCAAGTCGGACATTCATTTTCTCGACCTCAGCGCGGCTACCGGACCAACGTTCCTCGGCATCGACAGCGGTTCTACCACAACCAAGATTGTGCTCACCAACGAGCATGGCGACATACTTTTCCGTTATTATTCTCATAATAATGGCAACCCTGTACAAGCCGTACAACTTGGCCTGGAGGAACTCAACAAGCAATGCATAGAGAAAAACGTTACGCTTAACATTGCCGCTGGCTGCTCTACGGGCTACGGCGAAGACCTCATAAAAGCTGCCTTCTCACTCAACTTTGGCATGATTGAGACCATGGCGCACTACGTAGCCGCACAGAGCATCTGCCCCGACGTGTCGTTCATTCTCGACATCGGTGGTCAGGATATGAAGGCTATATACGTAGACCACGGCGTACTTACGCGCATGGAGATAAACGAGGCATGCTCGTCGGGTTGCGGCTCATTCATAGAGACTTTCGCCCAGACGCTCGGCTGCGACATAGAAGAGTTTGTGCGTCAGGCATGCATGTCTACCACACCATGCGACCTCGGCACGCGCTGCACCGTATTTATGAACTCGAAGGTGAAGCAGGCACTGCGCGAGGGCTATTCGCTCAGCGACATATCGGCAGGTTTGGCCTATTCGGTAGTAAAGAACTGTCTATTCAAAGTATTGAAAATCAATAATTACGACGAACTTGGCAAGAGCATCGTGCTGCAAGGTGGCACCATGCGCAACGACTCTGTGGTGAAGGCGTTTGAGAACCTCACCGGACGCAAAGTTTATCGTAACAACATACCCGAACTTATGGGTGCATACGGCTGCGCGCTCTACGCCATTCGCAAAGGCGCCGACCAACCCACACGCCCGCTCGAAGCCATTGTCGATGCGGCTAAGTTCGACATAAGTACGCTGCACTGCCACGGCTGCGAAAACCAATGCCAGATAACAAAATATCGCTTCAACAGCGGCAGCATTTTCTTCTCGGGCAACAAGTGCGAGCGCGTATTCTCGAACGCTTTGCAAGCCAAAGAGAGCGGCGTAAATATGAGCAAACAGAAATACGAACTGCTCTTCGACCGCACGTCCGATGTACCCGTCACACGCAAGGTGAAGATTGGTATTCCGCGCGTTCTGAATATGTATGAAGAGTATCCGTTCTGGCACACATTCTTCACCTCGCTTGGCTTCGAAGTGGTGCTTTCGTCTACTTCTACGTATCAGCGCTACGAAAAGGGCGTCCACTCGGTGATGTCCGACAATATCTGTTTCCCTGCCAAACTTGTACACAGCCATATTTATGAACTCGACGAGAAGTGCGACCGCATCTTCTTCCCACGCGTTGTGTATGAGAAAGTTGAGGACAAAAACAGCAACAACTCGTTCAACTGCCCTATCATCATCGGCTACCCCGACGTCGTAAATAGTTCCGTATCAACCAGCCACCCCGTCGATTCGCCTATTATTGCGTTCAAGAACGAGAAATTGCTCAAGAAGCAGTTGGTTAAGTATATGCAGACGCTCGGCGTTCACTCTAAAGAGACGCAAGTGGCTATGGATAAAGCGCTTGTAGAGTGGCGACGCTTTGCCGACACAATGCGCGACAAGAACATCGAGATACTAAAATCGTCGAAGACTGCCGGTCGCATGATTATAGTGCTTGCCGGTCGCCCATACCACACCGACCCACTTGTGCAGCATAACATTTCGGATATGATAGCCAAGATGGGCGTCAACGTAATTACCGAAGAGATTGCGCGCGGTGGCAATGTAGATAAAGATGTTGCTATTCCTGAGGCATTCCACGTGCGCCAATGGTCGTACGTAAACCGCATACTCAACTCGGCGCAATGGGTTGCCGAGCAAGGTCCAGACGTACATTTCGTCGAGATGACCTCATTTGGTTGCGGTCCCGATGCCTTCCTCACCGACGAGGTTCGTGCTATTCTCGGTCGCCACGGCAAGCCGCTCACGCTGCTCAAGATCGACGATGTAAATAATATCGGTTCGCTCAAGTTGCGCGTACGTTCGCTCATCGAGAGTCTTAATTATAGCACCACACAGCGCAAGTTTGAGGTTCAGCCATTCATCAAAACGTCGCAATTCAACGTTGGCGATGGCGCACGCAAGACCATTCTCGCGCCATTCTTCACTGAATATATGTCGCCACTGCTCCCAGCCGCATTCAAGGCCATTGGCTACAACCTCGTAGCGCTGCCTATGGGCGATGCCGAGAGCAACGAGATGGGTCTTAAGTATGCCAACAACGAGGTTTGCTACCCAGCTACCATCATCGTTGGCGACTTCATCAAAGCGCTCAAGAGCGGCAAATACGACGTAAATAACACCGCCGTAACTATTACGCAACTCGGTCAGTGCCGCGCAACAAACTACCCAGCGCTCATCAAGAAGGCGCTCGTTGACGCTGGTATGCCGCAAGTGCCCGTAATTATTCTCGGCGGCATGGATAAGACCGACAATCCGGGCTTCGAACTCGACTTCAAAGTGGCTGGTCCTATCGTGCTCAACTCGCTCCTCTATGGCGACTGGATTTCGAATTTCTACCACGCCACCGCCATTCACGAGATTCACAAAGGCGAGGCTATGGCTATGCGACTAAAATATCTCGACCTCGCAAAGCCATACATAGAGAAACGCCATAGCAAGCAGCTAATAAAGCTATTACGCCAAGCAGCCGAGGAGTTCAACACCATAGAAGTGGATAACAAGACATATCCGAAAGCTGGTATCTGCGGCGAGATTTTCTTGAAATTCAACCCATTCTCACACAAACACGTGTCCGATTGGTTGATGGCGCACGGTGTGCAGGTTATTCCGCCTACGTTCCACAATTTCTTCCTGAAATTCCTTGTCAACGTGGAGTACAACCGCAAGAACAACATCACCAATCCGAAGATTCCTTCGTGGATGATGGATATTATATACAAGCTTATTTACAAGCGAGTACATCAGTTCGAGAAGGCTGCATCGGTGTTCCGCTACTTCGAGCCCGAACCCGACATACGCACCATAAGCAAATGGGCCGAGGACGTGCTTGCCCTCTCGGTTCAGAGTGGCGAAGGTTGGCTCTTGCCCGCCGAAGCCATTGCTTACATAAAATCGGGCTGCAACAATGTGGTGAGCCTTCAGCCGTTTGGTTGCATAGCCAACCACATTGCAGCGCGCGGCATAGAGAAGAAGATAAAGACGCTCTATCCGCAGCTCAACATGGCAGCGCTCGACTTCGACGGCGGCGTGAGCGAGGCAAACATAGCCAACCGCTTGCTGCTGTTCATATCCAACATGAAATGATTTGAATAATTATTATAAGGAGAATTTTCGGGGTGGCAGATGTGATATCAGCCTCCCCATTTTTGTATACATATAGCAACAAAAAACTCCATAACCTCAATAGAGATTATGGAGCTCATTTGTATATATAATCAATAACCTTAGCTGAAAAAACTCAAAATAATACCGGCAGCAACCGCGCTACCGATGACGCCGGCTACGTTTGGTGCCATGGCATGCATAAGTAAGTAATTTGTTTTATCGTATTTCAAACCTTCCACCTGTGAAACGCGCGCGCTATCGGGCACAGCCGAAACACCAGCGTTACCAATGAGCGGATTAATCTTGTTGCCCTCCTTGAGGAAAAGATTGAAGAATTTCACGAAGAGCACACCGCCCGAAGTTGCCATCACAAACGAGGCAGCACCGAGGGCAAAGATGCCAACCGATTTGAGCGTTAGGAACGTTGTAGCCTGGGTTGATGCGCCAACGGTAACACCAATAAGTATGGTTACGATGTCGATGAGCGGACCTTTAGCGGTGTCGGCGAGGCGTTTGGTTACGCCGCACTCCTTCAAGAGGTTGCCGAAGAAGAGCATGCCGAGCAATGGCAGACCCGAAGGAACAAGCCAACAAGTGAGCAGCAAGCCAATGATTGGGAAGATAATCTTCTCTTGACGCGAAACGGTGCGCGGTGGTTTCATACGTATGCGGCGTTCCTTGTCGGTGGTGAGAAAACGCATGATAGGCGGCTGAATGACAGGCACAAGCGCCATATACGAGTATGCCGATATTGCTATCGCACCCATGAGGTCTGGCGCAAGTTTCGACGAAAGGAAGATTGCCGTAGGACCGTCGGCACCACCGATAATACCTATGGCGCCAGCTTCGTTAGGCGTGAAACCGAGAGCCAATGCCGTGCAATATGCGCCAAAAATACCTATCTGAGCCGCAGCACCAATAAGCACCAAGCGTGGATTGCTGAGCAGAGCCGAGAAGTCGGTCATGGCGCCAATGCCGAGGAATATCAGCGGCGGATAAACACCCTGACTCACACCGAAATATAAGTAATTGAGCACCGAGCCATCTTCGTAGACGCCAATCTTCAAGCCCGGCACAAAGGGTATGTTACCTATAAGTATACCGAATCCGATTGGCACAAGGAGCATCGGTTCGTATTCTTTAGCTATGGCCAAATAGATGAAAAACAAGCCAATAGCTATCATCACAAGGTGACCAACAGTGAAGTTGGCGAACGCTGTGAAGTGCAAAAATTGCGAGACGCTGTCGCAAATAAAACTGAAGAAACTGCTATCCATAACTACCTCTTATTGCAGAACAATGAGTGTATCACCCTCCATTACGGAGTCGCCTTTTGATTTAGAAATCGACGAAACAATGCCGTCGTCGGTAGCTTCTATCTCGTTTTCCATCTTCATGGCTTCGAGAATCATCACCACTTGACCACGTTTTACGGCATCGCCCGGCTGTACCTTGACGTTGAGAACGACGCCCGGCAGCGGTGAAGTAATTTTCTTCACTTTAGCGGGTTTGTTTTGCGGTTGTGCCGTAGTCGATTGAGGCATTTGTGCTGCTGTTGGAGTTATTATTGGCGCAGCAGGGCGTGGCTTGGGTTGCTCACGTTCTACCTCTACTGCATAGCGTTTGCCATTGAGTTCTATCTCTATAATGTTATCTGTGTCGCTAACTACGTTTGCTTCGTAGCGCTTGCCATTAAGCTTGAATTTATATGCCATTATAAAAATTGTTTACGTGGTTAATGATTTTACAACACTGCGTTTTTCCAAGCATCCGAAGTGGTTCGTATGATGGTCAATCGGTGGTTGGCATCGTCGTGAGCGTCGTTGAGATAAAGGGTGACTGCCACGGCAACGGCTGCCATTTCATCGTCGGTATTGTCTGTTGAAGTATTAGTCGTAGTTGCAGTGCTTGTGGTTGTCACAGCGGCTGTAGCCTTCTCTTCTTTACGTTTGAAGAATCTACCTACGAGCGTGAACGTCAGCGATAGCACTATAAGTACCGAGAATACTACCGACATAGATATTATAGCTACGCCACCGCCGTAAGGGTCGACTTGAGTGAATTTTTCAGCGTTGGCAATGCCATCGTCGGGGGCATTGGAGAAACCTTTGGTGGCGGCATCTACTATTTGCCACTCGCCATTGCCATCTGTAGCACGCGCTGCAATGCCCGATTGTGGTACGGCTGCACTATCTATGATTATGTATCCATTCGATTCTACTAAGTATATCCACTGCGATTTACCGAGGTCGAACGAGGTGTGGAGTGCGCCTTGGTCACGACGTCCATCACCATCCATAACTACAAAACCGCGCGATGGGAATTGCGTCTCGTTATGGTTGGCTGGGATGTGGCATTTGCGAAGGTTGCTGCGGTCGTCGCTGAGGAAGAGCCGCTGCATATCTATTCTGCTTGTCGACGAGTTGTAAATCTCAATCCAAGCATCGGTCACCACGCCGCTGCTGTCGCGCACCACGGCCACTTCGTTGATGCGAAGGTCTGCTGGAGTCTGCGCCTTGGCGGTGAAGCACGCTGCAATGATGATTAGGAGAACAGTAAAATGTTTCATACCAATATTCCTTTTACAACGGCAGATTTGAATGTTTGCGAGGAGGATTCTGATCGCGTTTGTTGGCCATCGACTCCAATGCGCGTATTATGCGGTAGCGCGTGTTGCGTGGCTCAATAACGTCGTCGATATAGCCGAAGTGAGCGGCGTCGTAGGGGTTCGCAAACAAATCTTTGTATTCTTGTTCGGCGTTGGCTATATATTCTGCCTTCTCTTTCTCGTCGGTAATCTCGGCAATCTTCTTGCTTTGGAGAATCTCTACAGCGCCCTTCGGCCCCATAACGGCAATCTCAGCCGATGGCCAAGCGAAGTTGACGTCGCCGCGGAGGTGTTTGCTACTCATAACTATATATGCACCGCCATAAGCCTTACGCATAATTATGGTAATCTTAGGTACGGTAGCCTCACCGTATGCATAGAGAAGTTTAGCGCCATGGCTAATTACAGCGCCGTATTCTTGCGCCGTGCCCGGAAGGAAGCCTGGAACATCGACGAGCGTAACCAGCGGGATGTTGAATGCATCGCAGAAGCGAACGAAGCGTGCAGCCTTGCGCGATGCGTTGATGTCGAGCGAACCGCCTTTCTTGTTTGGCTGATTGGCTACGATGCCCACGCTACGGCCGTTGAAGCGCGCAAAACCAACGATGATGTTCTGTGCAAAATCTTTATGAACCTCGAAGAATCGACCATTATCGATGATAGCAAAGATGATTTGCTTCACGTCGTAAGCCTTATTGGTATCGTCGGGGACAATCGTGTTGAGCTCCTCGGCAATGCGGTCAACAGGGTCGTCGCACGAGATGATGGCAGCCTCTTCGCGGTTGTTTTGCGGTATGTACGAAAGAAGTTCGCGAATGGTCTGCATTGCGTCTTCTTCGTTCTCCGAAACGAACTGTGCCACACCCGATTTTTGCGAGTGAACGCCAGCGCCGCCAAGTTCCTCCTCGTCAACCTCTTCGTAGGTAACGGTCTTCACAACCTTCGGACCGGTGAGGAACATATAGCTATTTGTGCGATTCATAAGTATGAAGTCCGTCAAAGCTGGCGAGTAGACTGCACCACCTGCGCACGGACCGAGAATAGCCGAGATCTGAGGAATGACGCCCGATGCCATGATGTTGCGCTGGAAAATTTCAGCAAAACCAGCCAAGGCAGCCACACCCTCTTGAATGCGCGCACCACCAGAGTCGTTCAACCCGATGACCGGAGCACCCACCTTGAGTGCGGCGTCCATTATCTTGCAGATTTTCTTCGCCATAGTCTCCGAAAGCGAGCCGCCAAGCACGGTGAAGTCTTGCGCATACACAAAAACTAAGCGACCATTGATAGTGGCGCTACCGCAAACCACACCATCGCCGAGCGACTTCTTGGAGTCCATACCGAAGTTTGTGCAACGGTGCGTCACAAACATGTCGGTCTCTTCGAAACTGCCTTCATCAACCAATAAATCAATGCGTTCGCGAGCAGTAAGTTTGCCCTTTTCGTGTTGAGCATCTATTCTTTTTTGACCGCCGCCCATCTTGGCTTGTGCGCGGTTGTCCATCAATTTCTTTATTCCTTCCATAATAGTTAAAAGGTTATGTATTAGGCATCAACGGGGAGGTAGTTACACTTCTTTTTTCGTTGATATGGTATAAGCCTATTTCCATTCATTGAGATGCAAAAGTACACAAATGCTAAGATTTGCAAAATTACGTTAAGCCACAAACCACTTTAGTTAACAATTATTACTCAATATAAAAAGTGTAGGTAGGTATAAATCAGAATATTAACTTCGCGTAGATTTTCAAAATACCCATGAAGATTTTATTTATCAACAGCAAAAGAGTTTTTAGTTTACTAATCATCACACTATTTATATCGTGTGCAAAAGGCCCTGCGAACAATAGCGACGACTTAACTATTGAAGAGTTTGCAGAATTAATTGAGAATCCCCACTATCAGATCCTCGATGTCAGAACCGAACAAGAGTATCGCGCAGGTCACATACATGGTGCTTTGAATGTGGATGTGAAAATCGACGATTTTGGCAAACACGCCGCTGCCCTACTCGACAAATCGCGCCCGGTGCTTGTCTATTGCCACCTTGGTCAGCGCAGCAAGATAGCCGTAAGCATACTTACCGACATGGGCTACGAAGCTCATAACGTGAAAGATGGCATCATCAATTGGACGGGCAAAGTCGATTCGGGCATAGAGTAAGGAAATCATAAATAAGCATTATAAAATCTCGTAATTCGCAGTTCAAAACCAGCGAATTCATAATTATGTCATATCCTTCGCGAAAAATCTGTACTTTTACAGACTTTTGTAATCATTTTTATACTTATATACACGTACGCAGATGGGAAACATAGTAGCAATTGTGGGTCGTCCGAATGTTGGTAAATCGACTCTTTTCAACCGTCTGACGCAGACTCGCCAAGCTATCGTCGACGAAGCTTCGGGCGTAACGCGCGACCGACAATATGGCAAAGTAACATGGAACGGTAAGGAATTTTCCATTATAGATACTGGTGGCTATGCCTCGAACACCGATGACATCTTCGAAGGCGAAATTCGCAAGCAGGTGCGCCTCGCTATCGATGAGGCAGCGTTGATTCTTTTCGTTGTAGATACGCTCACAGGCATCACCGACTTCGACGATTCGGTTGCCGACCTTCTACGTCGTAGTGGCAAACCAGTCATTGTGGTAGCAAACAAGGTGGACACGGGCGAACGCATGGCATATATACACGAATTTTATGCTTTGGGTCTTGGCGAACCTTACGCAATATCATCGGTGAATGGTAGCGGCACGGGCGATTTGCTCGACGAGATTCTCAGCCGCTTGCCTAAGGATGTAAATAGCGACATCGACGACTCGCTGCCAAAATTCACAGTCGTTGGTCGTCCGAATGCTGGTAAGTCTTCCATTATCAACGCATTCCTTGGCGAGGACAGAAATATAGTTACCGACATAGCTGGCACAACTCGCGACTCCATTTTCACGCGCTACAACCAGTTTGGCCACGACTTCTACCTTGTAGACACCGCCGGACTTCGCAAGAAAACCGTTGAGAAAGAGGATATTGAGTTCTACTCTACTATGCGCTCTGTGCGTGCCATCGAGAACTCCGACGTATGCATACTTATGATTGATGCCGTGAGAGGTTTCGAGTCGCAAGACAAGAAAATTTTCTCGCTCATCGAGAATAACAATAAAGGCATTGTGGTGCTTGTGAACAAATGGGACTTGGTGGAGAAGGACAGCAACACCAGCAAGGCTTGGGTGGACTTCTTGCACAAAGCGGTAGCGCCATATTCCGACTTCCCTATCGTATTTACCTCCGTGCCTAAAAAGCAGCGCATACATCAGGCAATAGAGGAGGCTTATCATGTGTATGAAAACATGAAACGCCGCGTGCCTACTGCGAAGCTGAACGAAATTATGCTTCCGCTCATAGAGAACTATCCGCCGCCAGCAACGAAGGGTAAATACATAAAAATCAAATACATAACTCAATTACCATCGGCATCACCAACGTTTGCATTTTTCTGCAACTTGCCACAGTACATCAAAGAGCCATACAAGCGCTACTTGGAGAACAAGATTCGCGAGAACTGGGATTTCACTGGTGTACCTATCAACCTTGTGATGCGCCGTAAATAGCAATGAGCGTCGCTGCAGAAATAGAGCAAAAGGCTCGGCAGATGGCAAGCATAGTCTTGACCGTCAAATCGTTGAAGCGCATAGCTGCGTTTGTTCTTGATTTTTTTGTATGTCTGGCTATATCGCTGCTACCGCTCTTTGGCTGGTTGGTGGCGATAGCATTTTTCTGCTTACGCGATGCACTGCCATTTAGTGGTCGCAGAAGTTTTGGCAAGTCAGTTTATAAGCTCCGCATTGTAGACAGCACAGACCACGCAACGCATTTGTCGTGGCGAAAGTTTGTGCTGCGCAATATCATACTATTTATACCTATACTCAACCTTGTAGATATTTATACGTATGCCACCACCGGCAGCCGCCTTGCCGATGTGTGGACCTCGACGGAGGTTATAGATTCGGAGGCGTGATCGACTATCATTTCCTACGTTTTTATTTCGAATTCCAAATAAGGAACGCAGATAAATACCACAGAAAGCACTGAACCTACAGAAAAGTTCGGTGTTTTTTGTTTATTTCGTGGTTCAAACCTCGGAATTCGCAACTAAAAGTCACATATGAAGCGTATATTTGTCGCATTATCAAACTGTTATTATTAATGGCAACAATCACATTGAAATACGACGCGCGAAATAGTATCGCACAAAAAGCCATCGATTTTCTTCTTTCGTTGGGCGTATTCGAAAAAGAGGAACGCATGTCGGCTGCCGAAAAACGTACGCGAAAAGCAATAGAAGAATTGGACAACGGCAAAGGCACAGTTTGCAACTATTTTGAGGAATATCTGAAAGCCGTAAAATGAGGACTATCGTCTTTTCTTCGCAATACAAAAAAGATTTGAAGTTGCTCGCAAACGCAATATGCCAGAAGACGAGCTAAATGCCATTGTATTCAATTTAGCAAGCGACATAAAGCTAGAAACTCGCTTTCACGACCACGAACTAACTAATAATTTCAAAGGCCTACGCGAATGCCACATTCGCCCCGATTGGCTACTTATGTATCGCAAAACAGATTCTCAAGAACTGCATTTACTTGAACTTGTTAGAACGGGCACACACTCCGACCTATTTTGAGCACAACACTCTCTAATTATAATAGAATTATGTAGTTGTGCAGAGAACCCAGCGTTTATATCATCATACATAATAATAGAGATCTTTCGCTTCGCTCAAGATGACAGTTCGTTATGCTACTTGCGAAAACTGAGAATATAACAAGCACGAAAATTGAGTAATCGTGGTTTGAATAGATGTATAATAGCTAATTTTGCACCCGATTTTGCAAAAAAGTATAATTGACATCATGATATATTCTATGACAGGCTACGGCAAGGCTGTATGCGAATTGCCGAACAAGAAAGTTACCATCGAAATTAAGTCGCTCAATAGCAAGCAGATGGACCTGAGCACGCGCATTCCTACGCTCTATCGCGAGAAGGAACTTGAGGTGCGTTCCGAAATTTCTGCAGCGCTGCTTCGTGGCAAAGTCGATTTCACTATTTATGTAGAGACGACGGCCGCCGACCACTTGGCTCAACTCAACCGCCCAGTGATTGAGGCTTATCACAAGCAACTCAAAGACATCGCTGTTTCGCTTGGCGAAGATGGCCACTCCGACCTCATGCGCATAATTATGACTCTGCCCGACTCGGTGAAGGTGGAAGCGCAGCAACTCGACGAGCAAGAGTGGGGAAAAATCCACGATGCAATTATCACTACCATCAACAACCTCAACGCGTTCCGCAAACAAGAGGGCGCCTCGCTCGATGCCGACCTCCGCAAACGTATTAGCCTCATTTCTGCATACTTACAAGAAGTGCCTAAGTACGAATCGCAGCGCGTAGAGAAGATCCGCCAACGCATCCAAGCCAACCTCGACGAACTTGTTGGTAAAGAAAATGTTGACGAAAATCGTCTCGAACAAGAGCTCATCTTCTACATAGAGAAACTCGATATAAACGAGGAAAAAGTTCGCCTCGCCAACCACTTGAAATACTTCATAGAGACAATGGAGAAAGAAGACCAAGCGGGCAAGAAACTTGGTTTCATAGCACAAGAGATTGGTCGCGAGATAAATACACTCGGCTCTAAAGCAAACGAGGCAAACTTGCAACGCCTTGTGATACAGATGAAAGACGAGCTCGAGAAGATAAAGGAGCAAGTTCTCAACGTGCTATAACTATGGAAGGAAAAGTACTTATTTTCTCGGCGCCCTCAGGTTCTGGCAAGTCGACCATAGTGAACCATTTGCTCAAGTGCGGCTTCGATTTGGAGTTTTCCATTTCAGCCACAAGTCGCGCACCACGTGGAGCAGAGCAAAATGGCGTTGAATACTATTTTCTAAGCGCCGACGAATTTCGCAAACGCATTGATAATGACGAATTTGTAGAGCACGAAGAGGTTTACTCAGGTTGCTACTACGGCACACTTCGCTCGGAACTTACGCGCATTTGGTCGAAAGGTCACCACATAGTTTTCGATGTAGATGTGAAGGGCGGCGTGAACTTGAAGAAGCTCTTTGGCAGTCGCGCGTTGTCGGTATTTATTCAGCCGCCATCGATTGACGAGCTGCGCAACCGCCTTGTGAAACGCGCCACCGATTCGGCCGAAAAGATTGAGCAGCGCGTGGCTAAAGCAGCCGAGGAACTAACCTACGCACCACAGTTCGACACCATAATAGTTAACGACAACCTTGAAAAAGCCCTCAGCGAGGCCGAGAAAATCGTTGCTGACTTCATAAAAGCATAACTATGAGCAAGATAGGTTTGATGTTCGGTACGTATAATCCCATACATATTGGGCACACCTTAATTGCAAAATGGATAGTCGAAAACAGCGACCTCGACGAGGTTTGGCTTGTTGTATCGCCGCTAAGTCCTTATAAACAAGGCATTGAACTCGTATCGATAGAGAAACGCTTGATGATGGCGCAGATTGCCGTTGGTAATGCGCGCAACATTGCCGTTTGCGACGCCGAGCTGCATCTGCCCAAGCCATCGTATACCATTGATACCATTGATTATCTGCGCGTGCAGCATCCCGACTGCGAGTTCTCCATAATTATGGGCGGCGACAACGTTGACGGTCTTGTAGGTTGGAAAAACTACGAGCGTCTGCTTGCCGAAAATCGCATCCTTGTGTTTCCGCGACATAATTACGAGCCTAAGCTCAAGCATGAGAATATCCACTATTTGAATGCGCCGCGCGTTGAAATATCTTCAACAGCCATTCGTCAGATGGTCAACAAAGGCATCGACCCGCGATTTTTTGTGTGCGATGGCGTTGCCGATTTTATAATACAAGAAAAATTATACCATTGAACATATCTACTCAAATATTGAAACGCACATTTCTATCAGCGTTATTTACAATGACTTGCGTGCTACTTATGGCGCAAAATCCTCACACCGACACGCCCCAACAAGGCGAAGGTCTCGGAGCATTTCTTCTGCGCAATGGTTACAACGTAAGTAAGTATAAAGACGAATTTATAAAGCTGAATGCCAATCACTTCGGTAAAGACTACGGGCTTCTGCTCGGTGTGAAATACATATTCCCGAACAAGGTAGACCAAGTGGAAGAGCCGCTGCTTGGCGAGGCAAACAAGATGGTGACTGTGGTAGACGACCTGCTCTACGGCGCTACGTATTACCTCATTAGCGGGCACGGCGGACCAGACCCTGGCGCCATAGCTAAGGTGAATGGCAACGAGCTACACGAAGACGAATATGCCTACGACGTGGTGATGCGCCTCGCCAAATGCTTGCTTTCGCACAGCGCCAAGGTGCACATCATCATTCAAGACCCTAACGACGGCATTCGCGACGATGCATACCTATCGAACGACGACCACGAGACGTGCAACGGCGCTGCTATTCCGCTCGACCAGAATGAGCGCTTGCAACAACGCTGCGACGCGGTGAACAACTTCTACAAGACTGAGCGCACTGGCTATTGCCGCACGGTGATTGTCCACCTCGATAGCCGAACCGAATCGACGCGCATCGACGTATTTGCATACTATTTCACCAAAAGCAAAATGGGGCAACGCTTGGCTCAAAACGTAATCGACAAACTAAAAACTAAGTATGATTACTATCAACCAGGTCGTGGATTTCTCGGCGAAGTGAAAGAACGTCAATTATACGTATTGCGCGAAACCAATCCGCCTGCCATGTTCCTCGAACTGGGTAATATTCAGAACGATAAAGACCGCCAGCGATTCATCAAACCGAGCAACCGTCAGGCTGTGGCAGAGTGGGTTGCAGAAGGTATGATTGAAGACTTCAAAATGAGCAAATAATTCATATACAAA
>JAEEGL012880660.1_pt1 | contig 17124 bp, 2 predicted proteins | sample 9134231 | NCBI WGS metagenome assembly JAEEGL01 (sample SAMN16246548, study PRJNA631951) | gut metagenome | biome: gut microbiome; feature: rumen; material: fiber-attached | host: Bos | place: Iran: Karaj | collected 2018-10
CAGATGGCCAACAAAACACAGCAGCGGCACAAAGCGATGTATCAGTTGCTTCAAGATATCCTGCAAACGTAACAATAGCAGGAACCACACCAATTAAGTATTATGGTGTTTCTGATCTTGTATCTGTAAATTATGGAACAATCACAGGTATTAATGTAGTTATTGAAGATAGATCTGATATTTCAGCAAACAATCGTTATTATATCAGCGGATTAAACGCAAATGTCTCATTTGGATTTATAGTAGCAATTAACTTAGGAACATTAACAGAGTCTACAAATACAATAAAGAGACCAGTAACTTATGTTGTAGGAACAAGTTCTGCAAATACTGTTTTAGGATTGAGTGTTGGTATCAATGCTGGTGAAATGTTTGAGGTTAGCGCAACATTAAATACAACTTGTACAATTATAGACGCAAACAACACAACATATGCTGGATCAATTACCGTTGCTGGTGTAGGTATAAATACGCAAACAGGTAGTATTGAAGGCCTTGTTATTACAAACGATGGCTCAATCAACATCGGAAGAGACGTAGAAGATTCATCTGAGTCTTCAGTTAATTCAAACTCAGATAAGGGTAAATTTATTGAAAAAGTAGTAGTTGCAGGTTTAGTAGCTATTAATGATAAGGGAGCTCTTCAATATTCTACAATTAGAGGAAGTGGTTCATTCTTAATTAACTCTAATATATTTAGAGAAACTCAAATTAACGGTGAAACAACAACAGTAGGCGTTAATTATATGAATATTAACTATATCGATTTTGCGGTTGGTGTAGCACAAGCAGATGCTATTGTGGACAACACAAACAAAATAGCATATATGTTAATAGATTATGTTGGAATTGTTAGATACTATGGTAATTACTATAGAGCTGGATTAGCATTTGCAAAAGCAGTTAATACAACAAGCGTTGCAAATTCTAATTTAGCTTTCAAGGGTATTTTCTGGAACGAAAAATATAATAGTGACCTTGGTTTATATACAATAAATAACACATACGGACAAGACATTAGATTGCATACACCATCTCAATCTGCCGGATTCTCTTTAATGGGTTGGGTTGATACAGAGGCTCTAAGCGGGGCAAACTTTGTATATGGCGCTCAAATCTATTTAAATGCTTCAGCTATGGAATTAAGATGGGAGCATGTAAATGATGTTCATACGGGTAAGTTTATTGTTGAAACTACAGAAAAGAATATGAAGGGTAAAGCACCATTTAAATCATTTGAAGTCAACTATTTACCAAGTGGTGATCAAAAGAATGATATAATGAACAACCACACTTATTATGAATTCGTAAAGGGTGAGAATGCTACAAACACATTTATTACATTCGATGTTGCAGCAATGATTACAAATGGTATTTTATTGAATATAAATACTGGTACATATTTAGGTGATGCATTAAGAATTAATATTGAATTCAATTATCCATATGTTGAAATTAATGATGTATATCAATTAGTTCAATTCTTATGGTTTGACTCTTCAGATAAAGAATTGTCTGACACAAATCACCCAAATACAAGTTTAAATATTAAGAATTACTATCTACAAACTTACATTGATAATATTAAATTATTAATTGATAGTTCTGGCGGATATAAGAAAGCAACAGCAAATAATCCATATGGTGCATGGGTACCAATGGATGACGAAGACATTAATGAGATTCTAGCTCACTATGCAGAAGATGAGTATTACATCTTATATTATCCAAAACAAGGAAGAACAACGAATTATTATTATGTATTCTTAGAGAAGTACTACGACGAAGATGGCGATGAGGTTTCTTACTATTCTGCAAACTTAGGTAAATTAGGATCAAATATTTCATTAAATAAGTATGGTAATATTTCTCCTAATTTCGGCTTTAATTCAACTTCTTGGAAAACATTCCCTGGTATCAAGTCATTAGATGGACAAGGATATGAAATTGAATTGATAGTTTCAAGTTTTACAACTGTTTCTTACAATGATTCGTCTATGGCTACATCAAAGTGGTATATAAATAACGGTGATGCTACAAATAGCAACTCAGTATCAGAACAATGGCTAGATGATGTAGCAGAAACTCCAAGTAAAGATCAAACAACATTAATCTATGGCGGATTCATCGGAATTAATAGAGGTGAATTAAAGAATATTCATTTCACATTTAAAGAAGGTTCTGTTTTGAATATTACAGGCGGCAACCTATCTGCTCGTACAATGGACAGACATGTATTTGTAGGACTTATAAGTGCTTATTCAAAAGGAACCATTGATGGTTGTACGCTTGAATTAGAAAGAAATACACAAGTCTTTGTAAATAAATACCTATCAAAGCATGATGACTCAGATAACATTGGTGGTGTATTCATGGGCGGATTTGCTGGCGTTTTAGGCCAAGAGGCGGTTATATCTAACTGCACCGTAGACTTTGGTGACAACGTTAAGTTTGGTGCCCACAATGTAGGTAATGAAGGTGTATTCTTCGGTCAATTCTCTAAAGGGCATATCTATACTTATGTAGGCGGCTTTGTTGGTATGATGACTAGAGCAAGTAAAATCTATAATGCAAAGATTGAAGGCAGCAGTACATCAAAAATTTTCGCATTTATTAACGAAACTAATTATACAAGAGTAGTTGATGCAGCAGGTGGTCTAGTTGGTGTTAATACAACATATTCTATGTGGAATCAATGGGGAATTGGTGAAGGGTTAATAGATGGCGTTATTTATAACTGGAAAGGTAAGACAATTTCATCATATTGGAATGGCGGTCTAAAGCTATGGGGATGGGAACCAAACGTTGGTGGTGATAGAACAAGTTTAGCTATTTATGAATTAGGTGGAAATGTTTTAGGCGCTATTGGTAATTCTTCAAATAATAATTGGGTAACATCATCTTCTGAAATTCTTAACCTATACTACACATTTAATATTTCAGATTACACATATACAGCTGCAGATAAAGAAGAAAGAATTGAGTTATATACAGGAAATGGTACAGCAACAGATTTCATTAAGATAAGAAACGATAATAGTACAGGTGATAGTGGTAACAATAAATTTATTATGAGTGCTAACGTTTCTGTCAGCGATGCTATTAATAGTTCAACTTCATTAAATAACTTGATAAAAGTTTTATCTGTATATGAGATGCCATATAGCACAGAATCAGGTGGTACAGGAATTACAATTATAGGGGGAACAAGTGAAAGTTATAACAATGATAAAGCTAGAATTATCACAAATTATAGTTCATTTGCTCCAGATGTTACACAAGCAGCTAGTGGCGGATTCTATGGCGCATATAAGAAAGTGACAGAATTGGGAGACTTGTTGTCTTGGGCTGATTCATCTCAAGGATCTAACATTAAGTGTTCATTTAATGCTGGTGCAAATATCCCATCTGCAATCATGTGGCAAATTACAATTCAAAATGCTATTCCAGGTGCTGGTAGCACATTATCTAACCCGGATTCAGGAACAGCAGCTACAGTTATCCCAGTTTATCAATTTGCTAAGACATTAACAGAAGCTCAAGAGTATAAGAAAATTAATTATACAATTTTAAGAGGCGAAGGAAACAATATGAATTTGTTCTTCTGTATGGGTGATAGCGCTATACTAAGTCCAAAAAGAACAAATTATACAAATGAAGTAAGCGAAGACCCTACAACATATTATCCAAAGAAAGCATTAATGTATGATGGAAAGACATCTGGTGATAGTGCTTCTGTAGACATTTATGACTATAGAGGAGAAGCAATTACTAGATTGGCTGGCGTTGCGGGCGATATTTATGAAGCAGCTAATGATAGTGGAGATATTACAAGAACAATTTATGTAAAGGATAATTCTACAGGACGATATATTGAACGCCCAGGTGATCAAGACCCTGCAAAGATTGGTTCTTACAGAGTTGACTTTACTGTTAATGCGAATATTAATAGCGAAACAAACAAAGAATATAACGAAAATGCTTATGTTGATGCATCGTATAGAGTTGCGTTCTTTAACGCAGATAATGAAGAAGCAATAAGAGAATATACATATAACGATGAGACAAAAGAATATGTAAAGAGAAAAGATGGATATTATGAAAAAGTAATAGATGAAGAATTGATTGAGGAGTTAAACGGAGTTACTCCAGACATTGATGGAATTTATACATATAATGCCGTTGCGTATACATATGTAAATGGTAGTTTCTATAAATATGCAAAAGAAACATCATCTACGATAATAGATGCTCTTGATGCGAAAAAAGCACAAGTAGAAACATATATTATTTATTTAGTAATAGCTCCAGTATCTATTAGCTTTACAAAGATTACTAAGGTATATGATGGCCATTCAGAATTCACATATATTAATCCTCAATCTGCAGCGATTTCTAATTACACAACATTCACTGCAGCAATTGATAATAGATTCACATATTCTGAAATACCAAATGCTACAATTTCTTCTGTCGCAGGAAAACTATCATTAAATAATGGTACATCTATTATGCCACAAGGTGGTTATGATTCAGCAGAAGTCGGAAATAGAACAGCTACATTTACAATGAAGAGTGGTAACGATAGCAGTATTACATATACTCTATATAGATACAATGAAAGCGATGCGACTTGGTATACAATGAATATTACTTCATACTTCCTTGCAGATAGAAGCGGTCAAAGTAAAGTCACTTATTTTACAATCAGCGATTTAACTACTTTGTTAGATTCATCTCATGGTGTTGAGACGTATGGTTATAGAGACGAGAGTAATTTATTACGTGATGGATATAGTGTTATTAATTCTAGTTCATGCGTTGTTAGAATTGTTAAAGCTGGAGAATTGTCATTCTCATTTGCTTCTACTCCAGAATTAGATTTTAATTACACAGGCGTAGCCGTTGATTATGTAACAGATAGTAACTTATTATCTTTGATCAAAGTAACAACCCCAATTGGAGAGGTATGGGATGCTTCATCTAATTATTTCGAGAGCGGGGATTTTGTAATTACACAAAACAATACAAATATCATAAATGTCTCTGAAGATAATATGCATAGGTATACAGCATCGATTACGGTCGAATATGTTGGTTCGCAATATGGATCTTCATCTGCAGATTTAGATTTATATGTATATGTTATTCCGGCTCCATTAACAATTACTAGAATAGTAAAGGATTGGGATGGAACTACAAGTGCAAACTATGTAGCTAGTGAGAATCCACATACTGTTTCGTATGCAGTTAAGGGATTCAAAAATGAAAGCGAGACATTAGGAAATATAACAGCCTCATATGCTCAATCAGATATTGGTATTGGCTTAAATGTAATAATTTCAACAACTTCAACAACAATTCATAATGCATCATATGATATGTTGTTTAGCAATTATTATTTAGAATCAAGCACTATTGCTGTTGGTACAATTGCTCCAGTAGCTGCAACAATTGAAAATGCTTATAAGACATTCGATGGAACAAATACTGTAGTATATGGAAATTTGGATACAAATACTAAATTATTAGTTAAGCGTGGCAACAATGTCTTAAATATTAGACCAGCGGGCGCTACATATACTTCAACGCAAGTTGGTACTTGTGGATTCAGAGTTCCATTAGGTGCATTTGTGTACGTAGATGGATTAGGTAACACTCAAACAAGATATATAATTAAAAATGGTACTTCTGAAACAAATTATTACATTTCAGGAGCTACATCTCAAAATTATATTGCAGTAAATAAAGGCACAATTATTCCAACAACCATCACGGTAACAGATGTATACAAGGAATATGATGGAACAAATAAACTTGGTACATTCAATATGAGTGGTCTTGTTTCAGGAGATAGTATCACATCATTTGATGGAGAATATGCAACAGTAAATGTTGAATACGATGGCACAAATTACAATGATTTTACTCTAGATGGCGCAGCAATTACATTAACGATAAATAATGGCACAACAACATCAAGTGAGACATATTATGTATTGAAGCATAACTCAGCTAATACAAACTATATATTGAACACTACTCCTTCAAATGTTACAAGGACAGGTTCGCAATATGAAATAACAGGAAAAGGTGTAATTATCCCAGCTGCAGTTGATGTTACAGCGGTCGTAAAGTATTATGATGCAACAAATGCGTTTGATACTGCAAAAATCTATGCATTAAGCGATGAAAATGTTTATGCAACAATTTCATTTAACGGTCAACCTATAAATAATTTCAAGTTTACAGGGACAATGTCTGATTCGAATGCTGGAACAAATTATAGCGTAACAGTTGATACAACAACATTTACATATGCTAACACAGCATTCTATTGGTTATATAATGTTTCAAACACACATAACAACTATAGAGTAAACAATCCTACAACAGCAAATGTAGGAACAATCTTGCAATTAACAATAAAAGTTTCAAACGATACTGTTTCAGGAAGTATTGCAAATATTTCTCTAGGTGGACATTCAATTAATGCTAACCACTATACATATAAGGCAACAAGTTATGAAACAACATATGATTCTACAAAGACATATTCTTCATCTAACTTCAATGGAACATTGTATCTAGGAGCTCAACCATTTACAATTACAAATGGATCTACTTCTATTAATGGTAGTCCTGTTTCATTTACAATTACTACATCAGATAATGACGCTAATAATAACGTTGCTCAAAATGCAGGTTTGTATGAATTTACAATTTCTATGACCACTTCAACAAACTATGTATTAGATACAACAAACAACAATAACAAGTTCTACTTTGGTATTAATAGACAAACATTAAGTGCATCAAATATATATTTGATTTCTGGCAACGTTTCTAAACAATATAATGCAACATCATCTGCTCCAACATTAGGAACAGTTACAGCTTTAATTAAAGTAGACAACGCAACTATTGCACAAAACTTATCTACAACAAATAAGTCAATAACAGTTGGAAACAATTGTAGAAATGTTGCTACATATTCTCAAGGCAAGGGAGCAAATCAATTCTACATTTCAGCTAGTGTATCATTTAATACAGGAAACATTGCTTCATATTCACAAGTAAGCGATAACTATAGATTTAGTGGAACAATTGATACATCTGCAACAGGTAACAACAAAGCATACACATCAACATCTCTATCTACAGAAATGAAGTATATCATTACAAAAGCAAATCTAGTTGCCGCAACAACAGTAGAAAAAGACTTTGATGGAACTAAGAGCGCACAAGTGACATTAACTGGAGTCGGTGGCGAAATCGTAAATGCAGTATATTCATGGGGTGTTACGAGCGTAGTGCCAGGTGAATACGAAGGAATTTCTGCTAGCGTTTCACATAGCAGTCCAAATTATAACGAAATTAATAGCGTAAGTATTGACTTGACAATAAATCCTGCTCATATTGTATTGGAAAGAAGCTATACAAATACAATGAATAGTTTTGAACTTGTATTTGCGATTACAAACTTAAGGGGATATGATTTCTTAACATTTGGAAATGCTGAATTTGAAACAGAAATGATGAGCACTTTAGATACAACGGGTAAAGCTCCATTTATTACAGCATTGAATAATTTGTTTGTGTTAACAGCAAATGATTCTGTATCTAAAGTGAACATAACAGATGCAATGATTAAGTCTATTAACATCGTTGAAGAAAACGATGGATTTAATACACTTGAAATCGTATTAAGCGGTGAAGAATCTTTAGATAATACAACAATTACAGATAGATATGCAGTTTATATGATGGGCGTAGAAAACGATGAAATCTCATCAAATGTTATGACATCAAATAGAGCTGTATCTTCTTCAGAATTGGAAAACGGACAATATACAGGAACGTATACATCAACAGGAACAGCGATTAGTTCATTGGATGGATTATATACATTCTTAAAGACAGGCTTAGGTACAGGATATCTTACAGGCAATATTTATGGATACGATGCAAAACTAGGAGAAGTAACTTCTCTTGCAAGTGGAAAAGTATTAGATGGAAATGGTTATACAATTGAGATAACAGGAGACTTAAAGACTTCTGGATTCTTTGTAGATACAAACGCCGGAACAATTAGAAACGTTAACTTCAAGTTTGTATCAGGAAGAGAAATTGATACTGATTCTTGCATCGGTTTAGGAGTTGGATCAAATACTGGTACAATCCAAAATGTATCTTTAGATATCGCAGTTGGCTTAACAATTGCAGATGGAAAGACCCCAACAATTGGTGGTTTAGTTGGCTCAATTACTGCAGGAACAGTTTCAAATGTAAGTATTATCTTTACTTCAAATGTAGCATATTCAAGTTTTGGCGGATTAGCATATTCAATTACAGGCGGCGCTGTATCTTATATTGCAGTAAGAAATGCTCATAATGTAGATACAATTTCAGGAAAGCCTCTTGCTGTATCTACAACAGTTGCAATTAACAATGTAATCGACGGAATTAGCTTAACAGATACATTAGTTGGAAGCGGAACATTGACAAATGTTTATGGAAGCGATGAATATATTGAAATCGCTTTGACAGCACAAAGTTATAAGGTAAAGACATATTACACAAGATCTGGTGCTGGTACAGCTCAAATTCCATATGTATATACATTAGCAACTGGCGCATTTGATGCAAATGCTACATATTACACAACAACAAAACTAGCTCTATATGATAATACATATACAAATGGACATTTGGATTACTACTTTACAAAGAACGGATTCTTCACAACAGCTGGAGCATTACATAATGTATACAACAGCCAAGCTGAAAGCAATACAAATACATCTTACTATTATGGATACAATTCAGAAGAAACAGGTTACTATATTGCAATCGAAGTAATTGCTCCTCTAAATAGATTCGTTTGGGAAGCAGTAGATGCTTACTATACAACTTATTCAACAAGCTTGAACAGAGTAGTTGAATTGTTTGCTTTATCTAACAGCAATCAAGATACACCAATTGAACTTGCATCAGCTAATCCAACAACAATGCAAACATCTGGTGCTACAATGTTCATTCCAGTTATCGGTATTATTGCATCAACAGTTATCTCAAGCGGTACAGATATCGTTCAAGAATACGAATATACAGGATCACAAATTAAGGCTGAATTCGCTACAGATAAAGGAAGCTTGTTCATCTCTGGTACAAATGTTGGTATTTACACAGAATACTATAAAGAAATTGATGGACATGCAAGTGTTAATGGTATTACTTGGGATATTAGCCAATTTACAGCACAAATCTTAAAGGCTTCATCTGGTGTTGGCGATGCATCAATTATGTTAATTATTGTGCCAAAGCAATTATCTTCTGCTCCAACTGTACAAAAGCAATACGATTCAACAAATATTGCAGAAACACACTTCGATGTAAATCTAGACGGAAACGATGACATCTATGCAGTAGGTCAATATAGTGGTTCTGCAGTTAATACAGAAGATCAATCAGGATATCAAGTTAAGTACAACTCTTCAACAAGAACAGTTGCAGCATATAACAATGGAAATGGTTATACATTCGTTACATATTACTTAACAGGATATGACGAAGGAACAAATAAAAATATTTACACAGTTAAGTTCATTTACATTAATGGTAATCCATTCACAAGTACTACAAATGTAACAAGTTTAACAAAGGCTGCATTTGCTAGAGGATATTATCAATTAACAACACTTGAAAAGATTCAAGCGTTAGCTCAAGATACAACAAATAATCAAGTTCTATATGCTAACTCAATTGGTAACATCTCTAATCTATCTTCAGTAAATGTATATGATTTGACATTTGCAAGAACAGTAAATGAAAACCATGCTGTTGCATGGGGCAATGCTGTTTATTATTCAGCAACAATATTCAATGTAAATGGTCTAACAATTAACGGAAATTACAATTATTTAATTTCTGGAAATATATTTGAAGAGGATTCAATTTATGCAACACAAGCTACAACAACACAATATGTATGCACAGAAGATCAAGGAAGAATTTCTAAGAGAACAATTGCAGCTACATATTCTAACTTGAATCAATCATATAGAGGACAATTAAGTGCTATTGGTATCAATATCGCAAACATTGAAGATCTAGACAACTTGCCATATTCTCTAACTGCACAAGCAAAGGATCAATTGATTGATGATTTAAATGATGAATTAGAAAACGCTAACTTCAGCGGAGATGTTTTAGCTGCAACATATGCAGATCAAACAAATCCTGATAGAACAAAATTGAATTATGTAAATGGCGTATATTCAGCAGCAAGTGAAGTATTTACAGTTATTAAGTTAACAGCTTTAAGTGGAACATATTCAGTAACAAATAACTTAGCTGTAAGCTTTACAACTGGTGCTACATTAACATTAAGATACTTCAAGTACGATTCTACAAATAACAAGTATATGATTGAAACATTCGATGATCTTATTGCAATCGATAGAATTGAATATGCTCAAATCAGATTAGATAGCACATCTTATGCTGCAAATACATACTACACAAGAGAAAATGATGTATATACATTAGCAGAAGGTGCATTTGATGCAAATGAAACATATTATGTTGGTTCAGATTATCAATCATTAAATTACGAAGTAACAGCTAACCTAAATGGTAAGGGTAAAGTCGTAACAACATTTGCAAATGTATTTGAAGGAACAATCGAAGGTGCAAATAAGATTATTAGAAACTTTGCACTAGTTGGTTCTTCTTCAACTGGTTTATTTGGAACAATTGCAAGCGGTGCAAGCATTGCAAACTTAACATTTGTAAATGTATTAGCAGTAACAGCAAACGATGCAACAATTTCTATCGTTGCTACAAATAACGAAGGTACAATTAACAACATTACAGTTGAAGCAGCTATCGCTTCAGATAACAATGTAACATTAAAGGTATTTGGTGCAGGTACAATTACATCATCTTTAGCAGTAATTGAAACAACAAAGAACATTACTGTTGAAGCAAATGTAAATACAGCAGAAAAGCCATCAACAGTAATCTTATATAGAGTTTACGGATTAAATGGTTCAGTTGCATTTAGATTAAGCGAAGCAAACGAAGAAAATAGAGCAGCTATCGTAGCAAGCGCTAAAGCAATCATGGTAACAAATAGATTGAATACTCCAATCGTAATTACATCAGAAGAAGTTCAAATCAACAACTTCCGTGAATACTGGGTATGGTTGAACCTATTCAACTATTTGACAGCATCTAACACAACAACATTCATAGGATATCAATTTACGCTATAAAGAGCGGATATAAGCGGAGGATAAAATGAAAACGAGGAAAAGGATTAATTTATTAATATTTATTAGTATTTTGGCGATAGTGCTATCTATGATAGCATTGGTTGGTTGCAAAGCAAAAAAAGCTTCCGAAGAAATCTTATCCTCAGATAATAATAATAGATCTGTTTTGTCCGCTTATGAATTAGGAACTAGTGAAGATTATAACTATTTGCTTATCTATGAAGGATGGGATCCAGATACAACCAAAACAGATGAGCAAAGGCAAAAGAATGTATATATTAAATCAATAGATGATGATTATGTACTAACATTGGAAATACCAAACAGTGTAGTTATATCAAATGTAAAACGAGTATTTTCAGGTTGGTATTTAGAGCCAGAAATAGTAAACGAACTAGATACAATTACAAGATATACGTTCAATAGAGAAGTTAATCAAAAGAAGGTATTAAGCGTTTATGCTAAATGGGAAGATTGTGCATTATATACTATTACATATAATTACGGGAATGGTTCAGCCGATCCTAACAAAACATATACAACATCATTCTATGCTGAGCCAGAGGCAATGGTTGCTTTGCAAGATCCATTGCCACCAGTTGATTCATCATCAACAGGGTTAAGTGGTGTTACACACTATTATTCATATACATTTGCTGCATGGTATACAACAAGCAATTTTGCTTCGGGCACACAAATTTCTCAAGTGCATAAAGGTTCATACTCTGGGAATAGTACATCTATAACTGTATATGCAAAATATAATCAAACTGAATATGATAGAATTAAATTGGTATTAAACGGAAACGAAGCCGATAATGATGATGTCCATATTGTTTCGGGAGATTATGTAAGTTTTGACAATGAAAGAGATTCAGATGGAAATATTATATTGAGAAGGACAAACGAAAGACTCTATTTGCCTACATTCGGCGAGATTGTAAAAGATTCATTGTATTACAATTCAGATTCAAACAAAGAATTGACAAGATATACATCTCTTTCATGGCATTTATCTAAACTATATGAAGGAGATGGATATACATCAGTTGGAGAAATTATGGGATCGACTACGCTTTATGCAAATTGGGGACATAAAGATTTTGGATATGTCATTTCTTATCAAGTAAACGATCCGGATAATCCAACAAATACTCCGGTTCAAAGCAATCCAGTATATGTTGCAAGACCACAAGATTATGATGCTTCTTCAGTAGGCTTTTCTACTAATGTTACAATTTATAAGCCAGCCGATAGAGCATCTATTGGATATTCAAGTTATACTTTTATAGGGTGGCATTCTTCATATACTCCACCAGCCTATAATTCAACAACATATGAAACAAGTGAGGAGGTTTGGGCCGGACAAGTTCCATATACAGCGGGTACTTTCTATACGCGTTCAATTCAAGAGCCATATGTATATACAAAAGCAGAAGGCGCATTTGTTGCTAATACACAATATTATCAAAATACAGATTCAGACCCGGTTACATACACACAAGTTTCCGTTACTGAGACATTAACAGTAAGCAGTAATATGACATTGTATGCAAGATGGTTATATACACTAAATGCGTATACAATTACATATAATCTTGAAGGTGGCCATTGGAAGCAAAATCAAGAAGTACCAAATAATGTTGAATCGCATACATCAGATGTTTCTTTGCATATTCCAACACGAGATGAGGATGTTGATGGAAGCGGAAACCCAACATATAGATATTCGTTTGATGGATGGTATGAACATTTAAATAATGGCGTATACACGGATCCAATCAGCGTTGCTACAACAGCACACATAACGGTTTATGCTAAGTGGATTAGATATAAAGTATATAAGATTCATTTCCACCCAGATGATGATACATGGGATTGGCAAGAGAATAAAGAAAACGGAGAGTATTATTCAATTGCAGATGGTGATGGTAACCTATACACACCAGAGAAGAAGTCATACGATTCTCGTATCTCATTTGTATTCCAAGGTTGGTATATTGGCGCCCAAGCAGCACAAGGCGTATTTAACCTAGAAGATAGAGTAGCGAAACTAGATTCAAATGTTGAGTCTGCCTCTGAAGTATTACGAGAAAAGTATGCTAAATATCTAAATGGCAATAATGTACCTATAACAGATACAGAGATTCACTTATATGCTTACTGGGTTGAGAAACCAGATACATATGCAATTACTTATAACCTCGAGACAAAACTTGATGGTGAAGAAGTAATCAATGATAAGCGTAATCCAACATATACTTCAACATTGAACAATGCAAGATATTTGTTTACACCACGAAGAATAAAATATACATACACTGTAACAAATGGAACTATAACAAGCATTCATATCAAGGCATATGAATTCTTGGGTTGGTATACAGCAGCAGTAGGCGGTACTAAATACGATACTTTATATGCTGAATATGGGGCATTAACTTTATATCCACATTGGGGCAATAGTGATGAGTATGATTTCTATCCAGGAACGCCAGTCTTTGTTAATGCTGATATGACAAGAGATAATACACAAAACCATGAAGGGGATATGGTCCTATATGGTATATATCAACAAACAAAAGTAGCAACAAGCCAAACAAATATAACAGTAACATTAGATGGAAAGTATTATAGAAAAGAGCCAATTATGTGGGAAATTATAGGTTCGAGTGGAACAAGTTTTACATTACTAAGTGAAAATGTTTTGACAAAAGCAACACATAGTGCGGCTACATCTTCTATAAGTATTGGAGCAAGTGGCACATTAACACTTTTAGATCAAGCAACTGCAGAAGCAATTAAAGACCCAAACAGCAATGGTGAAAACCACTTATTAAGAGCAGCATCTGATTATGCTATTGCAAATGGCGTAGAATACGATGAAAAGATGGGAACAGGTGGATTCTGGCTAAACGATGAAAAGCCAATTTCAGAAATTGCACTAGATACTGCAACACAAGAAGCTTTAGCAGGTCGTACATTCTATAAATATGCTGGGCCAAGAGGTTATATTGCATATACAGAGGGAAGTAACACAAGTATTGGTTTCGTACCAAAGATTACTATAACAATAAGTTAGGATAATGATAAGCAAAGAATTAATTGAGTACTCTATAGAAAAAGATACTTTTGTTGAGTTCAAAGAAGAAACTTCCTCAACAAATGATGATGTAGAAAAATATATAGGCAAAGATGATAAAAAAGACTTTGTAGTCATAGCAGGATTACAAACAAAAGGAAGGGGAAGATTAGATCATTCCTTTGCATCTCCAAAAGGGGGATTATATTTTTCAATTCTAAAAAACACCAAGAATTTAAAAAATGAAGATATTCTTCTAATAACCCCAATAGTTGCCCTATCTGTATATAGAGCAATTAAAGAAGTGCTACATAAAGAAACAGATATTAAATGGATAAATGACATCCTATATCAAAACAAAAAAGTCTGTGGCATTTTATGTGAAGCAAAGCAAAGCTTTGAATATGTAATAATTGGCATTGGAATTGATTACAAGCTAAGCTTGGATGAGCTAGATGTTTCTTTAAAAGAAATCGTTGGAACATTGAGTTCTGAAAACGATATAGATCTATCAAATGAGCTTATAATTGCCACAATAAACAACATAAATGAATTAATCGACAAATTGCCAGATAGAAGCTTTTTAGAAGAATATAGGGCTCATTGTATAACCATAGGGAAAAGCATAGCTTTTAATTATAATAACGAAAGAAGAAAAGCTAAGGCTTTAGATGTTTTAGATGATGGTTCTCTTCAAGTTCAAGAAGGGGATAGAATATATTCTTTAAACGTTGGTGAAGTATCTATTATTAGATAGAAATATATTATTTTAATTACAAGATTATTAATATAGGAAGTAGTATTAAACTACTATATAAATAGCAATTTTTAGGGCATATTTTTGATATTTTTCTTATCATTTCAAATTTTAAAGGATTTTTGGCAAACTCTATATTAAATAGGTCTGCCCCTGTGGCACTTTTGTGACAGTCGAATCTATATGATTGAAAGTGTAGTATAGGTAACTATGCTCAAATACAATTATATAGGAGATATGATATGAGGGGACAAATTATTAAGATAGAAAAGGCAAACAAGGCCTTAATCGTCTTATTAGCATGCTTGTTAATAGTATTTTTGTTAACAAGTTCTATTATTCTTTCTAATTCTTTAAATAAAGCTGAGGAGGCATATGCGGATACAACTTGGACTGGAAAAGGTTCAGGCTCTGAAACAGATCCGTATTTAATTACTACAGCAGAAGAATTGGGAACATTTAGAGATATCGTAAATGCGACAGGTGCAGAAAAACACGCTGTATTAAAAAACGATATAACTTTAAGTGGCGATTGGGATCCAATTGGCTCGGATGATAAACCATTTAAGGGTACGTTTGATGGAAATTGTCATACAGTATTTGGAGTTAAATTTAACGAGTCATCTACTGGGCATGTTGGCTTTTTCGCAAATGTTACATATTGCAATAGCGGAACAGAGATCAAGAACTTAACTGTAAAAGGGGATGGAATTATATCAAGCTCAGACACTGGCGGTATAGTTGGATGGCTTGAGGGTAGATATCAATCTGAAACAAAGATTATTAATTGTCACAATTATTTACCAATTACTTCAGGTAGCCAAGTTGGTGGAATTGTAGGTAATGCAACTTCTGGTTTATTAAAGATATCAGATTGCAGTAATCATGCTACAATCACGGCAACTGGTAACGGGTATAACGTTGGCGGCATTGTAGGTTCTGCTTGTGGCCCTCAAACATGGGACACTAGTGATAAAAAACACGTTTTAACAGTAGAAATAGAAAATTGCTATAACGATGGAGCTATAACAGTAACATCTTCTTCTACTAATGTAGGCGGAATTGTTGGAAAAACAGCCGGCGTTGTAAATGTACGCAAATGCTTTAATTATAACAGCGTAAAAGGTTCTACAAATACATTTGCCGTTATCGCAGAATTAGGTTCATCTTCTTCAATTTCAGGTTGCTGTTATTTAACGATTGCAGGATCTGCTACTGATACAAGAGCTGATGGCCATGATGCTGCTTGGTTTGCAGACAAAACCAGTTTTACAGTAAATGAAGATTTTACTAAAATTTATGATTTCACAAATATTTGGGAAATGAAGGAAAATGCAAAGTATCCAACATTTTTACCAGAAGTAGACTTATATATTGCTGGACATATTGTCGCAGTCGGAAGTACTTCTGTTACAAGAACAAATCGCGGATATCAATATGATAGACAAGAAAATACTTTAAAGTTAGAAAATTCTGAGGGATATGATGACGTATATTTTATGATAGAGGCCCCTTCTTGGGACGCAGGAATTCGTTCAGAATTAGCAGACTTAACTATTAAAATGTGTTGGAAATCTTCTATAGATAATAAAAATTCAGGGGATGAATTAACAAGATATGGCATCTATTCAACGGGAAATTTAAAATTTACTACAAGCTATGATGGGGATCATAGCGGCTTGAAAATCCAAGCAACATCAGGTAAATCCAAAAATGCCTATGGGATTTATTGTAACGGTAATCTTACCATAGAGAGAGGATATCTAGATGTTACTGCTGGAGACATAAATCAAGACGGAAAAACTATTGGTATTCATGCTAAATCTATGACAATACTTGGCGAAAAAATAGTAGCTAATAGCTATTATAAGTCAGACTATAGTACACAAATAGGAGTAGCAAATGTTGGTATTGAAACCGAAGAAGGAATTACTATAAAATCTGGTATTAAAGCGTTCATCGCTTATGGTCGTACTAATGCGGTTGTTGGTAAGCTTGTAACGGAA
>JAEEGL015863950.1_pt1 | contig 17124 bp, 13 predicted proteins | sample 9134231 | NCBI WGS metagenome assembly JAEEGL01 (sample SAMN16246548, study PRJNA631951) | gut metagenome | biome: gut microbiome; feature: rumen; material: fiber-attached | host: Bos | place: Iran: Karaj | collected 2018-10
AGCTGCAAGTACAGGCTTTAAAGACGACGACATAGAAGACCTCGACGTCACCCTGAGCTACTCACGCTGGGGATTCAATATCGGTGTTATCGACTACTGGACGAAAGACGTGGATGAAAAGAACCGCTATTTCTATTACGATTCCCATGGTCCTCACCAGTTTGAAGCCAACCTCGGCTACACCTGTGACTATTTCTCCCTTCAGGCATATACGATGTTTGCCGGCAATGACTTCAAGATCAATGGCGACAGAGCATACTCAACTTACATCGAGCTCTCTGTTCCCTTCAAGGCTGGTGGCCTGGAGTGGGACGCAAGGGTAGGTATAACCCCTATGGAGAGCGCCGGCACTTCTGTCACACGGAAGGTTCAGGGACTGATTCGCGAGATTGAGGTAACAGAGAATTTCTATCAATATGGTGAGGGGTTCACCTGCAATATGGCATCTATCAGGGCAACGAAGAATTTCGAGTTCAAATACTTCAAACTGCCCGTCTTTGCAGAGATTAATGTCAATCCCTATCTGCAGAAGGCATATGTCCTTGCAGGCGTAACCATCGCAACATTCTAAAGGTAAAAAGTAAAAAGGTAAAGATGTCAAACAACTTAAGATTTCAGGTTGTAGAAGAGGCCTTCAAGAAAAGGGCCATAGATGTGAAGGCGCCTTCAGAGCGTCCTTCAGAATATTTCGGCAAGTATGTGTTCAACCGTCAGAAGATGTATAAATACCTGCCTGCCGACATATATGCGAAACTCATCGATGTCATCGACAATGGAGCCCGCCTGGACCGTAGCATAGCCGACGCTGTGGCTGCTGGCATGAAACAATGGGCTCAGGAGATGGGTGCCACACACTACACCCACTGGTTCCAGCCTCTCACCGAGGGTACTGCCGAGAAGCACGACGCTTTCGTAGAACACGATGGTAAGGGTGGTATGGTAGAGAACTTCAGCGGCAAGCTGCTCGTACAACAGGAGCCTGATGCCAGCTCATTCCCCAACGGTGGAATCCGTAACACCTTCGAGGCTCGCGGATACTCTGCCTGGGACCCTACATCACCAGTCTTCATCATCGACGATACTCTTTGTATCCCCACCATCTTCATAGCATATACAGGCGAGGCCCTCGACTATAAGGCACCTCTGCTAAGAGCCCTGCATGCCGTTGACAAGGCCGCTACCGATGTGTGCCAGTATTTCTATGATGACGTACATAAGGTAAAGGTTAATCTCGGATGGGAACAGGAGTATTTCCTCGTCGACGAGGGACTCTATTCCGCACGTCCCGACCTTATGCTTACAGGTCGCACACTCATGGGACACGAGAGTGCCAAGAACCAGCAGATGGACGACCACTACTTCGGTACTATCCCCGATCGTGTACAGGCCTTCATGAAAGATCTTGAGATCCAGGCTCTCGAGCTCTCCATCCCCTGTAAGACCCGTCACAACGAGGTTGCCCCCAATCAGTTCGAGCTTGCTCCTATCTTCGAGGAGTGTAACCTCGCCGTTGACCATAACATGCTCCTGATGTCGCTGATGAAACGTGTGGCCCGCAATCATGGCTTCCGTGTGCTGCTTCACGAGAAACCCTTCGACGGCATCAACGGTTCTGGAAAACATAACAACTGGAGTCTTACCGCCGACAACGGTGCCCTGCTCCATGCTCCAGGCAAGACCCCCGAAGAGAATCTGCGCTTCGTGACCTTCATCGTTGAGACCCTGATGGCAGTATATCGTCACAACGGACTGCTCAAGGCCTCTATCGTAAGTGCCACGAATGCTCATCGTCTTGGTGGCAACGAGGCTCCCCCTGCCATCATCAGCTCGTTCCTCGGGACACAGCTCAGCGATGTTCTGGATAAAATAGAGAATAGTGCACAATGGACAGTTGACAGTGATGATAACTCTGCACGCCCAGAAAGTAATCAAAACTATCCACTATCCACTCTCAACTCTAAACTCATCGAAGAGATCGACATCCCTCAGATTCCTAATCTCGAGGTCGACAATACTGACCGTAACCGTACCTCTCCATTTGCCTTCACAGGTAATCGTTTCGAGTTCCGTGCCCCTGGTTCCAGCGTCAACTGTGCATCAGCGATGATAGCCCTCAACGCAGCAATGGCCGAAGCACTCATCTCATTCAAGAAACGAGTAGACCAGAAGATTGCTGAATACTCCGGCCTGCCAGAATATTCCAAAGGCTCTGGCCATACCGCAAAGTTCCATGCTATCGTAGAGGTGCTTCGCGAAGACATCAAGACTTGTAAGCCCATCCGTTTCGACGGCAATGGCTACAGCGAGGAATGGGTAGTAGAGGCAGCTAAGCGTGGTCTCGATGTAGAGAAGTCTGTGCCCGTAATCATCGAGCACTATCTCGACCCCGAGAGCATCTCTATGTTTGAGAGCACAAAGGTGATGAACCAGAAGGAGCTCGAAGCCCGCAACGAGGTGAAATGGGAGACATACGTGAAGACCGTTCAGATAGAGGCCCGTGTGATGGGCGACCTGTCGATGAATCATATCATCCCCGTCTCTACCCATTACCAGTCGCAGCTCATCAAGAATGTGCAGGGCATGAAGGATGTGTTCCCCGCTGAGAAGGCCGAGCGCCTCTCTTCACGTAACATGAAACTCATCGAGGAGGTTGCCGAGCGTACAGAGCGCATAGAGAGTCTTGTAGAGGATCTCACGGAGGCCCGTCGCGTGGCAAACCGCATCACCGACATCCATCAGCGTGCAATAGCATATCACGACACCGTTTGTCCGAAGATGCAGGACATCCGCAAGGAGTGCGACGCTCTGGAGATGATTGTCGAAGACGGTCTGTGGACTCTCCCGAAATATCGCGAACTATTATTCATAAGATAAAAGTAAAAAGGTAAAAAAGTAAAAATGAAAAGATTATCAACATTTCTAGCTCTTGGCTGCATTATTGCCTTAAGCCTTACGTCATGTCTTAAGAGTGACGAAAACAACAATAACACCGGTCTCACCAAAGCACAGCGAGGCCAGTGCTTTGATGCCATACATGGTGAATTCTCAGGAGAGATGATCTATCCCGTGCTCAACAACGAACTGAACACATATGGCACCGACACTATCGACATCGACTGGCTTGTTAATGCCGACACCATGCTCATCGTTAAGGAACTCCCAGCAGAGGCTATCGCCGGTACCATCGCCGACAAAGAGCTCCGCACAGCCCTGGAAGAGCAGAATCCCGTAAAAGATGTGGAGTGCTACATCGGTTTCTATAGCCTCGACTCGTACGTAAGATTCTATCTTGCTCCTCTGAAGACCGACTATCCTGTGTACCTTAATGGCCAGACCCATACGGTATCTGCAGTTTTCTGGGCTGCTACATATTCGTCTTATTCTTCTATGGGATATAAGGAGCTTACAAGCGGTCTTATCGCAGGTCAGTTGGTTTTAGGCGGTGTTTATCTCGACAATAATGAGAACAAGAATTATCTTAGTTCGAGTTCAACCCCTGCCATTCCTCTTGTCTTTGCTACCAATATCTCTAAGGCAACAAGTCAGAAAACCAATTAAAAGGAAGTATGAAGAAAGAATGTCTCATATTTGCAATCGCTATGCTGTGCTGTCTGCAGATGATGGCGCAGAGTGACTCCGCATGGACATTCAGCGGCAAGGTTATTGATGCCAAGACCCGCAAGGGGATGCCATATGTGAGTATTACCGACCGTCAGGTGGGTACAGTAACCAACGATGAGGGTGAGTTTTCCCTGAAGCTGAAGTCAGAACCTCAGCAGGTAACCTTCTCCTACGTTGGCTACAAGACTCTCCGCCTCACCGCCAGCGAGTGTAAGGCTCTTGAGGCCAAAGGCAAGGCTGTGCAGATGCAGGCCAGTTCTGTGGTGCTCAGCGATGTCATCATCCGAGGCTCCGATGCCCGTGAGGTAGTCCTTCAGGCCATCGACAAGATAGACAAGAACTACCCCCGTGAGGCCAACCTTCTCCGAGGGTTCTATCGTGAGACGGTACAGAAGCGCCAGCGGTTTATCAGCGTCGCCGAGGGAGTGGTCGATCTGTATAAGACGGCCTACAACCGACAGCATTGGCGCGATGGTGTGGCCATCCTCAAGGGACGTCGTCTGCTCAGTCAGAAACCCTCCGACACACTCTCCGTAAAGCTTCAGGGCGGTCCTGTGCTCCCCGTACATCTCGACATCGTCAAGGAGCGCGACATCCTGCTCAACGAAGAGGAACTGGCTAAATACGACCTCAACTTCCTTACTTCCAAGACCACCGGCGACAGACCTCAGTACGTCATCGAGCTCAAGCCCCGTGTAGTCACCGACTACGCTCTCTATCGCGGACGTCTCTATATCGATCAGGAGACGCTTGCCTTCACTAAGATCGACCTCCAGCTGGATATGACCGATGTAGACAAGGTCACCCGCATGATACTCCGTAAGAAACCTTTCAGCCTGCGCTTCACACCCCGTGAGCTCACGCTGAGCATCGACTATAAGACCGATGGCGGGGTAACACGTATCAACTATATCCGTAATGTGATACGGTTCCGTTGCGACTGGAAGCGACGCGTGTTTAAGTCTAACTTCACCATCGTGTCAGAGATGGTCGTTACCGACCGTAAGGAAGGCGAGGGCATAAAACCGATAAGAATCCGAGACTCGTTTAATCGCAGCGACAATTTCTACGACAAGGTGATCTTCTTCAACGACCCGGGTTTCTGGGGTTCAGATAACATCATAGAGCCCACAGAAGACCTTCTGGAAGGCATCGACAAGATCAAGCGCAAACTCCTTAAAAGGTAAAAGGGAAAAAAGTAAAAAAGGAAAAAGGTAAAGAATATGGATCAGAAGAAAATAAACGAAACGCTCAGGAGCAATGTAGCCATCCTCTCTAAGCATACCGACGACGAGTTGAGGATGATGCCTACCGCCACACTTACGCAGTTGCCCTCTGTAGAGGATGTAAAGCGTATCATAAGCCTCATCAAGAGCATCGTGTTCAGCGACTATTTCCATAAGCGCCAGCCCGACGAGGAGCTGAGAGCCTATCAGATAGGTGTGTCGATGGAAGAGCTTTACCGTCTGCTCCGTCAGCAGATAGCCCGCGGACTGCAGTTCTGTGAGGAGTGCGCTGAGAGTGATGTGCTCTGCGCCGGCGAAGAGCTCGCCCTGAAGTTTATCGATGCCCTGCCTGAGATAAAACGTCTGCTCTATACCGACATCCAGGCGATGTTCGACAACGACCCCGCTGCCGCCACCTATGGCGAGGTTATCTTCTGTTATCCTGTGGTAAACACGATGACCCATTACCGTGTGGCCCATAAGCTCCACGAGATGCAGGTGCCCGTGATACCACGTATCATCACCGAACAGGCTCACTCCAAGACGGGTATCGACATCCATCCGGGAGCACAGATAGGCGAGTATTTCTCTATCGATCACGGCACGGGCGTGGTAATCGGCGAGACCAGTATCATCGGCAATCATGTCACTCTGTATCAGGGTGTTACCCTCGGAGCGAAGAGCTTCAAGTACGATGAACAGGGCAATATGCTCAACGTGCCCCGTCACCCGATAATCGAGGATAATGTGACTGTCTATTCCAATGCCTCTATCCTCGGACGCATCACCATCGGCCACGATTCAGTCATCGGTGGTAACATCTGGCTCACGCATAGCGTACCGCCATACTCCAGGATTCTGCAGTCGAAGGCTGTGGATGTCAGCTTCCAGGACGGACTGGGGATATAATCAAGATATATAATCATGTCATATAAGAGATTTATTTATGCTACTATCGCGGTGGCAATGACCTTTGTAGCCACCGGATGCCGACAGGACAGGCCGGCACAGGGATTCCTTAATCCTACTGCAGCCAAAGCCTCTACAGCCGCCCCGACAGCCAATGTCGCAAGAGCCAAGAAGGCTCCCCTACTCTATGAGATTCCCGCCAAGCTCACCGACAGGCCGGAACAGATCATCAAGCGCAAGGGCTATACCACATCTTACAACAATAAGACAAAGACCCCCAACTGGGTGGCCTGGCACCTCACCAAACAGCGCACCTACGGCTCAGCTATGCGCTCGGGGATGCTCTTTACCGAAGATACTGCCGTAGAGGCTCCCAGAGCCACCGACAAGGACTATTACAACTCACGCTACGACCGAGGCCACATGTGCCCTGCAGGCGACTGCAAATGGGATAGTGAGGCCATGCAGGAGTCGTTTCTGTTTACAAATATATGTCCTCAGAATCACGGTCTGAACAAATACGAGTGGAACGACCTCGAGATCCTCTGTCGCGACTGGGCCCGCAAATACGGCTCTGTGGATATCGTCTGCGGACCGCTCTACGACGGCATCGGCGAACAGAAGATGATAGGTCGCAACCGTGTATGGGTGTCCGAGAAGTTCTTCAAGGTGGTGCTCTGCCGTCAGGGCGAGCCTAAGGCCATCGGATTCATATATAATAATGTGGGTAAGAAACAGCCGATGCAGGATGCCGTGCGCAGCGTCGACGAGATAGAGATGCTCACAGGCATCGACTTCTTCCCCGCCCTCGACGACAAGACCGAGAATCTCATCGAAGCAGAGTCAGACCTTACGGAGTGGTAGTATCCTATTTTCCGTGTAATCCGCTCGACTTTGACTTGGTGACAAGCCATACACCACTGAAAACGAGTACAACAGCCAGCGCATGCGTTGGTTTGAGGATGCCCACACCCATCAGCAACGATGCGGCGACAGAGACGATGGGCTGTACATAATTATATACAGAGACCACCGTTGGACGCAAGGTTCGCTGACCAATCATTGTGAGGATATAGCCCAGGAAGGTGCCGATACAAACAACATAAGCCACTTCCCACCAGGTTTTGGTGGCGATGGGTTGCGACACCACCTCTCTGACATGCAGGAAGGTGAAGGGCAGCAGCATCAGCGTGGCCCACGAGAACATATACTTGTTGATCGTGAATACGTTGTATCGTCGTATCAGCGGATTGAAGAGCGACAGATAGAGTGCAAACGAGAACTGTGCAAACAGACAGAGCAGGTCGCCTCGGATGTCGCCCACCTTGCCATCCGCATGGGCAGCACTCGTCAGAATCAGTATCAGCGCGCCGCTGCAACCCATCATCACACCCAGTGTCTTCTTGCTTGTGATGGGTTCTTTCAGGATCAGAGCCGACAGCAGCATCGCAAAAATCGGCATCGAGGTGGTTACAATCGAGGCATTGATGGGCGAGGTGATGCTCAGGCCGATGGTGTAGCAGCATTGGTTACAAAGGAGTCCGAAGATAGCTGCTCCGATGAACATCAGTTTGTCGCGACGAGGCACTTCTTCCTTGGGAGCAAAGCGCGAGGCTATCCAGAACAGCATACAGGCCCCCACCACTCTAAAGGTAACCATTGTGATGCCGTCGAAACCATGCGTCATTGCATCTTTGCCGATAGGCGCCATCAGGCCCCAGCCAGCACAAGCTCCGAACATCGAGAGGTGGGCAATCAGCTCACGATTATTATCTTGTCTTTCCATACTTATTTTGGTTCTATCGTGAAAATCGGCTGCAAAATTACAAAAAAATCGGCAAAACCTCAAATAATTCCCTTGAAAACCGCCGTTGTGTCATTGGTAGTCATACCCCATCTTCATGGAGATAAAGCCCTTAGGCCACTTGGTTTTATCAAGAAATAGTTTCGCTGTACCACGAGAGAGAAGGAAGAGATTGGGCCTGACCTCCTTAAACTCATAGCTCATGTTGTTCTGTCCCTCGACATAGCTGATGCGTGATATCTGCCAACAGCCTTCAGCAATGTGGACCCTCATATTTTCGAGTTTCACAATATAAAATGTTCTGTTGCCTGCGGTATAGCTGCCAACATATTCCATACCCGTATCCTGCTTCTTCCGGTATTTTTTCTTGAGCTCTTTCGCTTTCTCACGCACCTTCTTGTAGAACTGGTCATAGACATTGGCACTCATCATACCATCATGCTTCAGAAATGACGCTTTCTGCTTCTCTGTGAGTTCCTGCTTCATCTCCACCATCCGCACATTCGAGGCCATTATCTTTCCTTTGTTAAAGACCACATCCTCAGCCATCGTGATACCAAAATGCTTGTGTTCCCTTAGGGCCGATATGATGGGGCCATATCCTGCAAGTCGTGCGGCAAAGGTAATGGTGCGGCGGTGGGGAAACTGTGTCAGGTCTATGTCCTTCTCCAGCTGGCAGGTCACAGAGTACCTCAGCGTTTCGATTCGTTCCTTCAGGGGTTTGGCATTGGCAAGAACCTGTTTCACCAGGTATTCCTCGAAGGTCATACCGTCGGCCAGTATCATGGTCTCTGGCAGGTTAATCGAATAGGAAATATCTTCATCGTCCTGAGCTTTTATATTCAGGGCGACAAACAGGACAAGCACAATGGCAGTAAACGGTCTTAGCATAACAAATCACGGGGGACAGGTCCCCTTGTTTTGCAAAGATAGCGATTTTTTTGCATATTAGCGTCACAAATCATGGTTTGATACTAAAAATATGTTTTTTTTGGTCTTTGACTTGGGTGTGCCAGGCCCAAGTGGTAATGAGAATGACACATATGTTTCCAACGACATTGTTTATAGCCCCGATTTCTGTCCGAAACCGGGGGAAATAATATGAAAAAAGCGAGCCTCAGATGCTGAAGCTCGCTTAAATTATGTGGCTGTGGGTATCATTGCGTTATTTAAACCTTATGTAGCGGACAGGCTTCTCAACATTTGCGCTGTCAGAGGCGGAATCTGAGCGAGTGCGTGAATACCAGCTATCATAACCCCAGTAGTTATAACTGCCCCAGTTAGGCGAGGAGGTATGGAAGAGCTCGAAGTCTACCCTATTGTCACCATCGTAGAAGCTGCCGCAGAAACGGTCGTCTCTCAGACGGTAGTCGTAGATCTTAAGGCTGATGCCTTCCTCGACGAAATAAACGAAGATGTCGCCGAACTCAACCTTCCAGTCGATGTGGTTAGCCACATAGTCCCAGGGGGCATCGCTGTAGTAGTCTACCCAGTAACCGCTACCCTTGGCATACGACATTGGATCTTTGAGGAATGTGATCTCCGTATATGTGGCATCGTAAGAACGGCCTCCGTAATACGATGAGATATACATATTGCCTCTCCATGTGCCCTCGAGGGTGCTTGCGATTCTCTCGTCTTCACAGGAAGTAAATCCTACTGCTGAAGTGGCGATGAATGCCATCATCAGGATGTTGCGTAATATCTTCTTCATAATCGTAACGTTTTTATTGTTTGACGATGCAAAGGTAAGGATTATATTCCCTCTGAGCAAGTGATTATTCCTATTTTGAAGTAGGGAAATCCCTAAAGGTTGTTCACTGGCATAATATTATAGACACTGATAATACGAGATTCTACTGATTATTACTGATTTTTTTCTTTCCGAAATCCGGATCAATTTTTAAGAACCATGTAACAATAAAGGTAAGCGAACAGGTAGCCATCACGATAATAAAGAATGTCTGATATCCTACTGCATCCTTAATCCAGCCAGAAACCATACCAGGAAGCATAAGCCCCAGATAACTGATGCCGGTACATATAGCATAATGAGACGTCTTGAATTCACCTTGGCTATAATAAAGCATATATAAGGTAAGGACAGTGAAGCCAAGTCCGTATCCAAACTGCTCAACGAAAAGACACGTACTCACGAGTGTAAGTCCCCATGCCGAAGATACTTCCGGCATTGCGAAAGCCAGATAGATATAAACGGCATCAGGCAAGGTAATAGCACATACCAAAGGCCAAAGCCATCGTTTCATACCATCACGACTTACGAGAATACCTCCCAGAATACCTCCTAATGTCAATCCAATAAGTCCCACAGTACCATACGACAAGCCATATTCTGTAGGAGCCATTCCTAATCCACCGTCAGAATTGGGACGCATAAGGAACGTCTTAGTCATTGTGTTAAGCAATGCTTCTGGAAAGCGATATAAGAGCAGAAAACAAATAGCAATAACAGTTGTACGCAGAGGGAACTTATTAAAGAAAGTCATGAGTGTATGCTTCAATCCTGACCATACCTCCGCCACGCTACTGCTTCCATTGCAATCTTCCTTAGGTTTAGGCAGTATGTAGCCATGAAACAGCCAAAGGGCAACAAAAAGACCTGCCAATCCATAAAAGACCAAACTCCAGACGAATGCAATACTATTTCTCATATATACCGAAAGTATACCTGGAATGGCCACCAGAACGCCGTTTCCAAAGATTACAGCCAATCGATAGAATGTATTGCGAATACCGACGAAATATGTCTGATTGTGCTCGTCCAGCTCAATCATATAAAATCCGTCTGCCGAGATGTCGTGAGTTGCACTGGCAAAAGCCATAATAAAGAAGCAACACATAGACATCTGGAACCAAACAGGAGTATTAAGTGTAAATGCCACTCCCGCTAATGCTGCTCCAATGAGGATCTGCATATTAAGTATCCACCACCTTTTAGTACGAAGGAGGTCAATAAATGGGCTCCATAACGGTTTTATTATCCAGGGAAGGTTAAGCCATCCTGTATATAGGGCTAATTCCGTATCGGTAAGTCCCATCTGCATATACATTACTGCGGCAACGCCAGTTACAAGAACATTTGGCAAACCTTCCGCAAAATAAAGACTGGGCACCCATGCCCAAGGATTTCTTTTTTTCATATAATTACACGTTTTTTCCTGTCATTAGTAAAGACGACACGCTTTTTCTGGGGTTCCAAGCCAAAATTCAATAATAGCCCCACTTCGGCATCTGTTGCACGGAGATAATTGTTTAACTGGGCTAAATGTTCCGGAAGAATTGTCTTTACTGCTTTCAATTCTAAAATAACTTGATCTTCTACAATAATATCTGCATAATATTCCCCAACGCATATACCTTTATAATATACAGATATTGGAGACTCCATTTTACAACAAACCCCTCGACGAGTAAGTTCGTTGAATAGTGCATTCTTATATACCTTTTCCAAGAAACCATACCCAAGCTCATTATACACGTCATAAAAGGCTTGTATAACTACACTTGTAATATTACTATGCAAATACTCCATTACTGGCTTTAATATCAGTTCATATCAGTTTTATCATGTATAATCAGTGTCCTAATTATATCTTTGACTACTCATATAAATGTTTTATTTCTGCGTTGCGGTAATAGAAGAGGAGAATCTCATCGTAGGTCTTGCCCTGCTCGCCCATGACGGCGGCACCTATCTGACAGAGACCAACACCATGACCCCAACCCTTGCCGTGAAGGATAAAACGGTCGCCCTGTTTCTCGACATCGAAGGCAGAACTGAGAAGATGAGTCTCACTGAGAGCTCGACGTATCTCAAGCTCCTTGCCGATAGAGAAGGTCTTCTTGGTACCTACAATCTTAAGTTTCCAGATACGCCCGCTCTTGCCCCGCTCCAGAGGGATAAGGTCGGTGATGGTGCCGAAGTCGTCCTTCAGTTTACGGTTGATGAGTTCAGAGAGCTCTTCCTGAGTATATTCGACAGTCCAGCGATAGAAATCTATCGTCTCCTGATCATAGTCGTTGAGCACCTGCGAGAGGATATTCTTGTCGCTGGTGTTACAATACGGATCATGGAATGAAACGAGATACGGCTTCGGAGTATCCTCCCAGCAATACTGGAACTCCTCTGTCTCGCCTCCACAGCACTTTGAGAAACGTGCATCGCAGATCTCGTCGCCATAGGCGAGGATCTGTCCGCGAGTCTCACTGATGGCCTGTTCGGCAGCGGGGGTTGACTGTTTGGTGATACCCTGATAACGCTGGCAGTGGTCGTCGGCACAGACGTCGAAGATAGTATGGTCTTCACGATCGTACCAACGGATAAGCTCATCGTCTTTCTTCACAAACGAGAAGAATGCCCCTCCGCCATTGTCGAGCTGCTTACGTTTCTCCATCTGAGCCAGGAGCCACGAACGGGAGATAACGGCATGAGCCTTAAGGAACTCCTTGGATGCCGATGCCGACATCTCGCTGGATATGACACTTGTGAGGTAACGCTCTACGGGAAGCTCGTTGATGGCAACAATCTTATCTGCCTCTACCACCAGTCGGAGGGTGCCGGAGAACACCTGAGTCTCCTTACGCTCCCAGTGGAAATTGACACCGATGGTGACATCATGCAACGAGAACGATGCGTCGTTGCTCTGAGGAGTGAAGGTAAGCTCACGATACTGGTTGCCGCGCCAGAGGATTCCACCCTCGGAGAACTCCACCTCCTGATTGCCGGTGAGCGTCTCACCCTTGGCGGTATAAGGAGCATTGAGGGTGAAGGCAATCTTCTCGGCAGAGACGATGCCGACGGTGACGTTGGGCTCCTTTTGAGTGGAGAGTGGAGAGTGGAGAGTGGAGAGTTTGCTACCGCTGCTTGATTTCAGGATGTCTATGACTTGTTGGAGGGCATCACCCTTGAGGGTTATCTCGTCGAGGATGCTGAGAGCCTTCTCGGGAGTGAGGCGTTCGAAGTCCTCCTGACGGGGAGTGATGATCAGTCCTGCCATATCGAGAGCTCCAGGAGAGATGATATACTGTTCGTCGCCCTCGGCATAATAACAGTCGGGACGATGCTTCGTACGTGGGAACACCACAGAGAGGAAATCCTCATCGCGACGCCAGGCCACGATATTCATCATAGGCTCGGGGTCCATCTCCGGCATAGCATCGTAGAGACGACGGAAGAGCTGTTCGTCGCCATACTGCGAACGGCTACGGATCAGTAATGCCGTGCAATGATAGTCTTCTATCAGGGATATGTCCTCGTGATCGTTGATGCTTACTATCTTAGTGAGGTTGCTCGAAAGGCGCTTCCACGACATCTGCAGAGGCAGCACACCACAGGTGCCAGCCTGGAAATGAGCATGGTCGGGAGCCGAGGCACCACACTGGGGACCATTGTAGAACACCATCATCTCAGGATACTCCTCGAGCAGCTTGTGAATCTCGCCATAAGAGTTGAGTATGCGCTGGGGCTGATGCTTCAGCGAGGGGATAGTGAAGTGCTGTGGGAGTATTGGGAAAGGATTGACGAGCAATTCATACTGGCCATCGATATCTTTCTTTATCTGTTCCTTAGGACGATTCTGTTCACAGAGGAAACAAGGGCGCTCGGCGATGGTCTTCTTATCCATCTTGGCTCCTGTGGAAACCATTCGTGCGGGGTTCCACTGAACCTGGATGCTCGAAGAACCGACCACCAGTTCGCGGGTCTTTGAGGCACGCAGGTCGTGATAACGCTGACGCGCAGCCTCCCATTTCTCAAGCTGACGATTGAAGAAGCGCTGAAGGGGAGAATCGGTCATGATGCCCTGTTTTCCCTGATTCATCTGTTGGCGGGCCTGAATCTCGAGTGTACGCAGACGGTCCTTATACAGATTGTTGGCATTCACCTTCTCTACTGAGAGGGCTGCATCGCTGTTGCCACCCCATCGGCGACAGAGATAGAGCTCTGTATAGATACGACCTATACGGTAATGACGCGAGAAGATCAGTCCGAGGGCATAGTCCTCGCCATAGCTGGTGTTAGGGAACTGTATCTGTCGCAACAGAGGAGTGAAGAAAGCTCGTGGGGCTCCGAGACCGTTTATGCGAAGGGCATTGTTAGGACCGTTCTCGTCTGTCCACTCCTTATGATCGATAAGTCCCGGGGGAAGGGTGTTCAACTCGAAGTCGCACATACGATACGAGCCCACCACCATAGCGGCATTCTGTTTGTAGAAGGCGTCAACTATCTGCTGAAGTGTCTTGGGTGATGAATAGAGGTCGTCGGAATCAAGCTGTACGGCAAATCGTCCGCAATGGTCATCGTTGATAGCCACATTCCAGCAACCGCCGATTCCTAAGTCCGTACGTTCGGGGATGATATGTATCAGTCGCTCGTCGTGCAGGCTGTTCAGGAGTTCTGTGGTCTTGTCGGTGGAGTGATTATCCACTACTATGACATTAAACTTAAAGCTCGCCTTCTGTCCCAGGGCACTCTCTACGGCATCCATGATGGTCTTCTCACGGTTGTATACGGGAATGACCACCGATGCCTCGATCTCAAACTCCTGTTCGTTGAAGTCAGGACGACGATAGAATCCGGGGTCTATCTTCGCCCCTATGGCAGCGAGATGAGCCGTTGCCGCATGTTCCATCTCTATCTGAACCTCACGGTTACGAGGGTTGACATAGTCGAACTGTTTCACTCCCGAGGCTCTGAGGTCGGTCTCTTCCTCAGTATAGAGACTCTCGTTGATATGGAATATCTGTCCCTGACGGCTCAGGAAGAGTCTGAGGGCATAGAGTCCGGCATACTGATAGTCGTGTTCACCTGCTTGCATGGCAAAGGTATGTAGGAGCGATGTCTTCACCAGCCAGAGGCATCCGAAATCGAAATCGTCGCGGATACTTCCCGGGAAATAGTCGATTACGGGGTGAGCGGTACGGTCGGAATAAACCATTGCTGCATTGGAATCACTCGCCACACGGAGCATTCGCACCAAGGCACCCTGACCTAAGGTGATACTCGCCTGCTTAGTCATTATCAGTGCATAATCGGCCTTGGCATTCTCAGCCATCCGCATCAGAGTGTTGCTGCTGGCGAGATTGTCGACTGTTATCTGACGGGCATCCTTGATCTCGTCAAGGGGACTGTTCACCAAAAGGTATATATTCTGAACCGTTCTGCTGTTTCGCAACTGAGTGATGGTCTGCTGGGCCAGCGACAGGTCGTCGCAAGGAAGAAAGCAGTCTATTTTTTCTCTCATTTTAGTCGTATAATATTAAAATATGTGCAAAGATACGGCATTTTTGTGGGAAAACAAAATTTTTTCAGTAACTTTGCAGCCAAAATAGGAAAAAAAATTCTGATGGACACAGAAAAGAAGGTACTTATGGGTATGACGCTCGACAATCTGAAGGTTGTCGCAGCAGAACTCGGCATGCCTAAGTTCACGGCCTCGCAGATGGCGAAATGGATATACCAGCAGCATGTGCGCGACATCGACGAGATGACGAATATCTCCAAGGCCAACCGCGAGAAGCTTAAGGAGCACTATGAGATAGGCGCTATGGAGCCCATCGACTGTCAGAAGAGCAAGGACGGCACGATAAAATACCTCTTCCCGGTGAGTATCGACGGGAAGTTTGTAGAGACGGTGTATATCCCTGATAATGACCGCGCTACATTGTGTGTATCATGTCAGGTGGGCTGTAAGATGAACTGTCTGTTCTGTCAGACGGGAAAACAGGGTTTTGAGGGTAATCTCACAGCTGCCGACATACTCAATCAGATATATGCCCTGCCTGAGAGAGAGACACTTACAAACATCGTCTTCATGGGGCAGGGAGAGCCGATGGACAATCTCGACAATGTGCTCAAAGCCACAGAGATACTCACAGGGGACTACGGCTATGCCTGGAGTCCGCGACGTATCACCGTGAGCAGCGTAGGCGTGAAGAACAAGCTGAAGCGTTTTCTGGACGAGAGCGAGTGTCATGTGGCTATCTCAATGCACTCTCCCCTACCCGAGCAGCGCCAGACGCTGATGCCTGCAGAGAAGCAGATGAGCATCGAGGAGACGGTAGCACTGCTCAGACAGTATGATTTCTCGCATCAGCGCAGATGTTCGTTTGAGTATATCTGTTTCGGAGGACTCAACGACACACCTGTCTTCGCACGTGAGATTATCCGCTTGCTACAGGGCCTGGAGTGCAGGGTAAACCTCATCCGTTTCCACGAGATACCGGGAGTAGACCTTCCCGGCAGCGACGAGAAACGTATGGAGGCGCTACGCGACTATCTCACAGCCCACGGGGTGTTTACCACCATCCGTGCCAGCAGAGGACAGGATATCTTCGCTGCCTGTGGCCTTCTCTCCACCGCCCGACGAAGTAATAAATAGTAAAACGTAAATCACAAGATGGAAAATAATAAAGTTCGCGTGGCTATCACGCACGGAGATACCAACGGTATCGGATATGAGGTAATCCTCAAGGCTTTTGAGGACCCCACCATGCTTGAGCTCTGTACACCTATCATATATGGTAGTCCCAAGGTGGCTGCATATCATCGTCATGCAATGGGGATAGAGACTCCATTCACAAACATCTCTAAGGCAGAGGATGCACATGAGGGAAAACTAAACATGCTTGCTACCTTCGATGAAGAGGTGAAAGTGGAGTTCGGTAATCCTACAAAGGAATCGTCTGACGCTGCACGTAAGGCTCTGCAGAGAGCAAAGGAAGATCTGAGGCAGGGACTCTACGATGTACTGGTACAGGCCCCTGTGGTAAGCAGCAACACCCCTGACCGCGAAGACCGTTCGCTGCTGGTGATGTTCTCCGGCGATATCCGTATCGCCCTCGTTACCAATCACTTGCCGATAAAAGAGGTAGCTCAGAGCATCACTAAGGAACTCATAGAAAACAAAACCACCCTATTACACACTTCGCTGAAGCGTGACTTCCGCATAAACAATCCCCGTATCGCTGTGATGGCCCTTAATCCACAACCAGGAGCAGAGGAAGAGGAAATCATAAAGCCTGCCATCGAAACCCTCTCAGAAAAAGGTATACAGGCATACGGCCCATTCATTGCTGATGAGTTCTTCGGGGATTATATGCAGGATCAGTTCGACGGTATCCTTGCGATGTATGATGATCAGGGCAATGTGCCTTTCAAGACCCTCGCCTCAGAGTATGGCGTGAAGATGAAGACCGGATTCCCGTTTGTTATCACAACACCCGATCACGGACCTGCTTTCGACATTGCAGGACAAGGCATCGCCGATCCCGCATCGCTGCGCCATGCCATCTATGCAGCAATAGATATCTTCCGTAATCGCAAGGACTATGACGAGCCGCTGAAGAACCCTCTCCAGAAACTCTATCACGAGAAGAAGGAAGATGGTGAGAGAGCACGTTTCCCAAGAAAGCCATTCCCTTCGAAGGCGGATTTTGCCAATGAAGGTGACGGGGAGAAATCAGAGTCAACTAAGGAGGCTGCTACCCCGGAGAATGAATAAATAGTTGTTTTGAGTTAAAAAATCTGCCAAAATTGCAGTTTTC
>JAEEGL016278931.1_pt1 | contig 17124 bp, 15 predicted proteins | sample 9134231 | NCBI WGS metagenome assembly JAEEGL01 (sample SAMN16246548, study PRJNA631951) | gut metagenome | biome: gut microbiome; feature: rumen; material: fiber-attached | host: Bos | place: Iran: Karaj | collected 2018-10
CTCAATTACGTAGAGAGGACCCTGCCATTTGTCATGTATGACTGGAAGCCCAAGTATATGGAACTCTGGAAAGATATCCTGAACATCCCTGAGGTGGATGCCATGATATATAGAAGAGGTCACCAGAAGCACACCTCCTTCAACCGTAAGGAAGTGCTCCACATCATCTGCTACCTTGGCAAACATGCCAATGGTGGCATTGGTATCTTTGAAGAACGCTATGTGGCCAAGTATGTGGCACTGCAACTGAACGACGGTCGCGAGTCGTCCACCCGTCCCGAGTTGGGCTACAATACCACAAAAGCCATACAGGAAGCCATCGATAAGCTGATGAAGAGCAAGAAGTACGCCCGCAATGCTCAAAAGACCGAAACAACGAAAAGGTAATTTAGAGATTAGATTAAAATGCCAAGGAAAAAGGGAGGATTCAGTAGAAAGCAATTGCAAAAGCTGACGCGGTTGCGCCGCTTGCACGGCATACCCACCGACCAGCCATACCATATAGAATTTGTGCCATCCGATGATGGCCAGGGTATCAAGGCCGTGCCTGTTTATAGCGTTGAGGTCAAGAAAGCCATTTTGATGGCAAAGAAGGTGACGAGGGAGCAACTGGCTAAAAAGTATATTTCCGTCAAGCCAGCCCGTCATTCTATAGCTTCTGTCATCGTTGAGGCCAGCAGCAAAGATGTTCTTGCGAGGCTGGGCGTCAGTCTCGCTGATGTTCAGGTCAAGCCAGAGATAGCCCATGTCGTTGGCAAACTGGTTGCCGCACGTGCCATTGGTATGGCAAAGGGCTATATGGCGGCCGGTGGCCCCGCTGGCGGTGGTCGTATGGGCGCTGGTGGTATCATTGATTCCATTGGTCGCACAGGACTTGAAGTAGAGGTCAGCCCTTCCGGTGAGGTATCTACCAAGGTAAGTACCAAGACCACCCGCAGGAAACGTGCTAAGAAAACCCAAGCACCGGCAAGTGCAGAAGTTCCAGCAGAAGTACCAGCCAAGAAAGATGACAAGCCCAAGGTTGAGGTCGGACATAAAGCCGTTATCAAGGCCAAGGATGGTACTACCACCATTATCATTGAGAATCTCAATGTCTATATCACCGCCACACTCGTTGAAGAGATGTATGTCAATCCTGAACGCGTCTACCATCAGTTGAACGGTGAATTGAAAGAGATTACGGGTGCTATCATAGAGAAGCCCGCTGATGAAGAGAAAGATGAGCCTTGAAACTCCCGTTTTTATGAACATATGTTCGTGAGCCAAATAACATATGTTCGTGGGCCAAATAACATATGTTCGTAAGCCAATGAACATATGTTCGTGGAAAAGGGGGGCGATACTGCTTAAATTAGTAAGATAAAGAAACAAGAAAGGAATCAATTTTGCGAAGTTGTCAGCATTCCTTTTGCTGAATTAACTGCAAAGCTTCTTGAAGAATAACAACATGATCGGAGGTCAACGTTCCGCTTCAGGCACATCTGCACTTTGTGCAAATAAGCCTTCCGCTTATAAATAGGTGTTTATCACTATTTCATAGAGATAAGATTTCTTATTATTTTCATATTACGAATATGACTAATACAAAATCTTTTCAAAAGTTTGCCAATAGGGTTGCTTCGATGAAGCAAACCTTTCAACTTACTGACTTGGCATTATCTATGTCACAAAAGCATTGTATGAGAAATGCTGGGAAAGGAAAGAAATTGGCAGAGATAATGAATGGTAGCTTGTCGACACACAGGCAGCTTAATGTCCCAGACAACAAACTTGATATTCAACGAACTTTTGTTACCAACAGAAATCGCTTGAACCAGCAAGCTTTAATAGATATTTATAGGGCTTTTTCATATTACATGAAAAATATAATTGCAGAACTCTCTCATCAGAATCCAATTAAGATGCAAGGTCTTCTCTGCAATAAGGCTGATAAGTCAATGACTTATCCGGATATTATTAACCTTGGATCATACAATGCGATTATAACAGACATGGCTAACAAAGTATTCCGTTCCTTAGAAAATTTAAGGAGTACTACTGACATGCTCGATAAGTTACTTAATTTAACTCACGCAAATATTAATCAATCCATTAAGGAAGATGCACTGCTTTATTTGGAGTTACGACATCTAATAATTCACAATAACTCCCGTGCTGATGATAAATTCATTGCTGCTAATAATAAAGGTTTAGTTGTAGTTAATACAGTAAATAAAAAGATATCTTATAATTATTCATTATCAAACACAGCTATGAACGTTGTATATCAGCTTTGTAAGCAATTTGATGATGAGATAGTTAGATTGGGGCTAGTATGATAGGTAAGAATAAGTTATACTGCCGCGAGGCAGCTATATAAAATCGATTTAACAGGAGGGGAGGTGCAAACCTCTCTCATAAATAAAGGTTCAATAAAGGTTTCCCTCTCCTCCTTTACAAATAAATGAACACAATGAATCAAAACAAGATTCTTGAGCAATTTCACTATTTCAACATACAGGCAGATATAGACTCGGTTTATGGTAACTGGGCAGTATCAACGGATGGTGATGTGGTAAATGGATTATATCCATACGCAATACTTGCCATCCATTTCAAAGATGCTGATTGGATGGAGAAAATGAGAGCCAAGGTCTGGTTCAAACCAGAATGCGAAGAGGCGCTAAAAAAAGCTTTAAATAGAGCGAATGTAATATTGAACATAGATAATGAAAAAACAGACAATGGAATATGATTTGTTAATTGTTGGATCTGGCCTCTTTGGTGCTACCTTCGCACACCAAGCCACTCGCCAAGGAAAGAAATGCCTTGTGATAGACAAACGCCCGCACCTAGGTGGTAACATCTATTGCGAAAATGTGGAAGGCATAAACGTTCATAAGTATGGTGCACACATCTTCCATACTAACAATAAAGAGGTTTGGGACTTTGTGAACAGTATTGTGCCGTTCAACCGTTACACCAACAGCCCAGTTGCCAATTATCATGGCAAACTCTACAACTTGCCTTTCAACATGAACACCTTCTATCAGATGTGGGGTGTGACCACACCAGAAGAAGCAGTCGCTAAGATTGAAGAGCAGAAGGCAGAAGCTTTAGCCAAGATGAAGGCAGAAGGCGTTTCTGAGCCACGCAATCTTGAGGAGCAAGGTTTATGCTTAGTAGGTAAGGACATCTTTGAGAAACTTATTAAAGAATACACTGAGAAGCAATGGGGTCGTAAATGCAGCGAACTCCCTGCTTTCATCATCAAACGTTTGCCCGTACGTCTTGTTTTTGATAACAACTACTTCAATGACGCCTATCAAGGGATTCCAATTGGTGGTTATAATAAACTCATTGAAGGTTTGCTGGAGGGAATAGAATGCAAGGCCAATACAGACTTCTTCAAGAGTGAGTATCGCGATTGGCGCAAATATGCCAAACAGTTGGTTTATACCGGCCCTATAGATGAATACTTTAACTTCTGTTATGGCAAGCTTGACTGGCGTACCGTCAGTTTTAAGACCCGTGTAGTGGACACACCCAACTATCAGGGTAATGCTGTCGTGAACTATACCTCTCATGAGCAGCCATATACTCGTGTCATTGAGCACAAGCATTTTGAGATGTTTGGTCAGGCAGTGTATGATTGCCCCAAAACTGTCGTAAGTGAGGAATACTCAACTGAGTATAAGGAAGGAATGGAACAGTATTATCCAGTCAACGATGATAAAAACAATAAGTTGGCAGAGATGTACCGTACAAAGGCAAATGAAGAAAGAGATATCGTATTTGGTGGCCGTTTGGCAGAGTATAAATATTATGACATGGCCCCGATTATAGAAAAAGTTATAATGACTATTTTATAGAGCCCATATTTGTATTTAAACTTGGTGTATGGCAAAATCACTTAAAAGTAATTATATCTTCAATCTGATTAATACTGTTAGTCAGATCCTCTTCCCATTAATTACATTCCCCTATGCTACTAGGATAATGCTTCCTAACGGCATAGGGCAGGTTAATTTCTTTACATCTATTATTGGATATATTACACTATTTACATCTTTGGGTATTCCTATTTATGCTATTAAAGCAACAGCAGCAGTAAGAAATGATAGAGATAAGCTAAATATTACAACAGTTGAGATTGTCTCGTTAAATCTCATTTTAACTATTTTAGGATATGTTGCAGTTGGGGTGATTTGTATGACGGTTCCAAAGGTTGCTGTAGATATCCCTCTTTTTCTAATATTAAGTTTAAGTATATTTTTCACAACAATAGGTTGCGATTGGTTTTATCGAGGAATAGAAGACTTTAAGTATATTACAATACGAGGGATTGTAGTTAAGCTTCTTAGCATGGTTCTACTTTTTTGTTTTGTAAAAACAAAAGAGGATATTTTAATATATGGTCTATACACTGTTATTGGATCGATAGGTGGAAATATTTTTAATTTTGTTAGATTAAGAAAATATATTTCGGTAAAAGCTGCTTTCCAGTCTATTCACCCATTCCGTCATTTGAAACCCATTTTACACGTTTTTTTATTCTCAGCTATAACAAGCTTTTATTTGCAGTTGAATACCATTATTCTTGGATTTATGAAAGACTCTGCTGATGTAGGCTTTTATACTACTGCACTTAAGATATTTGGGTTAGTCAATGGTGTTATTGCATCTTTAGCAACGGTAATGCTACCTCGTATTTCTAACTTGGTTGCGGAGAACGATAAACAAGAGATAATGAGGCTTGCTCAAAAAGCGTATGACTTTTCATTTGTACTCTCTTTACCAATTATAATTGGTTTAATTGTGTGTAGCCCATACGTAATTCACTTGCTATGCGGAGAAAACTTTATGCCTTCGGCTTCGTGTATACAAATAATGGCGCCAATAATGTTGTTTTTGTCTATTTCAAGTTTGTTGGGATATCAGATTCTTTATCCTATGGGGCAGTTAAATCTTGTGATATGCTACTGTATAATTGGGTGTATCATCAATATCGTTTTTGACCTTTTACTTATATCTAAGTATTCCTATGTTGGTGTCTCAATTGCATATATGTCGACAGAGATGATTGTAGCTATTATTGCTATGATTGTTTCTAGAAAGTTTATTAAGGTACGTTTTTTTACCAAAACAGAAAGGAATGCATTAGTCGGCTCTGTTTTGATGGGGGGCGTTTTATATTTTATTCATAAGTATATATCATTAAGTAACGACATAATAATGTTGTTGACTAATTTTGTAATTGGTGCTATAGTGTTCTTATTATCTATGTTTTTGCTTAAAGATCCAATAATTAAAGAATGTGTAAGAATTCTGCATAAGTAGTGTATTCTTCTAAATATTAATTCTAAGAATAATTAAGTATGAAAATATTAATTTGGGATAAAGGCTTCCGTTTATCAAGTAAAGGTGGACCTATTGGTTATATGTATAATATACATGAGTATCTGAAAGAGAATCCGTGTGAGCAAATTTCTTTCTTTTCAGATGTATGTCCTGACAAATCAAGTATCAATACTTTCACAAATAATAATCAGAAGTTGAATATTATCAAGAAAAGTATAATAGTAATTAAAGGTGTACTATTTAAGATTAAATTTTTTTCGTTTATCTACGACCTAATTATTTACTATCATTGGAGGGTAACATTATGTGAGGAAGATAGAATAATACTTAGCCAGTATGACTTTGTGCATGTCCATCATCTTCCAACATTGATGTCTCTATTCCTCAAAAATGATATTCCTGCAAAGATTATTTTCACAACTCATTTCCCGGAACCTCTCATTGACGAGATTGCAAATGCTAGAAAATGTGCATGGGTGTTGAAAACATTCCCCTTTATAAGGAAGTATTATCTCAAAAAAGAAGCAAAGGCAATCAGCTCTGTATATAAAGTATTGCTCCCTGTTCGTGAAGCTATTGAGGCATATACTAATAATAATTCAGTCTATAAAAAACTATTCGATGACATAGATGACAAACTTTTCTTTGTTCCAACTTCGATATACCCGTCTGAAAAGATAATTGACAAGAAGGGTATTCTAACCAAGTACAATATGGACGACTCTTTTCTTAAAGTATGCTTCATTGGCCGCCACAACCATATTAAGGGATATGATCAACTTCAAATGATAGCGCAAAATCTCTGGAAGGAAATCCCCAATGCCTATTTTATCATCGGCGGTAAAGAAGAACCATTAAAGGGGTTGAATGATAAACGCTGGATTGAATTAGGATGGGTTGATACTTTCGTGTTGTTAGAGGAAATAGATGTCTTTTTATTACCGAACAAACAGACTTTTTTTGACCTCATTCTTATTGAAGTTCTCCGTCAAGGAGTTCCTTGTGTCATTTCAAAAACAGGTGGTAACAAATGGTTTGAGCAGTTCAATCTGGATGGGATAAGATTATATGACTACAATGATATAAAAAAAGCTTCAGAACAACTTATTGCCTTTTTAGAGAGAAAAGATAAAGGCGAGATGGAAAGCATTAGAAATAATAATAAAATGTTTTTCAAAGAGCATTTCACGGTTGATAAATTCATAAGGGATTATATTACACAACTTACAAAAATGCAATAAAAAGATGAATAGCAAATTAATTTCGGTTATAGTACCTATTTACAAAGTAGAAAAGTATTTGCCTAAATGCATAGACTCAATAATTGATCAAACTTATAAAAATCTTGAGATAATCTTGGTAGATGATGGCTCACCTGATGGTTGTCCTCGGATATGTGATGAGTATGCTGCAAGAGAGGGTAGAATAAAAGTGATACATCAGCAAAATGGTGGTTTGTCAGTAGCAAGGAACTCTGGTCTTAACATTGCAACAGGAGAATTTGTGGCATTTGTAGATAGTGATGACTGGCTTGAACCTGATATGTATGAGACGTTATTGAAGATCTCCGTAGAACACGACGCAGATATCTCTGAATGTGATTTCCGTCCAACAGACGGAAATATTATAGCTGAGAAAGAAAAAGATGAAGATGTTACGACAGTTTATGATAGTTTTCCAGCAATTGTTGATGCTATAGTTCGTAAAACATCCAATCCTAAACTTGCTTTTGAGGTGTGGAATAAACTGTATAAACGGGAATTGATAGGGGATTTGAGGTTCAAAGCGGGTCAGATTTATGAAGATCTTTATTTTGACAGATTATTGTTTCATAAGTGCAAAAAGTTAGTTTTTACATCCCATGTAGGTTATAATTATAGAATAAGTCGTCCAGGAAGTACTGTTACATTTTTCAATGAGAAAAAACTATGTAAGTTTCCCGAACTAAATGATTATATTAAAGATTTGGAAGGAATTGGGCGAATCGATGTGGCTAATAATATTCGTTTATTTGGTTGTGGGTCTGCAATCGATTTGTATCAATCAGCGTTGAAATATAAAGGTGGTAGAAAAGCTAAGCAATCAATACATTCCTATTTTATAGACTACAAATCTAAGCTTCCCTCTGCACCTATTTCATATCATATCTTCTCATTATCACCGAGTTTTTATTGCTGGTTGCGTACCTTGATAGTTAATTCTCTAATATGACATCAAATCAGTCTCGCATTAATATACTGGTTTTTTATACAGTCGTTTATATATACATCTTCAATCCTGTTTTTAAAGTACTAGATTTTGGATTGAATGTATTTTTGTTGCTTGTTTCAGGGATATATGCCTTTACTCACTTAAATTTGTTTAAAAAGTATCTAAAGGCCTATAAACATGAGTTGTGGATTATCATCTTCATGATGCTGTACCTATCCATAGGGTTGCTACTAAATGGTTTAGACAACATTGTGGGGGTAGTTCGGTTACAGGAAATGATATTGACACTGCTATTTATCCCATTTTTTCTTGTAGAAACTGTCATTTCAAGGTTTAAAGACAAAGGTTTCTTAAATATGATGATAACTGTAGGGTTGATTGCAGCAACAATAACTCTACTATGTCTTATATTTCCACAATTTCAGAATATTATACGAGGTATTCAGACAAATCGTGAAATTGGCGTATTGGAAAGTTCGGATGAATTTCTTCTCAGAGGATTTGGTCTTGGAGGTAACTTAACAAGTGCCTACGGTTATATAATGGGCGTTTGTGGGGCGATATGCTTAATAAAACTGAAATATAGTAGGAGTTATTATGTTTTTTATGTCTTGTTGTTTGTTTTGGCAGCTGCTGTTAATGCAAGAACAGGAATGTTGGCGGTGGTGATTGCTATGGCTTTTATGTTAATGAGGAACGTAAAGAGGTTTAATATAGGTTATCTGCTAGCCGCATGTATTTTAATAGTTTTATTGTTGTATGGCTATCAGTTATTGGAAGTTTACTTTCCCTATGCATATGAGTTTATTTCAGATTTTGTTAAGTTCTTCTCATCGACCGATAATTATAAGGGGTCGGCATACGACAATATGTTGCATTTCCCTCGTACGCTAAATGGGCTCGTTTTTGGCGAAGGTCGTGATGTGTTTGGCATAGGCACTGAAGAGACCAGTGATATTGGATTCGTAAGAGATATTTATATGGGTGGCATTGTCTTTGTGACAATGCTTGCGATGTATCTTTATATATTATTTAAAAAGATGTATCGGAGAAGTGGGGATTTGATTCTTGTTTTAATTTTAGCTATGTCAGTGATGCTGTTCTATTATAAGGGTCTTGTGTTCTATGCTTCACATGCCGTATCGAGGTTTATTATGCTTTTCTATTTTGTTTTGGTATATAATGAATTGCATAAAAACAGAATAATAGTATTTAAGAAATAAATTTTGTAATTAAATACCAATAGTGAGATGAAAAAATACTATTTCTCACAACATCATATCCTATCATGAGGCGTAGTGTTGTCAAAATGTCTTGCTTTATTCTAGAGTAACAAAGACGAAAGTGGTAGACTTAAAAGTCACCCCTAATGATGAAGCAACAGTAGAGGGGAATACCTGTAGATAAATCAAATTAGTACAACAAGGAGAAAATGATTAAACCGTTATTTATTAATAGGGCATGTGTGGCAGATAATTCCCCTGGCGGTGAATGTCTTAGGACTTTTTTATCTGCACTTAATCCGGACGTGTGGCAGCTAACTGCCTATGGTAGTGATCGTACGCCTTTGGTGGATTATCGACCTGAATATGTTCATTTAACCCATGAAAAGAGATATGTTCAATATGTTGCTGCCGCAATACGCCGTGTGTTGCCTGATTTGACATTTCTTCCCGGTTACGAGTGGTTGTCATGGGGAAATAATTGTAAAAATCAGATATTAAAAGATATTAAAAAGGGGGCACAATTTGATTATATTCACTCGGTCAGTTTCCCATGTGCAAGTCATACTGCCGCACTTCAGATAAAAAAGGAAACAGGTTTGCCATGGATTGCTCAATTTTATGATCCTTGGGCTGATAATCCATACCGACGTTTCAAGACGGAATGGCTAAAAAAGAAAGATTGGGCAATGGAGCGTGAGTGCGTTGAGTCTGCAGACTTAATAATACATGATAACCAATCAATAGTTAATTTGTGGAAAGATCGTTACGGTGAAGAGTTGGGTAAGAAAATAGCGGTATTGCCATTAACTGTACCGCTTCCAGAAGTAGATGTTAACTCGAACAATCATAAAAGTGGAGAATGCCTCACAATATCACATATTGGAAATTTTATGCTCAATCGAACTTCGCAGCCTTTTATTCGAGCAGTGTCTGAATTACTTAGCAGGCATCCCGATTATAAAGTTAAATTAAGAGTCAATTATATTGGCCGTGTAACAGAGCCAGAAAAAGAACTTATCATGGCCAATGGTTTAACAGATGTGTTTAACCTGACAGGACCCATTTCTGTTGATAGTTGTTTGGAGTATTATAAAAGTAGTGATATATTCCTTGCTATAGATGGAGCAAACAAGGATAATTTGTTTTTCCCTTCAAAGATTCTTAAGTACTTCTATTTCAGACGTCCTATTTTGGGAATAACACCACGAGGCTCAGTTTTGGAGAAAGAGTTACATAATGCGTCTCATTTTTCTATTGAAAACTGGGATATTGAAGGGATTGTTAGTTATTTGGAACAAGCAATGGATGATTACGAATCATTGCTTGGATTTGATGTAAATTATTGGCTTCGTTTTAAACCCGAGAATGTTGCTGCTCAATATGAAATATTGGTGAATAGGATGCTGAATAATAATAAATAATTATATAGAGTTCTAGTAGAAAATGTATATAAAGAGTCTTTTAAAGAGCAATAAATTATTTAATGATCTGTATTTATTGCTGACAAATAAGAAAGCCAGTTATCTTCTTTCGAAACGCGATACTTGGGAACAGTTACAATGCGAAAAACTAGCACATCTTCTTGTTTACGCGCGAGACCATTCTAAGTATTATTCGTCATTTTTGGCCGGTCGTGATATCGCTGAGGACAATTCAGAACAATTATTGAAAGAGTTGCCATTGTTGACGAAAGATATTATACGTGAGCAAGGTTTTAATATATATTCAGATGTAATTAGAGAAGATTGGAAGGTGTGGGGCAATACGGGGGGGTCTACTGGCGAACCCTTGAAGTTCCCTCGACTTACATGTGACCAATGGAATGAACCCGTACATCAATATCTTACTTATAAATATCTCGCAGGCGATAACAAAGTATGTCGTAAAGACGTGATTGTTTCTATTTCTGGAGAAAGAATTCCAGAAGAATGCTTGAGGAATAACGTTTTCTATTTGAAAGCTGGTAACTTTCCTTGGGGGGCATACAGATTTTCCACACTATATATGACAGAGGAGAATTTGATTTACTATGTTAAGTCAATAAATGATATAAAACCAAGTTTTATAAGAGCTTATAGCGCAGGTATTCTGACATTGGCTCAATTTATCTATAAAAAAAATCTTAGAGTAGGATTTAAGTGTAAAGGTATATACTTGACCAGTGAGGCTTTTACAGAAGACAACAGAAAATTTGTAGAGACGGTTTTTAACTGCCCTGTAGTTGGCCAATATGGGCACACTGAAATGTCCGTTTATGCAATTCAACACAAAGAAGACTCTATTTACGAATGTATGCCGCTATATGGTTATACAGAAGTATTGGATAATATTGGCAAGCAGGTAAAAGTAGGGGAAACAGGAGAAATAGTAGTGACCGGTTTTAATCAGATAGGAATGCCATTTATCAGATATAAAACAGGGGATCTCGCAATATATAAAGGAGAAAAAAACGGAATAGTTTATATAGATGCAATCCAAGGTAGAACTGTAGATTACCTTTACGATAGAAATGGAAAAAAAGTCTTTTTGACGGGCGCAATATTTGGTGGACATATAAAAGCATTTAACCACATTGCTCAATGGCAACTTGTTCAAAAAGAAAAAGGAAAGGTTTGTGTCTCAGTTATTAAAGGAGAAGGGTATAGCAAGATGATAGAAGATGAGATATATAACTTTTTTGAAGGGTTTAACATTTCTGCCATAATTGATTATGTCGAGTTTATTCCCAAACAGGAAAATGGTAAACAAAAATTCTTGATACAACAAGTTTCATGACTATGTATGCTCCAATAGTACTCTTTGCATTTAACAGGTTAGAACCATTGAAGGCTTGTGTTGCTTCTCTACTACGGAACTCTGAAGCAACAGGATCAGACTTGATAGTATATGTTGATGGTGCTCGCCCTAATAAAGAAGGCGAGAACGAGAAAGTCGAGGCTGTGAAACAGTTTGTTAGCGGTATCACAGGCTTTAAGTCTTTAGAGACTCATTTTTCAATATCTAATAAAGGTCTAGGCCCTTCGCTTATAGCCGGCATCAATGATGTCATAGGTCGCTATGGACGTGCTATAGTTGTTGAGGATGACTTGAATTGTAGTTCAAATTTTCTTTCCTTCCTCAATCAAGGCCTTGAATTCTATAAGGATAAAAAAGAGGTGTTCTCTATCAGTGGTGAGACCGTAAAGGTGAAAGCTCCTACGGGATATGCTTATGATAATTACTTTGCACCCCGTGCCGGTTGTTGGGGGTGGGCAACCTGGAAAGACCGTTGGGACTCTGTAGATTTTGAGTTAAAAGACTGGAATTCTGTAGTCAAGAATAAGCGAAAGTTCAACAAATGGGGCGGAAGCGATTGCTATAGTCTGCTTAATGGGTGGCATACAGGCAAGAATAAATCATGGGCTATCCGTTTTAACTATGGTCAATTCCTACAAGGTGCTACTTCTGTGTTCCCAGTTGTTAGCAAAGTATCGAATGAAGGTTTTGATAGTGAAGGCACTAACTGTAAAACTGTTAGATATAACAGATTTGCTATGACGGGTGATAAGTCTGGTAAAAAAGATTTCAAGTTCAACCCTGATACCACTGAGGATAGGTACTTCGTGAAGCAACGCATGAAGCCTGTTCGTCTTATAACCCGTATTTTTGCAAAAATAGTCAATGCTTTCTGATATGAGAAAAGATAATGTTACTATAACAGTAAAAGATGGCCTTTGTATGGGTTGTGGTGTCTGTGAAGACATCTGCCCAAAGCATTGTATCAGCATTCAAAAAGGAAGGCTGAATGTCCCTTTAGTGAACGAGAAGGACTGTGTAGACTGTGGCCTTTGCCGTAAAGTCTGTGCAGGACACGGAATTGAAATTGAGGGTAGAGCTAAAGAACTGTTTGGAGCACTCCCTCAGTATAATAAAATGCTTGGGCATTACATAAAGACCTATAAAGGGTATAGCACTGAATATGAGAACAGGTTTCACTGTGCTTCTGGCGGTTGTTTAAGTCAGTTCCTGATATGGCTATTAGAAAAGGGTGAGATTGATGGCGCTGTAGTAACAGGCTATGAAACCAATAGCCCTATGCAACCTCGGGTTTATATTGCAAGGAATCGTGAAGAGGTGCTTGCTGGTAAGAGTTCTAAATACTGTGTTGTGACTATGAATGGCATTGCTAAGGAGATACATAATACTCCCGGCAAATATGTGGTGGTGGGATTGCCATGCCATATTCATGCTTTTAGAAAATATAGTTGTGTTGATAAAAAGGTGGGGGAGCGAATTATTGGATATTTTCCCATATTTTGTTCTTCCAATAAGAATATGGATAGCCAGAAGTATATGCGCTGGCGATACAAGATTAATGAAAGCCAATTAAGCGAGTTCGCATATCGCGATGAGGGATGTTTGGGTAGCGTCTTCTTCCGAGGTAAAAACAGGAATTCGATGGGCGCGCCCATTGAATTCCTCGATTTTTATCGAGGTATTCGGGCATTCTTTAGCGTACCTAGGTGTGCTGTATGCTCGGATTTTTATGGCGAATTAGGAGACATTGGATTTGGTGATTTGAATAATCATACTGAGGACGATGACCCAATTGGAATTAACTCCTTGATAACACGCTCTGCTAAATGGGATGCTTTATTGAACCAGTGTGCAGAGGAAGGAAAGTTATGGATTGAAGAAATAGGCCAAGAAAAGATGTTGAGAGCCAACAATTATTGTTATAAGAAAAAAGGTAATGGAATGTATGCTGCTCGCAATATTCGCACTTGGCTTGGAAAGAAGAACCCCGAGTTTGATAATTTGGAGGAAATAAAACCACCTTTGAAATCATACGTTGGTTATGTGGCAGCATCCGTACAGAGAGTCATTGGACGTCATGAGTTGTTGTGGCCTGTTATCAAGAAATTGGATAAAAACAAAAAGAATTAATAACAATAAAATTTCGAAAATATGAAAAAAGTAGCCATTTGGTCATCGCTTAAGTTCACCAACTACGGTGACGATTTACAAGCATTGGCTTATGCCATGTATCTGAAAAACGAAGGATATGAAGTGAAACTTTTCCAGTTAGATAAAGGTTTGGCAGAATTGTATAATGTAGAAACTGTACAGACAATTGATGAGCTATGCAAAGATGTCAATCTCTGTATAATAGCTGGTGGTGGTTTGCTTTCTCCTTTTGATCCCGTCCGTCGCGTGTTGAATCGCGCATATGCAGAATGGGAATTGATGTTTAAGGAGCTTTATCGTGCCACTGTGCAGTACGGAACTAAGTTCTGCGCAATTTCTATGGGTGGTGATGGTAAAATCCATAATCCAAATTTCTACTATGGTAAATGGCGCAGGAAGTTCTTTGCTTCACCTAATTTCCTAAATGGTGCGGTACGTTTGGAAGGTGATGTGGCTCAAATGAAGAAGTACTATAACAAGGACTTCAAGCATTTCCCTGATATGCTATTTAAGAGCATTGATTACTTTGAACCTAAGCTCTTGGAGCCTTCTAAGAAGATTAGAGTTGGTCTTAATTTTAAGACAAGCCGCAACTGGCATTATTTGGATAGACAGTTGGTGAAGGATATGTTAGAGTATGCCAACACCCATGATGATATTGAGTTCCATTTCACAACAACCCACATGGATTATGTTGGCTTGAATTATCAGTATTATCCTGACCACGAGACGGAGAACTTGAAGATAGATAAGTACACTTCTCCTGGGCAGTTACTCGGTGTCCTTTCTTCCTGCGATGTGTTTGTTACCTCAATGCTCCATTTGGGATTGACCGGTCTCTGCAACGGTACTCCGTTCTTGAGTTATCGTGGCCCCGGAAAGGCAAAGTCATTCCTTCGTTCAGTAAAGGGTGATTGGGCCATTTTGGACGACAATATTAGTTTTGCTGAACTTCGCGATAATTATCTGGTTAAAAAGAAGGAAGATTTGTATAATCGCTTTGATATTGAAGCAATCAATCAGATGAAAAAAGAAAGCGAGCAGAATTATCTTTTCTGTAAGCAAATTTGTGAACAATACGCATAAACCATAGTTATGAAAGGAATCGTACTTGCCGGAGGTTCCGGAACCAGACTTTACCCTATTACAAAGGGTGTGAGCAAGCAATTGCTCCCTATTTATGATAAACCTATGGTTTATTACCCTATTTCTGCTCTTATGCTTGCAGGTATCAGGGATATTTTGATTATTTCTACTCCTTATGATCTTCCTGGTTTTAAACGTCTTTTAGGAGATGGCTCTGATTATGGTGTGCACTTTGAGTATGCAGAACAACCTAATCCAGATGGACTGGCGCAAGCATTCCTTATAGGTGAGAAGTTTATAGGTGATGATTGCGTATGCCTTGTCTTAGGCGATAATATTTTCTACGGAAACGAATTCATTTCACTCTTGCGTAAGGCCGTTAAAGAGGCTGAGGTGGACAAGAAAGCATCTGTTTTCGGTTATTGGGTGTCAGACCCAGAGCGCTATGGCGTAGCTGAATTTGACCGTCAGGGGAACTGCCTTTCTATAGAAGAAAAGCCCAAGAATCCTAAGAGCAACTATGCTGTTGTGGGTCTCTATTTCTATCCTAATAAAGTGGTGGACGTTGCCATACATATCAAGCCTTCTGCTCGTGGTGAAGTGGAAATCACTACGGTCAATCAGGAATTCCTCAAAGATGGAGAGTTGAAGGTACAGGTGTTAGGTCGTGGATTCGCTTGGTTAGACACAGGCACTCATGATTCTCTTGCGGACGCGTCAAATTTTGTAGAGACTATTGAGAAACGTCAAGGTTTGAAGATAGCATGCTTAGAGGGTATAGCCTATCGTAATGGTTGGATAACAGAAGAACGCATGCGTGAGATAGCACAACCCATGCTTAAGAACCAATACGGCCAGTATCTCCTCAAAGTGATTGACGAGATGAAAGAAGAAATTACCTCTGACTCATTCAGAGAGAATAAATAGTATTCATATAGTCTTTGGAACAATGACAGTAGAAGATTGCAAGATAATTCAGTTACCCAAGATCACAGACCCTCGTGGGAACCTGTCAATCATTGAGCAAATAAAGCAGATTCCTTTTGAAATCAAAAGGGTGCATTGGGTATATGATGTGCCTGGTGGTTTTGATAGGGGAGGTCACGCGTACTTTGAAACAGAGGAGTTCATTGTCGCTCTTTCTGGTAGTTTCGATGTGGTAGTGGATGATGGCGTAGAGAAAAAGACATTCCAGCTCAATAGGTCGTACTTCGGATTGTATGTGCCCAAGGGAATGTGGCGTACAATGACCAACTTCTCTACTAACTCATTGGCTCTTGTGCTTTCCTCTACTGAGTATAATGAGAAAGACTATATCTCAGACTATGAGGAATACAAGGCTTGGAGAAAGGATGGTTCAAAAGTACCTACCATTACAGATGCAAAGACCTCTGTAAAGCTGAATAATCCATTAGGAAAGAATCTTGTTGATGAGGGTAAAAGCGTATTCGACTGTTCGTTGTGCGAATTAAATAAAATGCATGATATAGAGGGAAACTTGACGTATATGTACGAGAATGTACACGTGCCATTCCCCATTAATCGAGTATTCTATAGTTACGACATCCCAGGTGGTGAAGACCGTGGGGCTCATGCTCATAAACAATGTCATCAGTTTCTGATTGCTGCCAGCGGAAGCTTTGAAGTGGTTTTGGATGATGGTATCAACAAGAGAACCGTTCTGTTAAACCGTCCCTTCTGGGGCTTGCATGTACCTCCCGGGATATGGGCATCTGAGCAAGGCTTCTCATCAGGAAGTATTTGTTTGGTACTCGCCAGCCATGGATATGATGCAGATGACTATATCCGTAACTATGATGATTATCTGAAATATTTGGAAGAAAAAAGAAATCAATAATATGGTAAAATTATTAGACTTACAGGCTATCACCGCTCAACATGGTGATGAATACAAGGCAGCGGTTAATCGTGTGATTGATTCTGGCTGGTTCCTTCAGGGAAATGAAAACAAGAAGTTTGAGGCAGATTATGCCAAGTATATTGGTACAGATCATTGTGTTGCAGTTGCCAATGGCTTGGATGCGCTCTATCTGCTGATGAGAGGTTACAAAGAAATGGGCTTAATGCAGGATGGTGATGAAATTATTGTTCCTGCCAATACCTATATTGCCACAATCCTTTCCATCACAAAGAACAACCTTGTTCCTGTTCTGGTAGAGCCTACTTGGGAGCATCTGGAGATTGATATTGATAAGATAGAGGAAGCAATCACACCCAAGACTAAAGGTGTGATGATTGTTCACCTCTATGGTCGTATTGCTTATAATGACAAGCTTGGTGAGATTTGCAAGAA
>JAEEGL017161662.1_pt1 | contig 17124 bp, 16 predicted proteins | sample 9134231 | NCBI WGS metagenome assembly JAEEGL01 (sample SAMN16246548, study PRJNA631951) | gut metagenome | biome: gut microbiome; feature: rumen; material: fiber-attached | host: Bos | place: Iran: Karaj | collected 2018-10
ATCCTGCCTTGGAACTTCTTCTGACTCAGGGGCTGCTATATCTTCAGGTTCTGCAATTTCTTCAGGCTCTGCAATTTCTTCAGAACCTGCTATACCCTCCGGTACAGACTCTTCTTCAGATGCAGGCTCCTCCTCAAGTGCGAACTCTGTCTCAGATACAGGCTCAGGCTCCGGTTCCGGAACAGCAGCCGTTTGTTCTATCCAGTCTTCTTCTATGCTTTCAGGCTCTGCAATTTCTTCAGATCCTGCAATATCCTCCGGTACAGATTCTGCTTCAGGTGCAGCTTCTTCTATTGTATCTTCTTCTATCGCGTCTGCTTCGAACGCAGCAATCTCATCAGCTAAAGCCTGTTTGGCTTCAGCCGCTTTCCGATCTTCTTCTTTTTTCTTTTCCGGATTCAGTGCCTGCGCAAGCAGCCTGTCCAGATATTCCTCTTCTGCGCTCATAGACTGACCTCAAAAACAAAATTGACATCCGTATTTTATCATATATGGCGTAAAAAAAGAATCCCCGGGGCGTTGCTCCGGGGATCTGAAATCGGTATTCTTTTACTGTATTCCAAGCACCTCATCGATCGTTTTGACAAGGTTTCCTATCTCAGGCTTTGTCAGCTGGGCATCGGCTCCAAGCTGCTCACCCTTCCTCCTCATCTCATCATTTATAAGCGATGAGAATATTACAACAGGCAGACTCTTTAAAGCATCATCTGTCTTTATCAGCTTTGTAAGTCTATGTCCGTCCATCTGCGGCATCTCGATATCCGTGATGACACATTTGCAGTTCTTATCTATGCTTCCCTCAGCCTTCCACTGGCTTAAGTAATCCCATGCTTCCTGGCCGTTCTCCGTATGATTGATATTCACATATCCGGCCTTCTTAAGACTTTCTACGATCAGCTTGTTAAGAAGCGCTGAATCCTCTGCTATAAGGATCGGAGTTTCATTTCTGCTTCTTTCTCCGAGTGCATCGATATCGGTGATCTTAAGACCGGTTTCGGGACTGATGTCCGTAACGATCTTTTCAAAATCAAGAATAATGATAAGCTTTCCATCCTTCTTGATTATGCCTGTTGCGATCCCATCCTCCGAATTGGAGATCGTTCCGTCAGGTTTGATTATCTCTGTCCATGAAACCCTGTGAATTCCGATCACGGTATCAACATGGAATGCGATATTGAGTTCATTGAAATTGGTGATTATGAAAAGGCCCTGAGGTTCAGACTGGCCTCTCTGAAGACAATTTTTGAGGTCTATCGCAGTGATCATGACCTCTCGGGGCATAAACACGCCTTCTACGGAAGGATGCGCATTAGGCACCGGTGTTACTGCCTGGTAAGGTATTATCTCTCTGATCTTTGCAACGTTTATACCGTAAGAGTTTCCGTCAAGTGTGAATTCAAGTACTTCAAGTTCGTTGGTACCGTTTTCGAGCAGAATCTTTGTATCCATAACCCGCCACCTCTTGATTTTATTTACCGCTCACCACGCGGCAGTTCACATGTTTAATTATATATTGAACAGCACAAAAAGTCTATCTGTTTTAATCCGCCTTAACCTGCATAACTCCGCGTTCCGTGCCCTTTCTCATGATAAGATCGGCCGAATCCACTGACGAAACATCAGAAGGCACTTCAAAGAGAAGGACCAGTTTTTCGCTTTCGCCTGCAGCCAGCTCTTTCCTGTATGTCTGCATATCATTAAGCAACAACGTAGTAAGAGCTCCCTTTGTGAAGCTGTTGTTTATCTCTGCAGCAAAATGAGGCTTCTGTGAAGACATATCCAGATTCACAGGAGATGAACCGGTATTGGAAACCGTGAATTCAAATACGGCAAGTTTCTTTCCGCCTGAAGCATTCACAACGCCCTGCCAGTCACTGTCTTCGGATTTATCAGGATATCTGTCCGAAATCCTGACACCATCCGAAACGATATTCAGACCGCCAAGAGAAAAGAAATCATTGATATCCGTATAAACTGTTTCCCTGCCTGATGAAACTTTGCCTTCAGACGAACTGTCCGAACCTTCTTTTGAAGATTTCGCAGCTTCTTTAGCAGCTTCCCTTTCTTTTCTTGCCTCTTCAGCCTCGATAGTCAGCTGTGCCCTATGCTCAAGCCTTTCCTTCTCGGCCTGTATCTCCTCATCCGAGATCATATCGGACTTATAACCTGCATCATACTTAAGAAGAAGACCGGCGGCATACTCTTCCACCATCTTCATCTCATCCTCCGGCAGGTCAGGGATAGCATCTCCGCAGCCAAAAAGTGAAACAGAAAGGACTGCTGTTATTAAGATTATCAAACGTCTTTTCATGTCAATAAGTATATCATCCGTATGCTGTGCACACAAGTTTTGCAGGCGTCATTTATTTGGTCTGAAGCTCAAACCAGAATTCAACGCCGTCATTATAATCATTGACTCCGTATTTACCGTTCATAGATTCCATTATGGCCTTCACTATGGATAACCCCAGTCCGGAACCGCCGTATTCTCTGCTTCTGGACTGGTCAACCTTATAGAATTTTTCCCATAATTTTTCAAGATTTTCTTCCGGGATGGGTTCTCCCGTATTGAATACTGCAACCCTCACGACATCATCCACATTTGTGATAGTCACACGTATCTCCCTGATTCCGGAACAGTAGTGTACCGCATTACTGAAATAATTTCTGAACACTTCTTCCGTCTGCAGTTCATCGCCCCATACATAAGTGTCGGGCTTTTCTTCATAGGTTACTCTTATGCCTGATTCTTCAGTCATCACATCAAATGAAGCGATGCAGGCTTTCAGCATCTCGTTGATATCAAAACGCTCCATGACCATGGTGTCCGCGCCGCTTTCCACCTGATTAAGAAGTATAAGCCGCTTAACAAGCTGGTTCATCTTGGAAGTTTCATCCATGATCACGGAACAGTAATAGTCCCTGCTCTCCTTATCATCACTGATGCCTTCCTTCAACCCTTCCGCATATCCTTGTATCAGCGCTATCGGTGTCTTCAGCTCATGTGATATATTTGCTATGAATTCCGAACGTCTTGCATCAGCAGCATCCCTGGCTTCCACATCTTTCATAAGTTCAAGGTTTGCAACCTTGATATCCGAAATGGTGCTTTCAAGTTTCTCCGACATGGCATTGATGTTTGATCCCAGCTCAGCGATCTCAACAGCACCTCCGCCCGAATATTTGTTTTCAAAATTCAGCTCACTGACTTTGGCCGATATTTTTGAGAGTTCCATTATCGGATCGGTTATCTTCTTTGACGCAAACCATATGACAATACCACCTATGAATATGGCAGCGATTCCGACATACAGAAGGAAAAGATTCGACACACGCACGCTTTCCCTTACGCCCTCGACCGGAGTTCTGATCATGAAGAAGTTCCCTTCATCCATGCTACCCCATATCACAATATAATCACTGGCAGTAAATCTGTCAGTGATGGATATCACCGAATACTCCTCCGTCTCATCAAGAAGCTTTATCTCATACGCATCTCTGCCAAAGATCATATCTCTGAGAGTCTTTAACATCGGTTCCGGATCGTTAGTCGTGGTGTAGATGGCATTTGATTCGGCATCGGAGATGATGAATTCCATATTGTTAGTGTTACAAATGTGCCGCATCGTTTTATTGCACTCTTCAGTGCCAATCATGCCTTTATCAAACTGATGCTTCAGTTCGCCGTATGCTTCTATCAGTTTTTCTTCTTTTCCGTTTAAGTAAAATTCTTCAAGAAAGCAGACATTCACTATCCAACAGGTTATTATCGTGCCTGCCAGAAGAAGAATGAATATGATCGCAAGTTCTTTTTTCAGGCTCAGTCTCAAGATTGCTGCTCCTGTCCCGGATCGAATTTATACCCCAGTCCCCATATGGTATGTATATATTCGCCTTTGGAACCAAGCTTGCTGCGAAGCTTCTTTACATGTGTATCGATCGTTCTGGCATCTCCGAAATAATCATAATTCCATACGCTGCCGAGTATCTTCTCACGTGAAAGAGCAATTCCTGCATTATCCATAAAATATGCAAGCAGCTCAAATTCTTTGTATGAAAGCTCCACCGGCTTTCCGTCTACGGAAACCACATGCGCACTCTTATCAAGAGCTATGCCTGCAACCTCTGTTTTTTCATCGCCTGCATTTCCGCTTCTTCTGAGTATTGCTCCGACTCTTGCCACAAGTATCTTTGGCGAAAAGGGTTTGGATATATATTCATCCACACCAAGCGAAAAGCCCTGAAGCTCATCCCTCTCTTCAGATCTTGCAGTAAGCATTATGATGGGCACCTTTGAGGATTTGCGGATCTCCCTTACAGTCTCCCATCCGTCCATCACGGGCATCATCACATCAAGAATGATAAGATCTACCTGTGAATTCATATAAAAGATATCAAGTGCTTCAGCACCATTACCGGCTTCAAGCACCTCATACCCGCTCTTTGTGAGGAAATCCTTTACCAGTTTCCTCATCCTGCTTTCATCATCAACAACCATTACTACAGATTTTTCCATCTCACTCTCCAACAGCCTTCTCTCTTTCGGCTACTGCTCTTTCTCTTTCGTTCAGGGTATTCTCCCATGCAGCATACTTATCCTGTATGGCACGCTCATAATTAAGTATATTCGGAGCACTGCTGTTAAGTGCGATGATAAACATCACTATCACAGCTATTCCGAGTGCCACCGCAACTATCCTGCTTATGAAGAATAAGTTTTTGTAACGATCACGTTCTCTTCTGATCTTTTTGATCTTTCCGTTATCTCTGTGAACTGTTTCCTCGGTCACTTCCGGTGCTTCCGGTGCTACAGCATTCACCTTTTTGGTAAGTATTTCCGAAGGTATACCTTTGATCTCATGATCAAGTTCGGAAGAATTCTCTTCAAGGAATTCCCGCAGATGCAGAAGGTATGCAAATCCTTCCGGTGTTGCGAATACATTGGAATCATTTATCCTGTCATACAAAAGATGCACAACCTTGGGCTTTGAATAATCTATCTGTTCTTCAAGCCTGCTAATTCTCTCAACCTCAGCTGCTGCCCTGTCAGCGGCTGACGTATCCGGATATGAATAAAACCCCTGCTCTATTCGATTGTTTTCAATTTTCTCTGCCACTGTATAGCCCCCTATGATAATGCCCCGATTTTTTCCCGTACAATACGTGAAAAATCAGGGCATATTTGAGATCAATTATTTATCCAGCGCTTTTTTAAGTTCATCCATAAATGTGTTCACATCTTTGAATTCTCTGTAAACTGAAGCAAAACGAACATATGCAACTGCATCAATATCTTTGAGCTTACTCATTACCAGCTCACCTATCGCCGAACTCGGTATCTCCTTATCTTCAAACTTGAAGACCTCAGTCTCAACCTCATCAACGATCTTTGTTATCTGATCGACACTCACCGGCCGCTTGTGGCAGGCACGAAGGATACCGGCCTCAATCTTTTTCCTGTTGTAGGCCTCCCTGTTGTTGTCTTTCTTAATTACGATCAGCGGTATGGTCTCAACCTTTTCATAGGTGGTGAAGCGCTTGTCACATTCGTCACAGACTCTTCTTCTCCTTATGGATGAGTTGTCATCCGCGGGTCTGGAATCAACGACCCTGGTATTCTCGTTTCCACAAAACGGACATTTCATACATCTCTCTCCCTTCAAAAATTCACTAGAAGCAAACCTGCGTATGCCGCTCCGGTGAGTCGGCAGAATCTCTTATCAATCCTGCGGGCAGTCCTTGATGGAGAAGCTCATGCGGCCCATCTTATCCTTGCCGAGGCAGACAACCTTAACCTTGTCGCCGATAGAAAGGACATCCTCAACCTTGTCGATACGACGATCGGCAATACGTGAGATATGAACCATACCTTCCTTGCCGGGTGCGAACTCTACAAAGCAGCCGAATTCCTTGATGGAAACAACTGTGCCTGAGAAGATCTGACCTGCTTCGAAATCTGTAACGATAGTCTCGATCATCTTCTGTGCATCAGCCATACCCTGCTTGTCGGTTCCGCAAATGCTTACTGCACCGTCATCTGTTATATCGATCTTAACGCCTGTACGAGCAACGATCTCATTGATGGTCTTTCCTCTCTGACCTACAACATCACCGATCTTATCAGGATCGATAGTCATGCGATCGATCTTAGGTGCGTAAGCGTTAACTTCTTTCCTGGGCTCTGCGATAGCCTTCTTCATGCAATTCTCCATGATGAAGAGTCTTGCATCACGGCATCTTGCGATAGCACCCTCAACGATAGGACGTGTAAGACCGTGGATCTTGATATCCATCTGTATAGCTGTGATACCGTCCTTTGTACCTGTTACCTTGAAGTCCATGTCGCCGAAGAAATCTTCAAGACCCTGGATATCTGTAAGAAGTACGAAATCATCATCTGTATCGCCTGTTACAAGACCGCAGCTGATACCTGCAACCATCTTCTTGATGGGAACACCTGCAGCCATAAGTGACATACATGAAGCACATGTTGAAGCCATCGATGTGGAACCGTTGGACTCAAATGTCTCGGATACGGCTCTGATGGAGTACGGGAACTCTTCCTCTGAAGGAAGTACAGGAAGGAGTGCACGCTCTGCAAGAGCTCCATGACCGATCTCTCTTCTTCCCGGTCCGCGGCTTACCTTTGTCTCACCTACTGAATAAGCAGGGAAGTTGTACTGGTGGATATATCTCTTTGTCTTTACGAACTCATCGAGGCCTTCAACCTTCTGTGCCTCTGAAAGAGGAGCAAGTGTTACCACGTCACAGATCTGAGTCTGACCTCTGGTGAACATTGCTGAACCGTGTACTCTGGGAATGATATCAACTTCAGCAGCAAGAGGTCTGATCTGTGTGATCTCTCTTCCGTCAGGACGCTTGTGATCCTTTAAGATCATCTTTCTTACTGTCTTCTTCTCATACTGATAAAGAGCATCATCAAGTCTTGCAAGATACTCCTCGTTATCAGCAAATGCCTCAGCCATCTTTTCCTTGATAGCAGAAATATTTGCTTCTCTTACCTGCTTCTCATCAGTAAATACAGCCTTCTCCATTTCTTCGGGAGAAGTAACCTTCTTCATTGCCTCAAAGAGCTCCTCGGGAACAGCATAGCTCTCATATGTATGCTTTGTCTTGCCTACTTCGGCAACGATACCGTTTATCCACTCGATGATCTTCTGGTTCTGATCATGGCCTGTGTAGATAGCTTCGAGCATTCTTGACTCGGGGATCTCATTTGCACCTGCCTCGATCATGATAACTTTCTTTGCTGTTGAAGCAACGGTAAGCTTAAGATCGCCCTTGTCCCATGCTTCCTGGCCGGGATTGATGATGAACTCACCGTTCTCATCCATACCGATCTGTGTCATTGCACAGGGACCATCAAAAGGAATATCTGAAATGCATGTAGCGATAGCTGAACCGAGCATAGCAACGATCTCAGGTCTGCATGCAGGGTCGACGCTCATTACAAGGTTATTGAGTGTAACATCATTTCTGTAATCCTTCGGAAAAAGGGGACGCATAGGTCTGTCGATAACGCGGCTTGTAAGAACTGAGTTCTCAGAAGCCTTGCCCTCACGCTTGTTGAAACCGCCGGGCATTTTTCCGATAGCATAAAACTTCTCTTCAAATTCAACTGAAAGCGGGAAGAAGTCGATACCGTCACGAGGCTTCTCTGATGCTGTTGCAGTTGAAAGCACTGTGGTGTCGCCGTAATGCATGAATGCAGCACCGTTTGCCTGTGCGGAAACTCTTCCGATATCAACGGAGAGAGTTCTGCCGCCAACTTCAATACTGTAAGTCTTGAACATTTTATTTCCTCCTTAGGAATATTTTCTGTTTGGAAGAAACACCTCGAAAACACTGAACGCGGGCCTTCATACTTAACTGCCGCTTTGCAGGACCGTCTTCAGTGGTCTCGCAGAATGCTTCCTCCTGGATATATTATTTCAAAAGCTTTTTGCTTTTTGAAATGCGTTTTTGTACATCCATTCTGCCGTCTGAATGTGCAAAAACGGCCTGCCGGACCCGAAGATCCCGCAGACCGCTCTTCGTCTGATCACTTTCTGAGGCCGAGCTTTTCAACGATTGCACGGTATCTTTCGATATCAACCTTCTGGAGGTAGTCAAGAAGACCCCTTCTGCGTCCGATCATCTGATACATGCCTCGTCTTGAGTGATGGTCACCTGAGTGAGATCTTAAATGCTCGGTAAGCTCATCGATACGAGCTGAAAGAACTGCGATCTGAACCTCGGGTGAACCTGTGTCACCTTCTGTTCTTGCGAATTCCTTCATGATTGCCTGTTTCTTTTCTGCTGAAATCATTTTCTTTTCTCCTTTTTGCAGTATGCGGCCGGTCCGGGGAAGCGGTCAGAGACTCCGTATTCTCAGTGCCGGTCAGTTTACGTAACGTGAGCGAAGCGCTCACACAAGACGAAATTATAACACCCGAAGCATTATTTGTAAACCACTCTTCCTGTCTCTTTTTAAGAGCATTTTACTGCTGACGACATTATACTAATTCTTCTCAAAATGCTGATAATCCAATGTATTCTTCCAGCAGTCTCCGCCCCATTTGAAACCATGCTGCTTAAAAAGCTTCACACACAGGTCATCCTTTGTCATCTTGTACGGAAAATCCTTTGTCCTGTCAGTATACGGTGCACCCCAGTCAGCAACCTTTCCGTTTACGATATAAGGATTGTATAACGGATTTATATCGATCGCCATGCCAAGCGAATGTTTTGACAGATGCTTGGAGCCGGCTACAAATCTGAAATTGAATGACGAAGTATTGTTGTCCTGGACCGAAAGATCATCATCTCCGTTATACTCATCTATAAGCTTTATCTTTTCTATCCTGTAACCGGCCTCATAAAGCTTTATGAATATATCCGTGATATCCTCTGCGATCTTTTTGTTTACTATAAGCTCGCCACTATGCACATTTCCGTCCGCTCCTATGTGAAGCACATGTACATATCTGAAATCTTCCTGGCTTATGACGTCCGTATCCTCTGCCGGATATGAAACGCCCTTTATATAAGCCATCACTTCAGGCTGCAGACTTTCATAATAAAATCCATCCTGAACAGTAACTCTGTCAGAAGCGGGAGCGATGCTTCCAAATCGTGTTCTATCTTCGTAGACAGAAACTTCTGTTGCTACGGTCGGCTCTGTAGCCACCGCTTCTGTTATTGCAGCTTCAATAGCTTCAGCTTCCGATACGGTTCCTTCAGGCTCAAGATTTATTTCAACTGTCTGAATCTCTTCCGGTTCAGTCTTATCCGCTTGCACTTCACCCTGTCCGCATGCGGTTATAAGCAATGCGGCAAGTAACGCAGCAGTTATATATCTGAATTTCATTTTCTGCCGTTCCTATCCTTAAGCATTCCCCTGATGCAACATATCAGTACCACCAGGGAGATCAGTCCTCCAAAAAGTATAAAATATCCCGCCGTACGTCCCGACTGTCTATCCTGCTTTCCTGCATCTTCAGATACTGTGGAGCTTTGAAGTTCTTCTACTGATATTTCATCCGAAGTTTCATCCTTCCCATCTGAATCCTCCGAAACAGAAGCCTGCTCCGTCCATTTCCCGAAGGTATTAAGATAAACAGGAGTACTCTCCGTATAAACATCGAAATTATTATATGCCCTCGCAACAAGCGTGGGAGTCATTCCTTCCGGAACTTTGCAATTCACCTGCACAAGAGGCGCTGCCTGAAGCGTATAAATATTTCTTTCAGGCCATGCCATCCATGATGTCCAGCTTGCTCCGCCGTCCATGCTGTACTGATAATACGAAAGCACAGCATCACTGTCTGAGGCGTTTATATTAAAACTCAGCTCACAGTTATCATAATCTGCGTTCACATCGACTATCTCGCATATCTCCGGATCGGTCTTCATATTGAGTGTCGATGCAACCTGTTTGTCAGCTTCTGCCGCAGGAATATCAGGACCTTCCTCCAATCCCAGATATACTGCCACCGCTTCAGCATCAGCCTCTCCCATTGCCTTATACTCTGACGCATCATCACACATGCCGCCTTCCGTATCAACATAGCAATGTTCAAGTATCGCGGAAGGGATTCCTTTTTTAGTACAGTGTCTGAGTATACCGTAATAGTTACCGGCCTTGCCGGTCCTGGTCTTTACCCCTCTGGAAAAAACTCCGAACCTTTCCATCTCGGAAAGCCATACGGAACCGAACTGAAATCCATAAGCATTATACGGAGGCTCAAGCGGCACCCATATCTCGGTTCCCCATGCATTATGATCTGCCGAAGCATTGTAATGGATACTGAAAAGATAATCCGCGCTTACCGAAGAAGCAAACTCCGCTCTGTCTGCAAGGGAAAGATCTATGTCTTCCTCCCTTGTCATATATACCGTCACTCCGTCATAACCGGAAAGTCTGTCACGCATAGCTTCCGCAGTAGCCATGGTCATATATTTTTCATAGATCTTTCCGGTCTCGGCGCCAAGGTTTTCTCCACCGTGCCCCGGATCTATAACGATGACTATATCATCCCCCGTATCCTGGATACGTTCGCCTTCTTCATATAGCAAAGTATGTGAATGTTCCTGTATCAAGAAGTTTCCCCTCATCATCCTTTATTTCTACACGATATACTGCCGTATGCTTCCCCATCCTCTCAAGAAAAGCTTCGCAGTATATATACTTCGTATCAGTTCCCGGCAGGAGAAAATTAAGAGAACCCGAAAGTGTAACGCATTTGTTCCCTGATTCCTGCGCGGCTATTCCGGCCACGATATCCGCAAGTGAATAAAGCACGCCGCCGTGCATAGTCCCAAAAGGATTGAGCAGTTCTGCCTTCACCGGTATACGGCCCTTTGCATATTTGCTGCTCTCCTCTATCATCTCCAGACCAAGGTGATTTATAAATTCATTATTCTTTGTATTCTCGTCCATATCATTCATCTATATATTCAGGATTTTTAATAAAACAGTAAAGCCGACATTAAGCCGGCTTTACAAATATGTCATAAAAATATGCTTACTGCAGATAAGACCTCATGCAATATACAGTACGGTAATTCAGCGTAGATATCTTGATACCGGTCTTTCGGCTGGATGCATGCACGACCTGTCCGTTTCCTATATACATGGCCACATGATTTACTCTGCCGCCCTTTGCGTAGAATACCAGATCACCGGGACGGATAGTATCCGCCGTAACCTTTGTTCCCATCTTTGCCTGTGATGCGGCATGATGAGGAAGCTTTACTCCGTATTTCTTGTATATGCTCATTGTAAATCCGGAACAGTCAGTACCCTTTGTGAGCGATGAACCGCCCCATACATAGCGGTTGCCGACAAACTGCTTTGCATACTCGACCATATCAACTCTTGTGTTGGAAATGCCGTTGCCGTAACGGAGTTCCTTTATGGTGACTGCCGTATCAAGTCTTTCTTCTATTGAAACATAATCACTTGATACATAAGCCATTTCATCATCAAGTTCGAACTGTACCCAGCCATCCGCAAACCCGGTAACGAGCACCTCTTCACCTTTAGGTATAAGGGTTATGGTCGGCGCATCAGTGTTTGGCTGTTCACGTACGCGAAGTGATGCAGTGTCCTTTACCGTAGCAACCGTATTGATGACTTCTCTTGCTTTGGCAAGAGCTGCCGTATCGGTAAGGAGATATTCGTATTTGACATATCCTGCAACATTGCCGGATTTGATCTTGGCCCAGCCGTCATTTACTTCAAGGATCTCACAGGCAGCTCCGTCCGACATCTTTCCGACCAGATCACCGTCCTCGGGTTTTTCTCTGATATTAAGATGATTATCAACCTGGGCTATTCCGAGATTTTTATATCCGTAAAGATTAATCTCCTGCTCAACGGCATCAACTTTTGCTATAAGCGAATCGATATCTTCCTCTATACCTGCAGAGGGATAAGGATTTTCCGCATCATAATAAGCCGCGGCACCGACCGCAGCATTTCTGCTGATCGCCTGTAATACGGGAAGATCTACTACTTCGGGACTTTCGCCTGATGACACTGAAGCCTCAGAGAGCGAGTCAGGCTCGTCAGGCTGTTTTGCCAGGTAGATAAAACAAATAGATATAATGAGGGTGGCTGTTCCAGCAGCTGCCGCGAACAGCACGCCCTTATGTTTAAGTAATAATTTTTTCATATAAATTTACCGCCTCAGACGGTATTATCTCTCTTTATTATGTAAACTGCAATATTAAATGCATGGTCGCCTACTCTCTCAAGAGTTGTGGCAACATCCGAAAAGATCATACCGGCCTCGGGAGAACACTCCTGCCTTGTAAGTCTGTCGATATGATTCTGCTGAACTTCTTTTTCCATAACATCGATCTTATCTTCCATATCGGACAGCTCTTTAAGTTCTTCCTCACTTGCCGATCCGACGATGACCTTTATCGACTTTCCAAGGAGGTCGTTAACAAGGTTCATAAGATCCGTCATTTCCTTTATGGCATCATCAGAGAAAGTAGAGCCGGCCTTTTTGCGCCTCTCCGCAAACTCTGCGATATTCTGTGCATGATCGCCTATTCGTTCTATATCATTTGCCACATGGAAGAGTGAACCTAAGCCCTGCAGATCTTCGATAGGCAACGGCGACTGGTTGATCTTTATAAGATAGTTTGTGATCGACCTGTTTAAGAAGTTGATATTTTCTTCCATATCATACACTTCCTTTATATCATCCTCATCAAGGGTGATAAGAGCATTCATCGCACGGTTTAAGTTATCGCTTGCAAGCGAAGCCATACGCTCAAGCTCCTTAAGACCGTCAACCACAGCTGTGGAAGGGTTGAAGATGACTTTGTCACCGATGAACTTAAGCTGGAAGGTATCACGGTATCCAACCTTATCATCGCTGCCCGGTATGATCAGATACGTAAGCTTTACGATCAGGCTGGAGAACGGAAGCAGCAGGATAACCTGTGCTATCTTTATGATCGTATGCGCATTTGCGACAAATCTTCCCTCATCAGCCGAGAAAGAATGCAGCCATCCCGATATCGGATCCATTGCCACCATGAACAGGATGAACATAAGAATAGTACCGATGATATTGAAAAGCAGATGTATCATAGCAGCACGCTTTGCATCTTTTTTACCTGCAAGAGATGCAAGAAGTGCTGTGGTACATGCACCGATGTTACAACCGAGTATTATGAAAAGACATATATTTACATCCCGGAAAAGCCCCTGCTGGGCCATAAGAAGCGTAAGAGAAACAGTTACCGATGAGCTCTGTACAACTGCCGTGATCACAAGTCCGGCCAATACTGCAAGAAACGGATTGGTAAGGCTTGAGAGCAGCCCGATGACCTCGGGAGAATCCTTCATGTGGCTCATACCTGATGACATTGTCGAGATACCAAGGAAAAGTACACCGAAACCTGCAATGATATCAGCGATCTTCTGGACCATGGGATTCTTTGCTACCATGGCTGCGACCACACCTGCTAAAAGTATTATCGGTGCATATTCTGAAAGATTAAAAGAAACCAGCTGGGAAGTAACGGTTGTACCGATATTGGCACCGAAGATAACTCCGGCAGCCTGATAAAGGCTCATAAGACCTGAGTTAACGAAGCTGACGACAAGTGAAGTACATGCGGATGAAGACTGCATGATCGCAGTAAATACAATACCGACAAACATGCCCGTGACACGGTTTGTTGTGAATACTTCAAGAATACCTCTGAGCTTGGCACCTGCAGCTTTCTCAATGCCTTCGCTCATAAGCGTCATTCCTAAAAGGAACAGTCCCAGACCTGCACAAAGTGACAGTATCTCCGCAAAACCCATATATCCTACCTCACACAAACCTACGAAAATTAATGGTCTATCTTCTTAATTTTTCTTTTATCGCCAAAAACGCGCACCTTCAAAGTGTAAATGAAAAAAAAGAAATTAGCAAGTATGTAACTTAAAATACTTTCTTCCTTCTTCCGTGTCTGTATGCATCGCCTTTTTCAAAGCCTCTACATCAGCAAACTTCCGTTCCGGCCGTTTAAAATGTATCAGAGAGACCTGTATCTCCCTTCCGTAGAGATCTCCGTCCGTATCATACAGGTAGGTTTCTATATTTACCGAAGTATCATCCTTTACCGTAGGCTTTACACCTATATTGCTGATACCGTACTTCTCGCTTCCGTCTTCTTCAAATATTACCTTCGAAAAATATACTCCAAACGGAGGTATAAGCTTTCCCTTTTCGGGAACTATATTGGCTGTCGGCATTCCGATGGTCCTGCCAAGCTGTCTTCCGTGTCTGATCACGCCTTTAAACGTATAAGGACTCCCGAGCAGTTCTGTGCTCTCCTCCATCCTGCCGCTTAATATAAGATCCCTTATTCTGGTGGAACTGACGGTATCTCCCAGACGCATGACCTTGTCGATCTTTACGGTCTCGTAACCGTATTGCTTTGAAAGGGCTTTAAGAAGGTCAAAATCACCCTTTCCGCCCGCGCCAAACGAAAGATCCGGCCCGGCTGCGATAAGCCCCGCATTCATACGCGCGACAAGTATATCGCTTATGAAACGTTCAGGTTCAAGTGCTGCCGTCACGGGATTCATCGGATATTCAACAATGATATCGACACCCATTTGCTCAAGAACATTCCTTTTTTCTTCAGCAGTCATAAGCTGCTCATCGGACTGAAATCCAAAAAACACTTCCGGCGCAGGATTGAATGTGAATACGACAGAAAGCAGCCCCTTTGCATGAGCCTTTACTATCTCATCGATAAGAACCCTGTGTCCTATATGAACCCCGTCAAATTTGCCTATAGCTATCGCGGTCCTGTTTTCTATATGAAGTTTTTCAAGGTCATTTATAACCTTAATCATATGAACATCTTCTCCGGCATAAAGGCTCCCCTGGAAGCCTTATAAAAATACACTGCAAAGAATTTATCTCCGGAATCATGAACCCTGACTCTTAACCCGTCAGCTATTTCATCCGGACACAATGAAAGATCGGAGGATGTAAGAGGATTGCCGTTTTCCAAAAGCCTGTCAGTAACCTCGTCAGTACGGATAAGCGACAGATCCATAAAGAAATCCTCGGTTGGGATTATAACTTTTTCCACTTCTCCGGCCTTTGCGGCACGCTCTATTTCCGAAAGCTTAAGTGCATCTCCAATCCTGTAATTACCGCTCTTAGTACGTGTAAGATGCTTCATCGCAGCCTTGCAGCCAAGCTTTTCCCCGATATCCCTGCAGAGGGAGCGGATATACGTTCCCCTGCTGCAATCAACGGTCATGCGAACTTCACTTCCGTTTATCTCATGGGTACAGATCGAAAATATCTCCACGTTCCTTGGAGGTCTGTCTATAACCACGCCCTCCCTTGCAAGTTCATAGAGTTTCTTTCCGTCTTTTTTAAGTGCCGAATACATAGGCGGCACCTGGGCGTAAGGTCCCTTAAATGAAAGCACTGCAGATCTTATCTCATCTTCGCTGCAGTTCACCTCATGTTCGGAAAGGATAGTTCCGCTCATATCCTCAGTATCAGTCTCAACTCCAAGCTGCATGATACACTCATATGTCTTCGTCTTATCCGTGAGCGCATCAACCAGTTTGGTCGCATTACCTAAAACAACCGGAAGCACTCCCTCCGCATCAGGATCGAGCGTTCCGGTATGGCCTATCTTTTTCTGATGAAGTATGCCACGGAGCCTTGCCACCACATCAAATGAAGTATATCCGGGCTCCTTGTAAACATTTATTATTCCATTATACATATCAAAGCTGTTTCTTAATTTCCTTCAGTAACTTGTCGACCATGTCTTCCTTTGTGCCTCTGTATTCGCAGCCGGCAGCTCTGACATGTCCGCCTCCTCCGAAACTTTCAGCAACAACGGCAACATTGATCCTGTCTGTGGATGCCCTGAGGCTGCCCTTGAACAGCCCATCTTCCTTCTCATAGATAAATACAGCACATTCAACGCCTGCAGTATTTCTAAGGCCATTCACGGCACCGTCGGTATCATCCTTTGTTGCACCAAACACATTCATCAAAGCCTTGTCAGCCACCCCGACAATGACCAGATCATCACAATATCTTTTTGCATCAAGCATTATCTGAGCCTGAAAACGGTTCTGCACGAATGTCTTGAGATAGAATGTCGTATCGATCAGCATAGGGAAATCAAAACCGTATGCAATGAGTTCCCCGCCTTTTTTCATTGTTTCCGGTGAAGTATTCGAAAATCTGAACACCCCTGTATCATGGACGATCCCCAGATAAATAAGCTCTGCTATTTCCTTATCTACCAGAGCCTTGTCCATAAGATCGTAAAGGATCTCTGCACATGATGACATGCCGGGAATAACATGATTCACATCTCCGGATCCGTTCATGTTGCTTATATGATGATCTATATTCAGCACCTTATGCGCTGATTCTATATACTTGATCGCAGCCCCGGTTCTTTCCCTGTTGGTATCACAGATGATAAAAACATCAAACTCAGGTCTGTCAGGGAAATCGGTTATTATCTTATCTCTTTCAGGTATAGACGCAAAGAAATGTCCCGGTTCCTCAAGAAAGACCTCTGTCACCGTTTCCGGAAACAGTTTTTTTATATAACAAAAACAGGCCAGACAGGAACCTATGCAGTCCCCATCCGGCTTAATATGTCCTGTTATTCCTATTCTTCCTGCGCCTTCGAGTTCGCTCTTAAGATCAAAAGCCATTACTCCTCCGTATCATCCCCGCGCTTCTCACGCATGAGTCTGTCTTCTTCGGAAACCTTTTCAATAACCTGAGACATATGATTTCCGTATGCTATAGAATGATCCGGAAGGAATGTAAGTTCAGGAGTGATACGGAGATTCAGTTCCGAAGCAAGCTTATGCTTTAAGAATCCTTCCGCACTCTTAAGTCCTGCAAGTGCATCTTTTTCCGCTTCTTCATCACAAAGAAAGCTGACCCATACCTTACATGTTTTGAGATCAGGCGCAACTATGACATCAGTCACGGAAGAGAAAGGAGGGATACGCGGATCCTTTATCTCACCGCGCAGCGCCTCTGCAAGCACCTTCATGACCTCTGAATTTATCCTTGTGTTTTTTACGCTGTCTTTTCTCAT